>OLVR01001586.1_pt1 | contig 21001 bp, 15 predicted proteins | sample 1673261 | NCBI WGS metagenome assembly OLVR01 (sample SAMEA3178938, study PRJEB25190) | human gut metagenome | biome: human gut; feature: human-associated habitat; material: faeces | place: Austria | collected 2013 | reverse complement strand
ACATTCCGATGACAACGGTCTGGTGCTTCCGCCGCACTTGGCTCCGATACAGGTGGTTATCGTACCTATCTACAAGAATGCCGAAATGCTTGCTAAGATTGACGAGAAGGTGGCAGGCATCGTAGCCAAACTGAAAACGATGGGTATCTCCGTGAAGTACGACAATGCCGACAACAAACGTCCGGGCTTCAAGTTTGCCGATTACGAGGTGAAAGGTGTACCTGTCCGCCTGGTTATGGGTGGCCGCGACTTGGAGAACAATACAATGGAAGTGATGCGCCGCGATACGCTGGAGAAAGAAACCCGCTCTTGCGACGGTATCGAGGAATACGTAAAAGACCTGCTTGAGGAAATCCAGGCGAATATTTATAAGAAAGCATTGGATTATCGCAACAGCCGTATCACTACGGTGGACAGCTATGACGAGTTCAAGGAAAAGATTGAAGAAGGCGGCTTTATTTTGGCTCATTGGGACGGAACGACCGAAACCGAGGAGAAGATTAAGGAAGAGACCAAAGCCACTATCCGCTGTATTCCGTTCGATTCTTTCGTACCGGGCGACAAGGAGCCGGGCAAATGTATGGTTACGGGCAAGCCGTCTGCTTGCCGCGTGATATTTGCACGTTCCTATTAATAAGGATATTTTTCACTTTGCTGGATGAAGCTTTTTTCATAGTAATCTGTGATGAAGTTTCTTTCCTTTTCAGGAGTATTCGGCAGATGTTCTAAAAAATAAGATGGCATATGAAATGATTATAATTAGTCATTTTCATATGCCATTTTTCTTTGTGGAAAATATTCTATGTTATACGCTAATTCTTATTAGTCCTTCTGAAAAATCTTCTTAATGATTGTGTAGTTGTCTAAGTTTGACTACTTTTGCTCTCCTATAAATGGAGGCGGCTATGAAAGACATATTAATTATTGAGCATTTACGTAGGGGGGATGAAGAAGCATTTAAGTACATTTATGAACGTCATTATGTTCTGCTTTGCCGCTTTGCCAATCAGATATTGAATGATGCAGCTCTTTCGGAAGAGGTGGTGGACGATGCTATATTTTATTTATGGGAGCATCGTCGGGAGATAGAAATCACGTATTCTGTCCGTGCTTATCTGATGCGCGCTGTACGTAATCGTTGTCTGAATGAATTGCAATCCTTGCGTCATCGTAAGGAACTGCATTTCTCATCTTTTATGTTACCGGAAAATATGGATTTTCTTGATTCTGTTTTTGTGGAAGAGAATCAGCCCTTGGGTGTATTGCTCGAACGGGAGTTGGAAGATGAGTTGACCCGCAGTATAGAAGAACTGCCTGTGGAATGTCGTACCGTATTTAAGAAAAGTCGTTTTGAACAAAAAAAGTACGAAGAGATTGCTTTAGAGTTGGGAATCTCCATCAATACGGTTAAGTATCATATAAAAAATGCTTTATCTCTTCTTCAAAAGCGTTTGGACAACTATTTGCATTTATTGATTATTTATATTTTTATGGATATTTGAAAAAAATATAAAATTTCGACTACCCTCATTCTTGATTTTTTTGTCTTATATATAAAGCAACGGAATTATGCAACTGGAAGAACATACTGATATAGATTTATTGATAACTCGATATCTTTCGGGAAAAATGGATAAAGAATCTTTTGCCGAACTGAAACGTTGGAGTTTGGAGTCTGAGTCTAATCGGAAATATGTACGGAATAAGTTAGAGGTTTGGTTTTCTTCAGGAGTTGCTGATACTGCTGTGCAGTTTGATAAAGACAAGGCATTTTCTTTATTCAAGCAACGTATTGTCGGGGCTGAGAAGAAACAAAAACAGATGTTCCGCTTCTCATGGAAGACATTTATGCGGGCGGCGGCAGTTGTACTGATTCTGATGATTCCATTTGCTGCGTATTGGCAGGGAAAGCAGGCTGTAAAGCAAAGCTTTGCAGATATGGTTGTAGAGGCGCCTATGGGAGCGCATACAAAACTCTATTTACCGGATGGGACATTGGTATGGTTGAACGCAGGATCGAAAATTATATATTCGCAAGGCTTTGGAGTAGACGACCGTCGGTTGCGCTTGGAAGGAGAAGGCTATTTTGAGGTGATGAAGAACGAAGAAGTACCTTTTGAGATAGACACGAAAGAGTTGGATTTGAGAGTATTGGGTACAAAGTTCAATTTCAGGAACTATCCGGATGATGAAGAGGTGACGGTAAATCTGATGGAAGGAAAAGTTGCTTTGAGAAACGGTATCAGGGAAATGCCTGAACTTTATCTGACTCCGGACGAGAAAATGGTTCTTAATAAGGCGACCGGACAAATGGTAAAAAGCAGTACGAAAGCTGCCAAAGCCAATGTCTGGATTAACGACGAACTTTTCTTTGATGAAGAGCTGCTGGAAGATATAGCCAAGAAGCTGATGCGTAGCTATAATGTACAGGTGGAAGTTGCCGATTCTTTACGTAACAAGCGTTTTTATGGAAGCTTCGGTATTTCGGGCAATACGATTGATAAGATTCTGGATGTGATGGCTTCGACCCAGCAAATGAATTATAAATACGAAAACGGTGTATATATACTATATTAATGTTGAACTTAAAAAATAAAACATGAGAAACAGGAGTTGTATGAAATTTACTTTTTCCGGCTGACGTTGGCATTTTGCTTCCCGGACAATAGTCTGGAAGTCAGCTTTACTTGGTAATTTATTACCAAACCTTATTTCTATTCATTAATTAAAAATTCAAAAAGTTTATGGGAAACTTCAGTAAGGCTATTTTAATAGCCTCAGTAGCTCTTTGTCTTCATATTTCTGCTTTTTCTCAAGGTATATCGTTGAAAAATAGGGAAATAACTGTAAAAGAGGCAATGGAACTATTGAAAGAAAAATCTGGTTACTCGTTTGTGTTTTCATCTGCGGATGTAAATACGAATAAGCGAATTTCAATATCTACGGACAAAGCGACAATTGATGATGTCGTTAAGCAAATTCTCCAGGGACAAAATAATCTGACTTATGAAATTCAGAATAAGCGAATAATAGTAAAGAAGATACAATCGGGGGACAAGACTAAGAATAAACGAATTAAAGCCATTGGTAAGGTTGTAGATGATGCGGGGGAGCCGATCATTGGTGCAACTATAAGAGAACAAGGAACAACTAACGGAACAGTTACAGGCATTGACGGTGGTTTTTCGTTGGATGTTGCAGATAACGTAAATTTGGAAATATCCTATATTGGTTATGAGACACGTAAAATAAGGGCTCAACAGGGTAAGAAGCTGGATATAATTATGCGTGAGGATGCAAATGTATTGGATGAAATTGTTGTATTGGGTTATGGTAACATACGTCGTAGTGATGTAACGGGGTCCATTGCATCTGTTTCATCCGAGTCTATATCCAAAGTTGCTTCGGCTTCTGTGGCTGATGCTTTAGCCGGAAAGATGGCCGGTGTACAGATTACTACTGCCGATGGTGCGCTGGATGCTGAAATCAGTGTTCGCGTGCGTGGCGGTGGTTCCATAACCCAAGATAATTCACCATTATTTTTGGTAGATGGTTTTCCGGTAGATGATTTAAGCGGTATTCCGCCAACGGATATTGAATCTATTGATGTTTTGAAAGAGGCGTCAATGACAGCTATCTACGGTGCAAGAGGTGCAAACGGTGTTGTTATCGTGACTACCAAAAACCCTAAAATGGGTAAAACAACCGTACAGTTTAATAGCTATTTGCAGATGCGTACATTGGCGCGTAAAATACCGGTAATGAACAACTATGAGTTTGTAATGGCCGAATATGAATATCAGATGATTCGTAAAGGTTCGGATGAGGGTTTTATCAAAAATTTCGGTTACTATGATGATATTGATTTATACAAATACACGAACACTACTGATTGGCAGGATGAAATTCTAGGCGGTAATCCTATTTCGCAGTATTATAATATAACCGTTAATGGCGGTAATGAAAAAACCAAATTCAATTTGAGTTATACCCGCAATAAAGACGAGGGACAGTTGATTGGTTCGGGACTGACACGTAATAACATTAATCTGAAATTGAATCATCAGTTGTTCAAGAATCTGAAATTGGAAACAAATGCAACTTATCGTACGCGTACTATCGATGGTGCCGGAACTTCGGGGACAAATATTGTTACTGCGCTTCGTTTTCGTCCTACCAATGGGTTGTCGGCAGGAGTTGCCGTCGACCCTGATGATGACGAGGAAAACCTGGATGGAGATGGAAATTCCCTGAACCAGAAATATACTCCGGTGGAAGAGAATAAACAGAATTACAGAAAACGTGACGAACAGGCTCTCAGCCTGAAAGCAGCTTTGGTGTGGGATGTGATAAAAGGATTGCAATTTCGTTCCGAGTATGGAATAAGCACGACTCATGCAAATGACAATCAGTTTTACGGTCCATTGTCCAGTACGGCTTCTGCTGCCGGTATGAATAATATGCCTTCTGCTAAACGTACCAAAACCCATAAGGAATCATATCGTTTGGCAAATACGCTGACCTATCGTAACTCGTTTAATAAGTCTCACAATGTCAATGTAATGCTGGGACAGGAAATTAACCATGCGCAGAACGATAATATGTTTATGAGTGCAAAGCTCTTTCCGGTTTCTGTAACGGCAGAGGCAGCATTGGAGAATTTTGCTTTGGGAACTCCCAATCAGAGCACCAGTTATAAAAGTGCTCCCGACAGAACCGCTTCTTTCTTCGGACGTGCATTGTATGATTACAAAAATCGTTATTATGCTACTCTGACGGTTCGTGCCGACGGGTCTACCAAGTTTGCTCCCGGTAAGCAATGGGGATATTTTCCGGCTGGTTCCATTGCCTGGAGAATTTCCAATGAAAAGTGGATGGAGCCTATAAGGTTTATCTCTGATTTGAAGTTGAGAGCCAGCTACGGTTTGGCCGGTAATAACCGTATTGGTAATGATTTGTGGCATAATATCTATCGTGTATATAGTGGAACGAGTGCTCCCGCTTTCGGTAATGAAGAATATAATTATTATCAGTTTGCCGATCAAACCTACCTTTATGATCCTGATTTGAAATGGGAAACAACCATAACCCGTAATATCGGTTTGGATTTCGGATTCTTTAGAAACCGTCTGAGCGGTACGGTTGATGTGTATTGGAATACAACCAAGGACTTGTTGGTTCCTTCCATCATTCCTAATTCATCAGGTTATTCCCGTCAGATGACAAATGTGGGACAGACTTCAAACAAGGGAGTTGAAATCTCTTTGGATGCAAAAATCATTCAGACAAAGGATTTCCAGCTATCGGCAAACTTCAACGTTGCGTTCAACAAGAATAAGGTAGACAAATTGGCTACCGGTGAAACCGAATGGAAAACCAAAGCCTCATTATCCAACTGGTATGGAACGTATAACTATAAAATGGAAGTAGGTAAAAGTATGGGATTGATTTACGGATTCGTCAACGACGGGTTCTATAAGGTAGATGATTTTGATTTCGATGCAACTACTAAAAAATGGACTTTGAAGCCGGGTATACCCGATAATTCATCGTTCAGTTCCGGTAACTTTGCTTTTAAACCCGGAGCTATGAAATTCAAGAAACTGTCCGATTCCGAATCGAACTTGATTACAGAAGATGATATGACGGTTATCGGTGATACCAATCCTAAAGTGACCGGCGGTTTCGGACTTTCCGGCAACTGGAAGAATCTGGACTTCACGGCATTCTTCAATTACATGTGTGATTTTGATGTGCTCAATGTGAATAAACTCTACCTGCACTCGGCTGTCCGTCGTAATTATTCCAACTTATCTACGGATATGAACCTTGCCAATCGTTTCCGTTATGTGGACGATGCCGGTGTGAATGTTTCCAGTGACCCTGTTGCCTTAGCGGCATTGAATGAGAACGCCAAAACCTATTCTTGGATGTCCGTAACTCAGGGTATAACAATGACCGATTTGGTTGAAGACGGTTCTTTCCTTCGTTTGAGTACTTTGACGGTTGGTTATACGCTTCCTAAGCATTGGTTGAGATCTTTAGGAGTTAAGAGCCTGCGTTTATATTTTTCCGGAAGCAACTTGTTTACAATAACAGGATATAGCGGTTATGATCCGGAAGTGAATATCCAAAAAGGTTTGACGCCGGGCATTGATAATAATGTAACTCCGCGTAGCCGTGTTTATACAGTCGGTGTTAATTTGAATTTTTAAATTATATAGGATATGAAAAAAATATATATATCGGTAATGGCGAGCTTATTATTGTTCGCATCCTGTTCAGACTATCTGGATGTAAATTCTCCGTCTACGTTTGATAAGGAGTATGTATTTGGCAGTGAATCCGAAATAGCTACTGCTGTCAATGGCATGTATGTGCCTATGGTCAGCGGTAAGGGTTGGGTAGGAGTTCTGCTTAAGAAGATGCTGTTTAATACGGATGTGGAGTTCAGTGGATTATCTACAGCATCCAATCTCAATGAGCGTGCATTTGTTCCGAGTACAGGCGATATAAAGTCGTATGGTGATATTTGGACGGGTATGTATGACGGGGTAAACCGTACGAACGATGTCATAGAGGGTATTGAACAGAGTCCTCTGTTTGCCGCTGCCGACAAAACTAAACCGTCGCGTCTGATGCATTATTACGGAGAAGCGAAAGTCCTGCGTGCCATGTATTATTTGGAGCTTGTCAGAAATTGGGGTGATGTGCCTTACAGAAGAAAACCTGCCGGAAATAAGGATGAATTGTTTATCGGAGCGACCGACCGCAATACAATATTGACCGATATGATTAATGATTTGATAGAGGTAGAACCTTTGATGTTGTATGCGGAAGAATCCGACAGAGGAGTAGAGGCTGCTTCAAGAGAATTCTGTCAGGCATTGATAGCTCGCATTGCTTTGCAAAGAGGTGGTTGGAGCCTCAGGCCGGATTATGATAATCCTTCTGCTGTGGGTACAATGGAGCGGAGCGACGATTGGAAAGAATATTATAAAATAGCTGAGGAATATGCCGGAAAGGTTATCTCTGAGGGTAAACATTCCTTGACTCGTTCTTTCCGTCAGGTTTGGGTAGATGAATGTAGTTGGATAGTACCGGTTGGTGATGATAATATTTTTGATGTACCGGCTAAAGTAGGTGGTTCCGGAGAATTGGCTTATTCTTGGGGAACATATATTGTATCGTCAAAGAACTCAGAGGGCGTCAATGCGTCCAATGCTCCTCACGGATATTCGTCCGGTGGCGCCAGATTGGCTCTTACCTATATGTTGTCTTTTGATAGAGAGGATTTACGTAGGGATATTACTTGTGAGATATTCCGTTATGAAAATTCAGGAATGAGTTCTATTATTCAGAAGCCATTTTCCGAACTTAATGTTGGTTGTGGCAAATGGAACCGTCTATTTATGGAATCACCGTTGGGCAGTACATCCAATAAAGGTACAGGGATCAATTATACGTATATGCGCTATGCCGATGTGTTGTTGATGTATGCGGAAGCTGCCAATGAAAACCATGACGGGCCGACGACCGAAGCTAAGGATGCCTTGAAGCAGGTGCGTAAAAGGGCTTTTGCAGAAAAAGACCATGCTGAAAAGGTAGAGGCTTATGTGGATGCTTTGGGGACAAAAGAAGATTTCTTCAATGCTATTGTTCAGGAACGTGCCTGGGAATTTGGCGGAGAAAAGCATAGACGTTACGATTTGGCACGTTGGAATCTGTATGGAAAAACATTATATAATTTGTTTTTCGATTGGATTGAATTGGGTAAAGTAGCCCGTACTAAGCAATATGAAAATACGGAAACTCCTTTTGAAAATCCTACTTATGATGCACGCTTTGATTCTTACCCGGCTGTAGCCTATTATAAGATGGCACCGGCGGATAAAACGCTGTTTCCGGTATGTGTAGCCGAAACAATGGATTGGTACAAGGAAGGTGACATTAATTCTTATGATGAGGCGCTACCTGCATATCCTTCCCAAAATCCTTCCGGTTACTCGCGTGTAGATATGTGTGTTCAATATTGTACGCAAATTAAAAACGCCAGTCCTCGCCGGTGGGAACCGTCTGCCCGTATTCTGCATTCTTTCTATGGCTATATTAATGCATCGAATGCCGGGGCTGTGAATCCCGAAACGGATCCGGTACGCTATTTGGTTCCTATACCGCCGGACGCATTGTCAAGCCATCAGGGATTATTGAAAAATTATTATGGATATTAAAACTAACAGTAGGATGAAAACAAAATATATAGTGCCGCTTTTACTTTTCTGTCTGTTTGCTTGTATAGCATGTGAAGACGAGACGACAGAGATGCCCCGTTTATTCAGACCTTCCTTTATTGCTTCGTCCTGTTTTGCAGAAAGCAATACTATAACGCTGGCTTGGAGAACATCCGGCGAAGCAACTTCATATACGGTAGAGCTTTCTCAGGATGCCACGTTTCAGTCGGAAAATATTGAAACACAGACAGTGGAGAAGGGCAAATGTACGTTTGCGAATTTACGTTATGAGACTAAATTTTATGCCCGTGTCAGAGCTAATAATGAGTCTCTTGCTATAACATCGAATTGGACGGAAATGGGTTCTTCCATTTCAACCTTGTCCCGTACTATTCCGAAAATACTGTATGCTGTGGAAGGTTCGCAGATTAATGAGACTTCCGTGGAAATTAAATGGGTGGTATCGGAAAAAAATCCGGTTGACGGATTGGCAATATGGGAAGAAGGAACTACAGAGGAAAAACAAATTAGTTTGGAAGATGCTTCTGCCGGACAATATACGATTACAGGATTAACTCCTCGTACTACTTATTATGTGGCTTTGACAAACAGTGCTGCACCAGAAGAAGCAGAAAAATATAATCAGCAGAGATTTACCACTGCAGGAATGCCTGCCGATGCAGTTGTGGTGGAAGATGGAGTTGATTTGATGGATAAGATTAAGGCCGGTATGGATGATACAAGTAAGCAGGCTCTTGTTTTCCAATTGAAGAATGGCGTTGATTACTACCTGACAACAGGCGGGGAAGTTGCTGCGAAAACCGGCGATATTAAATTGACCAAAAGCATTGCTCTTCTTGCTAACCCGGGAGAACGTCCTACTTTGTACATTCGCGAGGGGTGTTTCATTGTGAAACCGGAAGTTGGTAATATGCCGAATATTGAATATTTTATTGTTGATAATGTGAATATTAAGGAAACATGGACTGAAAGTAAGCCCAGTAAAGGTAGTAAAACACGTTTGCTGAATATAGGGAAACACAATGCCGGTACTGATTTCACAATAGATAGATTTGAAATTACAAACTCGGATATAGTTTTACCATCTACCGTTTTAATGATGAGTGATGCCAGTGAAGGAGTTACCACAATCAACCATATCCGTATAGATAATTGTTTGGTTTCCGGTATTAATGATACAAAAAATGTAACAAAACAATTCGGTTTTATTCATGCTATAAATAAAGGCTCTAATGTATGGAATGATGTCTCCGTCACTAATTCCACATTCTATGAGTTCTATATTTCACCGGGTGTGTTTGGAGCACCTACTGCTGATGTCCCTATTGCGGCCGGTAACAAAGTTGTTATTTCTAATTGTACTTTTTATAATTGGGGCTCAAATAAGGATGGCAAAAACACTTATAGGGCTGTTGGGAATTTCTCCAAATTGACTGCGCCGCTGAACTTGTCGGTAAGTAATTGTGTCTTTGGCAGCAGTAAAAGTAAAGTGCTTGACGCAGGCAGTATTAATTTAAATTCGAAAGGGAACTATTGTACATTGGATTTTGAAAAGATGTCTGATGCCGGTTTGACACTGATTTCATTGGATACGGATGATGCTTCATTATTCCGTAATGTTGAGGAAAATGATTTTACTGTAGTTGATGCAGAGTCAGTCATTTATAAATCAGAATACGGTGATCCGCGTTGGATTAAAGTTTTGGATTAATTATTTGTAAATTTAATACTCTAATTAATGAGATATAATATGAATTTGATAGGATTCTTTTGCCTTGCATGGGCTTTGTTGGCTTGCGACCAAGATGAAGGGAAAGATAACCCAGGTGTTTCTTTCCCGGATTATGGTGAGGTACTGGCCTTTCCCGGTGCGGAAGGGTATGGGCGGCATGCTACAGGTGGCAGAACGGGTGAAGTATATCAAGTAACGACTTTGGCAGATTCGGGCAGGGGTTCTTTACGTGATGCCGTCAGTAAGCCCAACCGTATTATTGTATTTAAGGTTGCAGGGGTAATCAAATTAGAGTCTCCTCTCGACTTCTCAAAGAACTTGACAATTGCAGCACAGACAGCTCCGGGTGACGGAGTTGTCGTGTATGGCAACCGGGTTTCCTTTTCGGGAGCGGACAATTTGATATGCCGTTATTTACGTGTACGAATGGGTATCAACGGTCGTGAAGGTAAAGATGCAGCCGGTATCGCCTATGGTTCGGATATGATTTTCGACCATATGTCTGTAACTTGGGGACGCGATGAATGTTTCTCCATCAATGGAGATCCTAAAAAGCCCGCAGACCAGCCTCGGAATATCACGATACAGAACTCGTTCATAGGGCAGGGATTGCAACCTCATTCTTGTGGTGGGCTTATCCAGACCACAATAAACGACGGAGTTACTTTGTACCGGAATCTGTATATAGACAATAAAACCCGTAATCCGAAAGTGAAAGGACTAAATCAGTTTGTAAACAATGTCCTTTATAATTGGGGAAACGGCGGTGCTTATATTATGGGAGATACTCAGCAGAAATCGGATGCCGATATTCGGAATAATTATTTTATAGTAGGAACTACAGATAATTACGATGGCAAGAAGTTAGGTGCAACGGCTCCCTTTACCCGATATAACGAGCATTTCAGCGCTTATTTGTCCGGTAACTTTTATGATGATAATAAGGATGGCTTATTGAATGGCCGTGAACTGGGACGTGCAGACTGTATGAAGAAGTCGGTTGTAGCAGGAGAGGAGATTATAACTTCTCCTACGTTCCTCGAACGTCCGTCCGATGTACATCCCGAAATAAAAGAACTGATGACTGCTCAGGAAGCCTACGAATGGATTGTTGCCAATGGCGGATCTTCCTTGCCCGTACGGGATGAGGTGGATGCCTATCTTATCGATGAACTGACTTCATTGGGGAAAAAGGGGCTGATTATCCATTCGGAGGAAGATATACCGACAAAGGGACCGGGTAATATAAAGTCGGCGGAAGCTCCTGCAGATACCGACAATGATGGTATGCCGGACGAGTTTGAAGACAAATACGGCCTTGATAAGAATGATCCGGCAGATGCCATGAAGGTAGCGTCTAATGGATATACGAATATAGAGAATTATATATTTCTGATTAAATAGAATACCGAATGATGATGAAAAAGTTATGTCTTGTTTTTATAAGCGTATTGCAATTGTGTAACGTGTCGGCAGGGGCACAAACGAATGACAAAGCCAAAGAGATGGCAATGAAGATAGCCGATCGTATTTTGGCGTCCACCACTTATGAATTTGTGGATAAGAAAAGTGGGAAGACCTATACATCCTTAAAGAATATGCCTTTGAATAAAGCGGTGAAAGTCAGGAGTAAATATCTTGATTGGCACTACACGAACGGAGTTACCAATATTGCTTTAATGGAATTGGGTAATAAGCTGGGTAACTCCAAATACGAAAACTACGTATTGAAGAATATGAATTTCGTATTTGATGAGGACAATCAATCTTATTTCCGTAGATTGTATGAGGAAACGTTGAAGAATGAAGGATGGAAAGCGGTGAATGCCTTGAATTGGCACATGATTTATCGTAATAAACGTCTGGACGATAACGGGCCGATGGGAGCAAGTTTGATTGATTTGAGCCGGAAGCATCCTAATGCAGCATTCCGGAAATATATCGAAAGTACCAATCATCATTTAATGTTCTCCGAACCCCGGCTTGCCGATGGCACTATTGCCCGATTGTGGCCGCACGTGAATACGGTGTGGGCCGATGATGCTTTTATGGCTCTTTCCTTTTTGGTAAGAATGGGAGAGATGACAGGAGATAATAAGTATTTCGATGATGCTGCCAATCAGATATTGAATTACACTCGCTATCTATGGTGTCCCGAGAAGGGAGTCTATTATCACTGTTATCATACAGACACGAAGATACACGGAGTAGCTCATTGGTCAAGAGCCAACGGATGGGTATTTATGGCAACGGCAGATTTACTGTCGAGAATGCCCGAAAATCATCCTATGCGCGAAGATGTCATTAAGAACTTCCGGATGCAGACGGATGGGGTAATCCGTTATCAGGGCGCTAACGGATTATGGCATCAGTTGCTCGACAAACCAGATTCTTATGAAGAGATAACGGGAACGGCCATGTTTGTTTTCGGCATTGCCAAGGGAGTTAAAGAAGGATGGTTACATTCCGATTATATTTATGTGGCATGGGAAGGCTTGAAAGGTATGCTGACAAAAATCACCCCTGAAGGTGATGTTACCGCTATTTGTGCCGGTACGGGAATTATGCCTTCTTTATCATTTTATTATAATCGCCCTCAATGGAAAAACGACCCTATGGGTGAAGGACCTGTTTTAAGAGCATTGGTCGAGATGATTGATGCACCTGCTTATACGGAAATTAAAGCGGAACAGCAATATGACAAGATAAAATAGAGGTTGTATCTCTTGGTTACAGCAACTAACGTTTTTTATTCTCGTAGATTATATTTGGTTGAAACCTTAGAATTCAATAATCAGAAAAAGCTTATCATATTTTTCTCTGATTATTGATTCTAAGGTTTTCTTTTGGTTGAGGCCAAATAACCTCTATGCTTTTCGTAAAACTGTATACAGAAACAGTTCCGAACCTTTTTAATATCTCTGCAAGGTTATTACAGCGATGCGCTATACTTTATCAGCGCATAGCCGCCTACTACCTGCATTGCCATTCCCGGCAGTCCGATACGGAAATCCTGTACAGCTTGGAAGAAGCTGCCCACCATAGCCCATTCGCCCAGAGTACCTGCCACCTGATAGAACAGTACAACGGCCAATAGGATAGGCAGAGAGATACGGTTGAAACGATGTGCTGCCCAGCCGGCTGCTGCTGCCAGTAATACGGACTTCAACAGAATGGCGGGAAGTACTGCCGGAAGAGGCATCCCGAACAGCAGTGAATTGATTACCGGAGAAAGGACCGCAGTCAGCAATCCTACCTTCCAGCCGAATTTGTATGCACCGATTAAGGTGAAGAAATAGATGGGCAACCATGTGATACCGCCTTGCGGTATAAGGTGGAAAAGTTGGGGCAGTGCCATATTGCCTGCAATGAACAATGCGGCCATTAAGTAAGTTCTTGCATTGCTGTAATCCAGCGAATAGAGTTTTACAGTTTTTGTTTCCATATTTTTATTGTTTATAAAATAATCTTATTCATTTATCGGGTAAATTGTATTGGTCCGTCGGATAATCTTTATCGGCTTATCAAACAATCTGTTTTATACTTACAAAGTTATAACTATTATTTCAAACCAATACGGTCTTGACAACAGTAATGCCTGATTTTGTCAGAAATTGATATTCACTCCGCCCATAACGGTTGCCTTAGGCATCGGAAAGCCGTCGTTTATTTCGTAGCGTTGCGCCAGCAGGTTTTCCCCTCGTACAAAGACATCAGCATAGCGGCATACACGATAATTGGCACGCAGGTTCCAGAGAACAAAACTTTCTTTCTTCTCCTTGCCTTTGCTTACGTTGGTATAGAGGTCTTTTATATATTGCACCCCGGTTGACACTCCCCAGCGGCCTCGCGTAAAGTCAACGCCTGCATAGAGTTTATGTCCGGGAGCGGCAATCACCGGATGCTCCATGTGCAGCCAACTGTAATTGGCATTTACATGCCAGTGCGGGGTAATGCGGTAACCGATATTGGCTTCAATGCCCCGGTTTTCAATCTTGCCGGTATTTACGTTCTTGGGCTTGCCGTCCGTAGGAACGGTCATAATCATATTGTCGCCGTCAATGTAGTAGAGGTTTATGCCGTAAGACAAAGCACCGTCCAACACCCGTTGCGAGAAAGACAACTCGTAGCTCATCAGGCTTTCCGCCATTAAATCCGGGTTCTGTGGCGGAAACATGTACATCTCACGGATGGTGGGGTTACGGAATCCCTTGCTCACCATTGCTTTCACTTCCATCTGTCGGGGCAAGTGGAACGAAAGGCCGCCCTGCGGAATCCATTCCGTGCCTACGTGCGAATGGTGGTCTACACGGATGCCCGCATCCAGAGAGAGCCATTCGCCGAGGTCCTGACGGAAGTCGACATATCCGGCAAATTCATCCATTTGCTTGTCTACACCCGGAATACGTTCTCCGGTAGACACCATGCGGTTCCATGATTCGCTGCCGAAGTGCTGATAGTCGAAACCTGCGGTCAGACGGTTACCGGTGAAAAGCGTTGCGCTCTGATACCACGACACGCCCAGCATGCGGTCTTTGGAGTTGAAGTGGGATTCCTGTGGCGTACCGCCGGGGTGATAGCCGTCATTGATTTTATGGCGTCCTCAGTTATAGAAGAAACTCAAGGCGCCGGAGCTCTTTTCATAATGGTTTTCGAGAGCAAGCGAAGTCATGCCGCGCGTGATGCGGGAGTCATTGTCTATGTATGGATTACCGGCCTCGCCCGGATTGGAGGCCTTGAACTGCGTGATGTTTACATCGCCCCACAGTTTCCAGGAATCGTTGAAGTCATATCCCAGCTTGGCATAGCCGCCGTATTGCTCAAACTCCATATTGTCGCGATGCCCGTCGGTACGGTTGTAAGAGCCGGTGACAACACTGCTGAAACTCCCTTTCCTGATGCGGTTGGAAACTTCCGTCTGCAATGTGTTGTAGGAGCCGTAGCCGATTTGCGCATGGGTCTTAACCCCGTCTTCTTGCATCTTGCGGGTTACTATATTGATAACGCCGCCCATAGCGTTGGAACCATACAGCACCGAGGCAGGACCGCGAAGCACTTCCACCCGGTCGGTCAGCATGGTCTGGTAGGCATCGGCAATGGGATGCCCCATTAATCCCATATATTGGGGATGGCCGTCAATCAGCACCAGCAAACCAGCCGTAGGGCTGCCGCCGATGCCGCGCAGGTTCATTCCGCCTGCCGCTCCCGTGGACACGCCGTATCCCATGATGCCGCGGCTTGTGGCGAACAGTCCGGGCACTTGCTCCGTCAGTGCGGGCAGTACGGATGGTTGGAAACGTTGCTCCAGCGCTTTGCGGTTCACTACGGAGATGGTCATCGGCAGATGCCGTATATCCGTTTCGTTTCTTGTTCCGGTTACTACCACTTCGTCTATAGTGAGGTTCCGGGCAATGCGTGTGCTGTCCTTTGCGGTCTGCGCAAATCCCGCCATTGTCCAAAGGCCGGCTACCGAAAGGAGTAATATGTTTTTTTTCTTCATTCGTATCGCTTTCCTCATTATTTGTTCCGCCAAAGATAGGGCGTATTTTCTTTTTCCGTTTGTATTATAATCTCTCTTGTTTGAGATTTTCTACAAATCGGTCTATTTCCTGTAACTTTTTGGGTATATCGATGCTTTGAGGACAGTGCGGGTTGCATTGGTCGCATCCTGTACAATGGCTTGCCTGGCGGAGCTTCGGTACGCTACGGTCATAACCGATGAGGAAGGCGCGGCGGGCTTCGCGATAGTTCTCATCCCGGCTGCTTTTGGGTATATTGCCCTCGTTGACGCAGCGGTTGTAATGCAGCAGAATGGCGGGAATGTCCAGTCCGTAGGGACAAGGCATGCAATACTTGCAGTCGTTGCACGGGATGATAGGATAGGTAAGCATTACCTGCGCCGTATCTTCCAGCAGAGCCAGTTCTTCTTCCGTGCAAGGGTCGAGGGGAGAATAGGTGCGGAGATTGTCCTGCAGATGTTCCATATACGTCATGCCGCTCAGTACCGTCAGTACCTTGGGGAAGCTCCCGGCAAAGCGGAATGCCCAGGAAGCTACACTCTCTTGCGGACGATGCTGTTTCAGGCGTGCCACCAAGTGGTCGTTCAGTCTGGATAGCCGTCCTCCCAGCAGCGGTTCCATGATAATGGCGGGTATGTCGCGTTTAACGAGTTCGCCATACAGATATTCGGCATTGACATTATTGCCCGAAGCATGCCGCCAGTCGGCATAGTTGAGTTGGATTTGCACGAAATCCCAGTGTATGCGGTCGTGCATGGCCAGTATTTCATCGAACACGTCCGTTGTTCCGTGAAACGAAAATCCCAGGTTCCGGATACGCCCGGCCTTGCGTTCTTCCATCAGAAAATCAATCATACCGTTGTCGATGTACCGTGCCCGGAATGTCTTGATGCCGCCATTGCCGACAGAGTGCAACAGATAATAATCGATGTAGTCCACTTGCAGGTCTTCGAACGATTTCCGATACATGGCGATTGAATTCTCGCGGGTGTAATTGGAAAAGTTGGACAGTTTGGTGGCTATCAGGAACTTTTCACGCGGATGGCGTTTCAGTGCTATTCCCGTTGACTTCTCCGACCAACCCTGCACATACACGGGCGATGTGTCGAAATAGTTCACGCCGTGGGCAATGGCATAATCAATCAGTTCGTTGACCGCTTCCTGGTCTACCTCATCTCCGTTTCCGTCAGCCCGCTTCCGGGTAGGCCAGCGCATACAGCCGTAGCCCAATAAGGATACCCGGTCGCCCGTGGTGGGATTGGTACGGTACACCATCTTATCGGTAGGAATCTCGCCCAAAGCGGCCGATTCGCTGTCCGAACGGTTGTTCTTGTCGGAGCAGCCATACAGTGCGGCTGCCGATGCAAGCGTTCCTGCGCCGGCAAGCTTGAAGAAGTCCCGGCGGTTTATCTTGCTGTTATTCTTATTCTTCTTCTCTTCCATAGTTACTCGTATTTATTCTTCTCGGTACTGTCTGTTGTCCAAAGCGTATCGAAGATTTTCCTTTATCGTTTTGTCATCTGATTCTCACACCGTTCTGTGCATGATATGCCCTTCCACATAGATTGCGCTGAACGGGCGTGCCGGACACAGATTCTCACATGCGCCGCAGCCGATGCAGCGTTCGGTATTGACAACGGGTATTTTGGGGGATTGCGGATTTCCGGAGCCCGAAGCCACCATTTGTATGGCGCCGACCGGGCAGTGGCGGGCGCAGTTGCCGCACTCTACCTTATCGGTGATGCAAATGCAATTCTCCTTTATCCATACGGCATGACCTATCTGGATGGCCGATTTGTCGGCTTTCGTTATCGGCCGGATAGCACCTGCCGGACAAACTTCCGAACACTTGGTACATTCGGGACGGCAGTAGCCGCGCTCGTAGGACATTTCCGGCTGCATCAGCCGTGTCAGGTCGGAAGAGGGGCGCAACACCTGGTTGGGACACACCGCAACGCATAACTGGCAGGCCGTACAGTGTTGTGCAAAGTTACGTGCGCTCAACGACCCCGGCGGAGTAATGGCGGCTGCACGTGCGGGTATCTTCTTGTCTTCGATGGCGGCCAGTCCGCCGTCCACTTTCTTCTCTTGCGCCTTTAGAGCGGCGGTAGTGGCCAATACTGCCGTTGCCGAGAGGAATGCGCGCCGGGTATCATCTGCCGCTCCGGTAGAAGTTGCTGTACTTTGAGCCTGATTCCGGACGGATATTTTTGCAGCATCCGCTTTATGACGGCGGGTGTAGGTGATGGCTCCCTGTCTGCATTTATCCAGGCAGTCCATGCATGCCACGCAACGGCTGTAATCAATTTCGTGGGTTTTGGAGTTGATGCACGATGCCTTGCAGTTGCGTGCGCAAAGTCCGCAGCCGTTGCACTTCTCGGTATCTATGACCGGTTTGAAAAGGGAATACCTGGACAGGAAACCGAGCACCGTACCTACCGGACAAATCGTGTTGCAGTACGTACGTCCGCCTCGCCATGCCAATATGATGAGCACGACAAAAGTAAGGGCCGCAATGATGAAGGTGGGCAGGCTTTTCATCCATACCTCTGTTTCATAAAAAGCGTAGCTGTCCGCCCGTTCCGCCAGATATGCCAGCAGATTATTGCCCCACTGATAGACGGGAGCGAAGAGACTGGAAGCGATGCGCCCGTAAGAGCTATACGGTTCGAGCAGCGAAGCAACCGCATGAAAGCGCACGCCTGCAATGAGGGTCACGGCAAACACTGCCAACATTCCGTAACGCAGCCATTTCCTGGCGGGAGAATAGCGGAAACGGTTTTTCTTCCGCTTGCCTGCAAACCGGGAAATGACATCCTGAAATACGCCGAGCGGGCAGATAACGGAGCAATAGACGCGTCCGAACAGCAGGGTCAATGCAATAAGCAGCAGTACCACGCCTGCATTCAATGCGAGCAGTGCAGGGAGAAACTGTATCTTCGTCATCCAGCCCATCCAGCCGTGCAGCGTTCCGGTGAAATCGAGGAACAGGAGCGTGACGAGCGCAAAGAATACAATTGCAAGTGTCAGTCTGATAGTACGTAACATAGTCATAATAGTTTTATCATTGCAAAAATAAGGAGTTTATAATTAGTTTTGTATATGGATTACGTTTGTTTTTACCGATTTTACAGAAAAAAGCTTATTTCTTGTTCAATTCCTGTTTCTTTCAGAAAATCCCGGTCGTGTGAGACTGCAAGTACGGTACCTTGATAGTTACGTATCGTAGCTGTGATGATTTCAATACTTTCGATGTCCAGATTATTGGTGGGCTCGTCCAGAATAAACAAGTCGGGAGTGTTATCGGCAATCATCAGGCAGCAGAAGGCAAGACGCATTTTCTCACCGCCGCTTAATTTGCTGCAAGGCTTGTTCCAGACGTCCTGCGGGAAAAGGTAACGGTTTAAGATGGTCTTTGTTTCATGCTCCGGCAGATGCCGCAGGTTGAAGGCTTCCGCTTGTTCCGAAACGGTATATTCATTTTGGATAAGGGAGTACTCCTGATCCAGATAGACATAGGTAAAGTCAGCACGTTCTATCGTCCCGCCGGTCGGTGTCAGTTCACCGGTAATCAGTCTCAGCAAGGTTGTTTTGCCGCTGCCGTTATCCCCTTTAATGCAGAACCGGTTGCCGCTGCGTAGCTGAATACTGAGCGGAACCGTCCAAAGGTTTGTGTTGCTGTCCGGATAATGAAAGTTGATATTCTGTGCCGTGACGAGTATTTTTCCTATATGCAATGCCGAAGCATTGAAGTCGGTTTTCAGCTTGTTTGTTTGCGGCAGGGAGCCTTTCAGGTTTGTTATTTCCTGTTGAATCTTGTCCGTTTTTTCGGCATGGACATTGCTGAGTTTGCTACTGCTGTTTTCGGCATGATTCTTCAGGCCGCCCAACAGGATACGCGGAATACCTTTCTTTATGGAAGCCTTTTCGCCTCGTGTGTTTTGTCTGGCTTTCCGTTCTTCCATTTCACGGGCGGTCTTGCGGGCGAGGCGCAAGGCCTTTTCTTTTTCTTCCAACTGCTGTTGCAGGGCATTGCGGTGCACTTCCTTCTGTTCTTTGTAGAAGTCGTAATTGCCGCCGTAGCAAGCCAGTCCGTTGCGGGAGAGTTCGCAAATGGCGGGTAACAGATTTAGCAGAGTACGGTCGTGACTGATAACGAGCACCGTAGCCGAAGTGCGGTGTACGAAATCATACAGACGTTTCCGCCCGGCAGTATCCAGATGATTGGTCGGTTCGTCCAGCAGTAGGGTGTCCGGTTCTTTCAGTTCCATGCCAGCAAGGAACAGGCGTGTTTTCTCTCCGCCGCTAAGCCCCTCTAACGGGCGTAAAAGAGAGATACCGTTCAAATGCCAGGCGTGGAGAACGGCTTGGGTACGCTCTTCGATATTCCAGTCGTCGTCGAGCCGGGCAAAGTGTTCTTCCGCTGCATCACCGTTCAGAATGGCATGGAGTGCAGTTAGCTTGCGGTCTATGCCTAATACCTGCGCAACCGTCCTGCCGTCATATTGTCCGAAATGCTGGGGCACATAGTAAAGATGCCCGGAACAATATACACTGCCGGCTCCCGGCGATGCTTCTCCCGCAAGGATACGCATCAGGGTGGACTTTCCGCAACCGTTATTGCCTGTCAGCGCGGTCTTTTCTCCGGAATTGATAATCAGATTAAGGTTGGAAAACAAAACTTCCTTATCGGTATGGGTATAGCTAAGGTCTTTGATAATGATACTCATAAAATTACTGTGTTTAGGGTAGATAACATAGGTGTCTGTACGACACACTTTCGACTCTCGTAAGGCTGTGGGAAACAGACAAACACAGTAAAGGCTAAACATTCCCCTTTTGAGTGATGCTCAGCGTTCTGATATGAAAAGCATATATAAAGTGATGTTTACCGGAATGTGCTGTCTTTATTTGGATATTCTCATTGGTGGTGGTATTTGTTGGTTAGCGGTTGCAAAGGTAGGTATTTGTTTTATAACATGGAAGACGCATCGAACGAAAGCGGCAGCAATGCGCCCACACTCCTCAATTCATAAATGCCTTTTTCGCCGGACAGCAGTATGCGCATGGGACGTTTGAAGCGTTTTTCCGTTTCGAGCATTACCTGTCGGCAGGCGCCGCACGGGGGAATCGGTTCTTCCAGGAACTCGCCGCGTTCGTTGCGGGCGGCTATGGCGAGTGTCTCCACGGCCTGGTCGGGATATTGGGAGTTGGCATAGAACAGAGTGGTGCGTTCCGCGCAAAGCCCCGACGGATAGGCTGCATTCTCTTGGTTGGTTCCAGTAACGATGATATTGTTTGCCAACCGGGCGGCCGCACCTACCGAGAAGTGCGAGTAGGGGGCATAACTGCGGTAAGTTGCCTGCCGGGCAGCATCCAGGAGCTCGCGGTCGGCGGCATTCAGTTCTTCATATTCGTATATCTTGATGGCAATCTGTATGTTCAGGTCCTTCATAGAATAATGGTTTATTGTAATTAATGTTACAAAGATAGGAAAG
>OLVR01001584.1_pt1 | contig 21007 bp, 17 predicted proteins | sample 1673261 | NCBI WGS metagenome assembly OLVR01 (sample SAMEA3178938, study PRJEB25190) | human gut metagenome | biome: human gut; feature: human-associated habitat; material: faeces | place: Austria | collected 2013 | reverse complement strand
TATAGCGCCGGATCAGGGAATTGATGCGAGCCATCAGCTCGTTAATGCTGAAAGGCTTTGTTAGGTAATCGTCTGCCCCCAGCCGAAGGCCAGAAACCTTATCTTCCTCATCGCTTTTGGCGGTCAGCATCAGTACCGGCACATTATTTTTCTCCCGGATTTTCTGTAATACCTGAAATCCGTCCATATCCGGCATCATCACATCCAGAATAATCAGAGAACAGGTGTCTTTGTTTTCTTCCAGCAGCCGTAGGCCCTCTAAACCGTCATGTGCCATAACCGCAGACAAATTTTCCTGTTCCACGCATTTCTTCATCAAGGTGCAAAGTTCCTTGTCGTCATCTATAATCAAAACACTATTCATGTTTCAAAGCCCTCCCTTGTTTTGTCCTGCCGTCCACCGGCTTTTGGGCATCTTTGGGGATTAACCATAGTGTTGCCATTTTCACAGCGCCGGGGATACGGTCTGCCGCGCAGTAATAATTTATTTGACGGGCAGATACGCCCCATTTTTCACTTGTTTCTTTGATTGTCATATAGTCCATATCTGCACCTCCGACATGAACCATTATATTTCTTCGTGTCGAAGAATACAAGAAACAGTGTATGAATTTTCAAAACGGCCTGCATCTGCAGGCCGCCTTCGTTGATGGTATTCTGTTCAGTCTTTGCGCCGGATCACGGGAACCTGTTTTACCTTTTTTCCCACTGTCCGCCGTTCCAGAGCAAACACCATGTCGCTGGTGCGCTCAAAAAATCCAATGTCCTTTTTCCAGCTCATGCCGCATTTACAGTGCTGCAAGCCGATGAACTGCTGTTTCATTTTCCTGCCGCAGACCGGGCAGACCCTGTTGCTGGCCCCCATGCTACCACCGCCTTTCCATGTTCCGATTATACCATATCCGGGCGGCGCGTTCACCTGTAAATGCGATCCTGGATTGCATACCGCAGGCCCTGGACCTTTCCCAGCAGCCAGGCCGCCGCAGTCGGCAGCCCCATCGGGCTGATAAGAAAGGCAATCACCAGCAGGATGATACCATTTTGCAGGGAGTAGGTCACAAGCACAGCCACCCCTAAAAGTGCCACCACAAAGGCAGACAGCCCCAGGACCATGCCGGTACAGTATAAAAGGATGGTACAAATCCAGACAAACAGGGTCAGGGCGACCACCAGGGGCGCGGCCAAAATCTTCAAAATCAGTCTCATCACAGTCCCTCCTTCATACATTCCGCATACATCGCCTGCCGCTTCTTTTGGATTTCCCGCATTTCCGGCTTGGTGGGGTCCCGGTCCTCATCGGTGACAACATATTCCAGGTAATTCACATAGGCATCTAACAAGGCATCCCGCAGGTCCTCCGGGGTCTTGCAGAACTCGGCACTGAACCATTCCTCCCGGCGGTTGTTCCATGCCAGCAGCGTATAGCCCCGGCTGGTCTTTACCACCTCATAGTCAGGGTCGGCATCCAGATATGGGCCGAACACCTTCAGCACTTTCTCGTGTGTCAGCATATCGCAATCAGCTCCTTTACCTCGTGCGCTGTTTTCGTTTCTGATTTCAGCATAGCGGCCCCGGCTTCTTTTTGCAAGGATGCGGCCAAAAAAGAAAACGGGGCGGCAAGCCAAAGTTCTGGCCGCCGCCCCGCACCCTTATTTCAGGGCCGCCAATGCCGAGAGGATCTGTTCTGCCGCCTCCCACAGCTTTTCCTGTCCCTGCCGCAGATCTTCCAGATCGGCATCATAGATGCGCCCCGTCTCATGGACGCGCCGAGTGAGCTGGTTTAGATTGTTGCTGCTCCGGCGCAGCAGGGATACCATCTCCCGAAGCTCCGGCAGTTCCAGACGGACCACATAACCGTCCAGGGCCATCTTCCGCAGATAGGCCGCCATGTTCTGTGTGCCGAGCTGGGCCATCTTTGCCTCGATCAGCTCCCTTTCCTCCGGCGTGACGCGGAATTTCAGTTGGATTTCCCGTTCCCGGTTCGCCATGTCAACGCTCTACCTCTTTCTTTTTGGCCGGGGCAGAGCGCCGGGGAGCCGCCGGAGCCTTTTGCAGCTTCTCCCGGACAGAGGGCTTTTCCCGTTCCCCGGCAAGTTGCCGCACCTGCTTCAGAAACAGGTCAGTCAGGCCGGGATTGCAGCGGTCCACCACCAGATATTCACTGTGCCGGTCCTGGGGGCTGCCCTCCGGCAGGGGCATCGTGCTGGCCCATGCCTTATTGTCGCGGGAGATGCGCCCATCCCATTCCTTATGCCGGACCGTGTTGGCCAGCACATACTGTACCCGGTCCGGCCCGAACTGTTCCAGAACATCGTTCACAGCGGCTTCGGCATCCAGACGGTTATTGCTGTAATGGCGGCTGATCGCCTGCTCGATGGCCTCCATGCAGGCGTGGCTTGCCTGAAACGAGGCGTTGTACTGTGCCATCTCCCCATGCTCGGACGCATACGCCGCCGAATGGGGATAGAGGGGTGTGTTTTTCAGTTTTTCCTGGGCCTGATACAGCTCGTTTGCCCTGGTTTCGATGGTGTCCCGGATTACATCCATGTAGCTGGTTTCCAGCTTCTCAAAGTCCTTGTAAACATCGGCCAGCGGCGTAGGAGAAGCCAGAAGCGCCTTTGTCTGGGCCTCGGTCAGCTCCAATTCCTCCATGCACATCACGATGTCCTCCCGGACCGTGTACTCGTAGGCATGGTTCAGGACCTCCGCCGCAGGCTGGCTTTTCAGCCAGTCGCGGTACTTGTCCTGTTCAGCGGCCATCTTTTCATAAAGGGTTGTCAGCATTTCTTCCTGTGTCATGGTTATCGCACCTCCTCGTGGGATTTGGATTTTTTGTCTGCCGCTCTCGGCGGCATGGGACGGCGAAGCCCCTCCAGGACGGAGGGGCGTGTATTTTTGGCAACGATGGTTTCCTGCTGGCCGGGGGCCTTGCTGTCAATGTTGAGCAGTGTGTCCAGCTCCGTCAGCCGGGCCGATTTCTCCCGCAGCTCATCCTCATAAGGGAAGGGCCTGCCGACTTCTTCCTTTGCGGCGGCCTGCTGCTGGTAGAGGTTATCAAGCTGGGCCTTCACGCTTTCTAATCTCTGGGGCATCTGCGCCAGGGCATTGTCGATGCGGGTCAGGTTGCCGCGCGGGTCTGCGCCCAGGGTGGCCTGATGGGTCATCTGGCCTTTCAGTTGCAGGGTGTATTCCTGGCGGAAGGCATCAAAGGACACCGACATGGCAAAGCCCCGGTAACTTCCCACCTGGACCGGCTCAGCGTTTTTCACTTCTTTGCAGGCATCCAACAGGGCGGCCCCGGCGTTCTCCTTGTCGGTGAGGGTATCGCCCCGCACCTCCATCCCGGCAAAGCTGTCCGCCGGGTGGGGATGGGCGGCCAGCGTTTCCATATCTGCCTCAAGCCCCTTGATGAAGCCTTTGTGCTTTTCGATCTGCTCCGGGAAGTATTTCAGCAGGTTATCCTCCATCTGGTACTGCTTGCTCTGGTGGTCGGCCTTCATCAGCTTCAGGCGGGACACATCCACATCCAGGTCCATACGCTCCTTGATGCGGGGGTCCCCGGCGCACAGGGCCTTGATCTCGGCAAAGGAGAGCGCCGTTTCATCCACATCATCACAGCTTCGCACCGGGGATTTGGAGGACATGATCTGGCTGATGAATTTCTGCTTATTCTCCACCGTCTGCCAGAGGTATGCGTCAAAGGTCCCCTCGGTCACATAGCGGAACACATGGACCTTTTCATTCTGGTTGCCCTGGCGCTCAATGCGGCCTTTGCGCTGGGCCAGGTCGCCGGGCCGCCAGGGGCAGTCCAGGTCATGCAGCGCCACAAGGCGGTCCTGCACATTGGTCCCGGCCCCCATCTTTTGTGTACTGCCGAGCAAAACACGCACCTGGCCGGTACGGACTTTAGAGAACAGCTCCTTTTTCCGCACTTCGGTATTGGCTTCATGGATAAACGCGATCTGTTCGGCGGGCATCCCCTGGGCGATGAGCTTCTGCCGGATGTCCTCATATACCGTAAAGGCCGGTTCCGGCTCCGGCAGCGGCACCGCATCTTCCAGGGCGTACAGGGTCGGATTGTCCAGCGCCTTCGCCACTTTTCTTGCAGGGCTTGCCTGGGGTGTGGAAATATCGCAGAATACGAGCTGGGTCAGCTTATCCGCCTGACCATACCGCCAGATCTGCATGATATTATCCACACACTGATTGACTTTGGTTCCCGGCTCATCCGGCAGCAGCGGATTGATGATCCGCTGGTCCAGCCCCAGCTTGCGGCCATCGCTGGTAATCTTGAGCATATTGTCCTCCCTGGGGTCAATGCTCCCGCCGTGTACCTTGGCCGCCCGTTCAGAGAGGGCCTTCACCATCTCTTTCTGGTGTTCGGTGGGCTGGGCCACGATGTTGTGGTATTCCACCTCCGGGGTGGGAAGATGGAGCTGGTCGGCGGTCTTGATGTCCGCGATCTCTTTGAACAGGTTCATCAGCTCCGGCAGGTTGAAAAACTTGGAGAAGCGGGTCCTGGCCCGGTAGCCGGTCCCTTCCGGGGCAAGCTCCAAAGCGGTCACTGTCTCCCCAAAGCGGCTGGCCCAGCAGTCAAAGTGTGCCATGCCCAGCTCCTGAAGCCGGTCATATTGGAGATACCGCTGCATGGTGTAAAGCTCCGTCATGCTGTTGGAAACCGGCGTGCCGGTGGCAAAGATAACGCCCCGGCTGCCCGTGATCTCGTCCATATAGCGGCACTTGGCAAACATATCGCTGGATTTCTGCGCGTCCGTAGTGGAGAGGCCCGCCACATTCCGCATCTTGGTATAGAGGAACAGGTTTTTATAGTTGTGCGCCTCGTCCACAAAGAGCCGGTCCACGCCGAGCTGCTCAAAAGTTACCACATCATCCTTGCGGCCTTCCGCTTGCAGCTTTTCCAGCCGGGCCTCCAGGGATTTCTTTGTCCGCTCCAACTGTTTCACTGTGAAGCGTTCCCCGCCGCTGGACTCCACCTCGGAGATACCCTCGGTGATTTCCCATATCTGTTCCCGCAAAAGCCGCTCCTGGCGTTCCTTGCTGATGGGGATTTTCTCAAACTGCGAGTGTCCGATAATGATGGCATCGTAGTCGCCAGTGGCGATCCGGGCGCAGAACTTCTTGCGGTTGTGCTTCTCGAAGTCCTTTTTGGTTGTCACCAGGATATTGGCCGAAGGGTACAGCCGCAGGAACTCCGAAGCCCACTGCTCGGTCAGGTGGTTCGGGACCACGAAAAGGGATTTCTGGCACAGCCCCAGGCGTTTGGCCTCCATCGCGGCGGCCACCATCTCAAAGGTCTTGCCCGCGCCCACCTCATGGGCCAGCAGCGTATTGCCGCCATACAGCACATGGGCGATGGCGTTTTTCTGATGCTCCCGCAGGGTGATAGACGGGTTCATGCCGCCAAAGACGATATGGCTGCCGTCATACTCGCGGGGCCTGGTACTGTTCATTTCTTCATTGTACTGGCGCACCAATGCCTGCCGCCGCTGCGGGTCCTTCCAAATCCAGTCCTTAAATGCCTCCCGGATGGCCTGCTGTTTCTGCGCGGCCAGGGTGGTTTCCTTGGCGTTTAACACCCGGCGCTCTTTCCCGTCCGCATCCTCCACCGTGTCATAGATACGGACATCCCGCAGGTTCAGGCTGTCCTCCAGGATTTTATAGGCGTTGGCCCGGTTGGTCCCGTAAGTGGTATAGGCGGCCACATTGTTGTAGCCCACAGAGTTTTTCCCCGTCACCTGCCATTCAGCGGTGTAAGGGACATACTTCACCTCGATTACATCCCGCAGATAGGGCGGGGTCTTGAAAGTCTCATACATAAACTGCTGGATGTATTCCTTGTCAATCCAGGTCGCACCCAGCCGCACCTCAATCTCAGAGGCATCCAGGTCCTTGGGCTGGGCGGCAGTGAGCGCCTCCACATTGATGGAAAACGCCGGATCGCGCTCCGCCGCCCGCTGTGCCTGGCGCAGCTTCTGCCGGACATTGCCGGACAGGTATTCATCGGCGGTCACATAATGAGGCGTTCCATCCGGCTCCGTAATCCCCGGCACCTGGAAGATCACGCCCCGCAGTTCCTCGGCCAGCTCGTCCCCGGTCCTGCCGGTGAGCAAAGCCATATAGCCCATATCCACACAGGCTTTCTCAGAAATGGAGACTGCCAGGGCTTCGGCGGCGGTGTCCACAGAGGCCACAGCCTCATGGGGCTTAATGGTCCGCTTGGTGAACATATCCGCCTTTCGTTCCAGCCTGCCATCCTCGTCCAGCACTTCCAGCGCACAGAGCAGGTAATAGCTGCTGTCATCGGCAAAGGCCAGCCGGTTCGCCCGGTCATTGATAAGGCCGTACTTGGCAGAAAAGGCATCATAGAGCCAGTTCAGCTCCGCCATCTGTTCCCGGATGGCGGCATCCGGCATGGCGGCGTTCATTTCCAGGTCGATGAGCCGCCGCACACAGTCCCGCAGCTCCACCAGCCCCTTGACGCGGGCTTCAGCGGTGGCATTTAAGTCAGGGCGCACCATGCGGCTGTTTTCCCGGTAATACACCGCGCCATCGACCACCGTGTAAGAATAGTTTTTCACATCCGGGTCTGCCGGGAGGGAGGTGTCGATGTCCTCGCCTTCGCCCAGCTCCGGCAGCTCGGCCTCGGTATAGCGGCCCTGGATATGCTGCATTGCTTCATGGAGCTGCTGTTCCAGGTCTGCGCCTTCCCTCGGATTGCAGACGAGCTGGGGGCCAAACGGCCCGGTCACAATATCCAGGTCGCCCAGTACCATTTCCGGGTGGGTACGGAAGTAGCGGTTCATAGTCACATGGTCGTGCCGTTCCCGTCCGTCCTTATCCGTATAAGTGTTTGTGCGTAACAGGTCTGTCTCCACCCATTCCGGCAGCGGTTCACCCTGCATCCGGGGAACCTCCCGCTTTTGCAGGAAAACAATGTCCATCGCAATATCTGTCCCGGCATTGGCCCGGAAGGTGGTGTTCGGCAGGCGGACCGCGCCCAGCAGGTCACAGCGCCGGGCCATATACTCTCTGGCGTGCGCGTCCTTTTTGTCCATCGTGCCGCCGCTGATGCCATTGGAGGTGATGAAAGCGATGATGCCGCCTGCCCGCACCTTGTCGATGGCCTTTGCAAAGAAGTAATCGTGGATCAGTAGGTTGTGCCGGTCATAGGGACGGTCACTCACCCGGTAGTTGCCAAATGGTACATTTCCGATGGCAAGGTCAAAGACGCCATCCGGGTACTGCGTTTTCTCAAAGCCGTTGACCTCGATGCGGGCATTGGGGTAGAGCTGGCGGGCGATGCGCCCGGTGATGCTGTCCAGCTCCACGCCGTACAGCTTGCTTTCGCCCATGCTCTCCGGGAGCATCCCGAAGAAGTTGCCCACGCCGCAGGACGGTTCCAGAATGTTTCCGCTGCGAAAGCCCATCTGTTCCATGGCCTCATAGATAGCGCGGATCACCATAGGGCTGGTGTAGTGAGCGTTCAGGGTAGAGGCCCGCGCCGCCTCGTATTCCTCCGGGGTCAAAAGCTCCTTCAGCTCGGCATACTCCTTTGCCCAGGCAGTTTTGGACGGGTCGAAAGCCTCCGGCACGCCGCCCCAGCCCACATAGCGGGAAAGGACTTCCTGCTGGTCCGGGCTGGCCTGCCGGCCCGCTGCCTCAAGCTCCTTCAACAGCCGGATGGCGGCGATATTGGCCTGATATTTGAGCCTCGGTCCGCCTTCCCCCAGGTGGTCGTCCGTGATGCGGAAGTTCTGCGCGTTCCGGCGGGGCTGGTCCGTGTTTCTCTGATGGCCAGCCTGTTCCGCAGGCGGGGCCGGTTCCGGCGGCGTGGGTTCCGGTTCGTCTATGTGCAGCCGTTCCACCACCACATCATAGGGAAGTCCGTTTTTGTCCCCCGGATAGACCGTTACCGGCTCGGAAGTAATTTCCGGCGCAGGGGTTTCTTTTTCCTCCTGCGTGAACAATCCGGCATTTCGCTCATCCTGGCGCAGCCAGATTTCAAACTGTTCCCGGCTGATGACATCATAGCTCCAGGCATAAGGCCCGGTGTAAATGCGGACCGTTGTATCTTCAATGGCATCAATCGTGCCGGTGATGGGGTGGTCGGGCGCGGGGAGCGTCACATGGTCGCCCACCTGGTAAGATGGAGTCCCTTCCAAGGGGGAGGTGTGCCGGTCTGCGAAGCCTTCCGGGTCCTGAAAGAAGCCGTCCAGCTCTTTTACATACAGCCCCCGCAGAAGCGGTGCAAGTTCCTCCCAGCGGTATGCCAGCGTTGCAAGTTTTCGTTCCTCATGGTCCAGGATTTCCACCTCAACGCTGGTGGTAAAGGTGCGGTAGTCCGCTATATCCCCGGTCACAAGGTCCATCGTCTCCACGCGCCCGGAATATAGCTCGGAAAGGCGTTTGGCGATTTTGGTGTTGCCCTCGCCATCCCGCAGCCAGCGGGAAATGTACTCCTTGTCCTGCCAGGTAAACAGGCCAGAAGTCAGCACTTCCCGCAGGTCCTGGTCCGCTTTCTCCGGGTCGGCGGAAAGGAACTCGGTAATGGGGCCGTTTCTCAGGTCGTTTTTCAGAAGCTGCTCAAACCGTTCCCGGCTCTCGGCCCGGAAGATGGGGTAAGCCATGCCGAAAGGAAGAAGCTGTACCGTATCCTCCCGCAGCTCCGTAATCTGGTATTCCTGATTTTCCAGATAGACCGTATCGCCTTCATGGTAGACCGGCGCGGCAGGGTCATAGACCTTTTCCTCCGGGATGGCCTGCTGGATGGCCTCGTATTCCTCATCGGAAACGGTAATGTCAATCTCATGGGTCGGCTCCCCGTTCCCGATGGTGATGGCGTCTCCCTCGCGGGTGACGGGCTGCCCGGATAAGTCCGGCACAGGCGGCTCCGGCCCTGGCTCGGTGCGTTCCTCGGCTGCGATGGTCTCCACATCCCGCATCACCTGCCGGATGAAAGGATCATTGTCCAGTTTTTCCGGGTCCGCCACCTGGCCGTCCACGATCCCGCGCTCGGCCAGGGCCTCCCGGATGGCGATAGGGTCGATGTTGTCAAAACGGTCCTGTTCTTCTTGGGTATAGAAGCGATCCTCCTTGATGAGCTGGGCGATCCGGCGCTGTACTTTGGGCCACGGCACATCGCCCGCCGCGCCATCCGCTGTGACAGGAAAGGCAGGCAGCCCATCGCCGTATTCCTGCCGCAGCCAGGCGGCGGTGTCCTTTTCACGGGCATGGTCCTTCATGTAGCGGACAACCGCGTGCTTGCTCTCGATGTTGCCGTTCCATTCCTGGATAGCGGCATCAATGTCGGCCTGGGTAAGCGCCCGGTGAGGGGCCGCCGGTGCTGGCGGGGCCGGTTCCGGCTCCGGGACAGCAGAAGGGCCAGACGCGAAAACGCCTGGCCCTTCATCAATCCGCCGTATTTGTTCCTGTTCCGAGGGGAACAGGGTTAGCTGTATATAAGTTCCGTCAGAAGGATTTCCTCCGCCTGGGCTTTGCAGGTGTTCATCAGCCCCACCCAGGTCATCGGATCGCGGGCTTTCAGTTCCTCCGTCACGCCCGCCGTCTCCATCAATTCCGGCATCATCTGTTCCAGCCGCCGGTTCATGGTCTGTTCGATCTCGTTCAGGTGCGGGTACAGTTTCCCGTTCACCATCATGGCGTTGAACAGGACCGGTCGATGCTCCTTCAGATAATCCCGGCGCATCCTCCCGTACCGTCCCAGGGGCTTCGTTTCCTCCAGCTTCAGGTCGGGGATCAGGTAATCTCCGCTCCTCGTGTAAGTCAGGTTGTTCTCCATGTGTGACGCTCCTTTCCGCGAATTTGGCTCGTTCATAGTTTTGAATGGTAATGCCGATCTGCCGCAGCACCTGTTGGTTGCTCTGGCTGACCGCCGTTCCCAGGGCGGCCACCGCCTCCGGGGTGTTAAAATCGAAGATGCTTAAAAAGTCCTCATGGTCGAAGTAGCCTTCCGGCTCCAATCCACACCGGGACAGCAAAGAGTAGGTAATGCTGACCGTTGCAGCATTTCTGAACTGCACTCCGATGTTAAATTCATCATAGCCTTCCAGAAAGCTCCCGTCAACGATGTCGAGGATGTCCTGTTTGTGTTCCACCCAATACTCGCTGACAAGCTGGGCGGCGATGCTTTCAAGCTGTTCCGCCAGGTTATTTTCCGGCGGCGCGCCAAACCGCTCAGTGAGGGCCTGGGCCACCGCCGCCTCATGCTCCGGGCGAAGCTCCCACAGGAAGGGGTGGCGGGAATTTTTCCGCAGGCCGGTGTCGGAAATGTCGAACACATACCGAAGCCTGGGCTTTTCGCGGGAATTGTCCACAAGGGCGATGCCCTTGGAGCCGCGCCGCACATACCGGCGCATGGTGTCGTTCCAGAGGTCATATTCCGCACAGGCCGTTGCGTCCGGGCGCTGGGCGAAGATCATAAGCTGCTCATGGAAGGGGTACTTATACAGCCGGGAGGCGGTGGTGAGAAATGCGGTCCATTTCTGCCAGCTATCCGTCAGGTGGGTGGCGGTGTAGCTGGCCATCGCAGAATAAAATTCCAGGTTACTCATCATAGGCATTGTCCTCGCTGTCAAAATCCGGGTACAGTTCCAGCTCGGCAAATGCTTCATCGGTCATGGCGGACAGCTTTTTAAGGGCGGAGTCAGTAAGCTCCAAAAGCTCCGTTTCATCTGCGCCCAGGTAGCCGCGCATCTCGGTGAGGGCCTCGATCAGCTCCTGGCGGGTCCCGTCCCCGGAATTGTAAATGCACATCAGGTTGATTTCTTCAAAGGTAAAGTTGTTCATATCAAAGCTCCCTTTCCGCGCTCTTTTTGGGCGCTGTCTTTTTCCGCTCCTGTTTCGGACTCTGCCGGAGCTGCTCCATCACAGATTTTCTCTTGTCCCGTTCCTCCCGGTGGACGGCATCTGCCAGGTCCATCAGGGAAATGGGCTGTCCGCTTCTTGCCTGCGCCTCCAGCTCTGCAACCGTTGCTTTGGAGCCGTTGTTGATGATGCCGTCAATCATGCCGTAATCATCCTCCACGGTCATTTCCGCATTTTTCAGCGGATTGGACGGGAGAAAGCCGGGGATTTCCTGAAAACCAACGCTGTCACAGTAATGGCAGGATACCACGCCATCCCTTTTTATCGCAACGATGTCGCTGACGCTCATGGATGGGCTGTGGAAGTCTGCCGGACGATGAAAGTTGAACTGTTCAAACAGCTTGTGAAGCCGCCCGTCAATGCTGCCGGTTTCCGGGAGCGGAGCGGTATAGACCAGATCATAGTTGCAACGCTCCACAGAAAGGTCATGGGCGTTCAGCCAGTCCATATTCATAAAACGAAGCCTCTGCGGGTCATTCTCGGCCACCTGGTAAATGGCGAAGCAGTCCCCCTCATGGGAAAGAAATGCCCGTTCCCGTTCTTCCTGATGGTTCAGTCGGTCCTGCACCCGCGCATCGAACTCCGGGCTTTCCTCCCATTCCTCGCGGGAGACGGCATACATGGTCCCGGCGGCCTGGGTGTCAAATTCTTCCCGGTCAAACAGCATCTCCGCGCCGCCGCCATCTACCACCGCATACACGGTCAGATCCCGCTCGTAAAGCTCTATCGCCCGCTCTTTGGAGAGGGGGAGCATATCTCCGTCCCGGTAGCCGCACTTTTCCAAATCATCCAGCGTGAGCATCGGGTCCGGCATGGGGTACTCATCCAGCGTCTGCTCCGGGGCATCCGGCAGCATGGTACTCTCCGGGACGGCGGCCTGGGCCGCTGCCTCCTGCATCTGCTGGTAGGCCGCCTCCTGCAAGGTTTCGATCATGGCAAGGGGCGCATACTTGATGGACTGGCCTCCCAGGTCGTGCATCTCGCAGATTTTCAGGGCGGCGGTAGACAGGGGCAGCTCCGGCGCATCCAACTGGCCGCCATCCATCTGGTGGAGGGTGTCTTTGTCATAGAGGGTGTAGTCATAGCCGCCCTCGGTGGTTTGCAGATGCAGATACACCGCTTCATCCAGAAGCAGCAGTTTTTCCTGTACAGGCGCAAGCTGATCCAGCCGCTGCATCAGCTCCGCAGCCTTTGCGGTATCTTCCCCCGGCTCATTTTCATCCAGGACGCTTTGAAGCCATTCCTGGACACTATGCGCTCCGCCATGCCGGAGAGAAGCCGCAAGGTCTTTCACCGCAGCCTCCCGGTCCTCCACCTGGTCCCGATATTCATAAGGGTCAAACTCAAAGGCAAACTGGTCGATGTCGGCGGCAAGCCGGTCGATGGGGTCCAGCTCCGGCGCGGCGGGTTCCTCCGCAGCCGGTTCTTCCACAGCCGGTTCTTCCACAGCCGGGGGTGTCTGCTCCGGCTCCTTTTTCTGCTCGGACAGGTCAATGCCCTGTTCCTTGCAAACCTCGGCAAAGTGCTTTTCGATACCGGCAATCATGCCGCCAGCAGCTTTGTTGATGGTATTCAGGCAGGCGCGAAGCTCCGACAGCTCTCGGTCCTTGCAGTAGGAGGCCACATAGCCGAAGCTGTTCTCACCGGTTTCGATGCCGAAATACTGGCAGACCATGTAGGAAGTGCTTTCCGCCTCGATTTCCTCGATCTGGTGTGTCTTGGGCTTCGGCGGTTCTTTGTCCGGGTCCCCGGCAGCGGCCTCCATCCGCTGCTTTTCATAATTGTGCAAGGTGGCATGGGTCATCTCATGGATGCAGGCGCATACGGTCTGGACCTCGCTCATCCCTCGCCGGATGGCAATGCGCTGGGTGGTGGGGCTGAAAAAGCCGTCCATGTTGTCCTGCATCGGCTCGATGGTCAGGGGGACCGGCGAAGTGCGCCGCAGAGCCTCCATAAAAGCCTCGTAGTGCTGGACATTCCCGAACAGGTCGGCAGCAAGCTGGGGCAGCGGTTTCCCTTCGGTCTGTGCGTAGTCAAATACTTTGATAGGCCGGAAAGTGGGGATTTCGATTTCCTTTTCCTCCATCACCACCTTGCCGTTGGCGTCCAGCACCGGGGTCTTGGTGTCCGGATCGAGCTTCTGTTCCTCGATTTTCTTCTTGTAGGGTGTGGGGGCGATAATCGTAATGCCATGTTCCCCCCGCTTCACATGGCGCTCAAATTGCTTCCACTTGTTGTAACCGGCCACTTTGGTCGCGTTAGGGCGCTGTAAGCGAATGAGCATCTGGTTATTGACGGAGTAGGTGGGAAAGCGGGACATGACTTTCAGATACTCGGCATATTTGTCGCTGTCAAACACTTCCCGGATGCCTGCCTCGATCTTCTCACCCAGTTCTTTCAGGCGTTCCTTGTTGGTGGGCTTATCAGCCATGAGAGTTCAGCTCCTTTCTAAAAAATGGCATAAGAAAAGCAGGAAACCTTTCGATTTCCTGCTGGGCGGTTCCGCCGGTAGGCGGTGAATATTCAATTTGTACGGTTATCATCTTGTCCGTTGACTGGATCGGCCGGCCTTTCTTTATCGTATATAAATCCTTTTATTGGTTTAACGCAGCTTTATAGCCATTTATCTTATCACCGGTGATAGTAATAAAATATGATTCGCCAAAGTTGGCTTCCCATGAGATAGGTTCCATATATTTTGTGATGTCATCTGGATATATATTTTCATAATTGGGAGCCACATATTCAGTTATGATTCGGAACTGCATGGACAGCTCGAAAGTATTAGCGATATTGTTTAGCTCCTCCTTATTCAACACCACAATGTTATCAGAATCGCGCTTGATTAACGAACCGTCCGCATTTGATATGCCTCCACTGTATTCGTGACTATCCGCACGATAATCATAAACCAGTAATCCAACATCTTCTTCCGTGTCTAATTGCAGGTGCAGGGCTATTTCATCATCAGCAGGCACATATTCGTTAGGAATTATCTGATTATAAAAGACAAGGCTCAGTCCCAGCATAACTACTATCGCGGCAATAATTCCGATTACCTTTTTCTTCATTTTAGAAACACTCCTGTTTATCAATTCACTCTTTCTTGAATGTAAAGAAAATTCCAATGATTGCAGCAATAAAGATAATCGGCGCTACTCTGACAAACAGCCATTCAAATGAGTGGAAAGCCACTCCGAGAACGGCGGTTTCAGGGTCACTATAATCCCAACCCAAATAAGGACTACTCCATATTATTAAAACCGCAAAAATCATTGCTATAATTGCACATAATGAGATAAGCAACCAACGAATAATTTTTCTTCTCGTGGCTTTCCTTTGTGCCAGTTGCAAGTTTATCACTTCCAGTTTTTCGGAAATAGCCTTTAAGGTATCAACCTCCGTTTCAATAATGGTTTCTCCCAGCAGTGTGCTTACAGGTGTTTCAAGCACTTCAGACATGGTGATTAGCATATCGGAGTCGGGAACCGACAATCCTTGCTCCCATTTAGAAACTGTTTGCCGCACAACATTCAGCTTGATAGCAAGCTCCTGTTGAGAAAGTCCTTTTGATTTTCTGATTGCTTTAATATTTTCGTTGAGCATTAAGGACAGCCTCCTTTCTTTCCGTCGATACCGTTATTGTAGTCGAAATTGCCCGTTGCCACAAGCAACGCATATTAACATCCTTAAAAAACAGCAATTTGAGGTCATTGTTTTTTGTTGTTTATCAGGGCAGAAATGTAACGGTTTCAAACACGGTTTTGAGGAGTTCAGGGGGAAACATACGGCAACGCATAAACGGGGCCGGAAATGCCTTGAAATACCTGGGCTTTTCAGCCCCGAAAGCGTTACATCTGCCCCCGGTGGCGGCGCACCCGATCACGGGTTTTCTTTCTTTGTTCAAAGGCGGCGCAACGGGGACAGTACAAGGCCCGGTTGCTTCTGGCCTGGAAGGGCTTGCCGCAGGAGCGGCAGCGTTTCAGTTCATCAGCTCCCAGGCCGATGGCAGCGCACAGCTCCGCGTCCGCAGGCAGGACCGCCTCCTTAAAATATCGGCAGAGAAGGGAGTAAGAAATGCTCTGCACGCAGACGCATCCCTCGCCTTCATCCAGGGCCAGGCAGTTTCCCTCGTCATAGTTGGCACACAGGCGGCGGATCAGCTTTCGGGCGCGCCGAAGCTGCCCCTCCGTCATGCGGGGCTTATCCATTTCCGAACACCAGCTTGAAGTTGGTCTTTTCGCCGATGTCCTCCATCACCACCGTTGCGTCATAGGTCTTGCCGGTTTTCTCCGAATAGCAGCCGGTGAGCTTCACCTGGCCATCCTTCAAAAGCGTAGCAGCCACCGTCTTGGTGAGGCTCTTTTTCTTGGCGGTGAAAAACTTGCTGTTTTTCCAAAGGGCAAACCGGCAGCCAGCGTTTTCGCAGAAAAATCCCTGCTTGCGCTCGGTGACAGCCCCGCCGCAGCGGGGGCATTTGCCCACCGTCTCCCGGTCAGAGGGGAAAAGCACCTGGGAACCGTCAATCACCTTGTAGGTCCCCACCAGGTCCCGGAGCATATTGCAGATACCGTCCATGAACTCGCTGGGCTTCACTTCACCGCGCTCCACCTCTTTGAGCTGGTGTTCCCATTCCGCTGTCAAAAGCGGCGATTGAAGCTGCTCCGGCAGGACGGTAATCAGGGAAACGCCGATCTGCGTGGGAATGAGATTGGTGGTCTTTTTCTGTTTCTTGCGCTCCACAAAGCCGGTGGACACCAGCTTTTCCAAAATACCGGCGCGGGTGGCCGGTGTGCCGATGCCCTTGCGCTCCGCATCCTCCGGCATATCCTTTGCACCAGCCGTTTCCATCGCGGAGAGCAGCGTGTCCTCGGTGTAGTGCTTGGGAGCCGTGGTCTTACCCTCCTTGATGGTGACAGCGGTGACAGGGAGCGTCATTCCTTCTGTCAGTCCGTCCGGCAGGACGCTTTCTTTTGACGGGGCTGCCTTTTCTTTCTGATAGGCTTTCCAGCCCGGATCGGTGATGGCCTTTCCTTTGACGGAAAACTGGTTCCCGCCGCAGGACAGGGTGACAGCCGTTTCCTGGTAGCGGTAAGGGGAGCCGGTGGCGCACAGAAGCTCTCGCGCCACCAGATGCAGGATTTCCCGTTCCCCGGCAGGCAGGGCCTCCACATCCGTCCGGCCAGCTCCCTCGGTGGGGACGATGGCATGGTGGTCGGTGACTTTGGCGCTGTTGCATACCTGGGCGGCCAGAACGGTGTCCGGCACAGCCACCCCGCAGATCTTTGCCGCCGCAGCCGCCAGAGCCGGGACCGTCCCTTCCATATCGGCGGTCAGATACCGGCTGTCGGTGCGGGGATAGGTGCAGAGCTTCTTTTCATACAATGCCTGGAGATAGTCCAGGGTCTGCTGGGCCGTGTAGCCAAGCTGCCGGTTGGCATCCCGCTGGAGGGTTGTCAGGTCGTAGAGGGCAGGCGGCTTTTCCGATTTTTCTTTCTGCTCCACGGTCTGGACCAGGGCGGGCTGGCCTTTACAGGCATCCGCCACCGCCTGGGCCGCCGCTTTCTCGGCGCATTTCTCACCGGCGGCAGAAAATCCGCCGCAGTCCAGGACCGGCGTATAAAACGGGACCGGCTTGAAGGCGCTGATCTCGGCCTCCCGCTGGACGATCAGGGCCAGCGTCGGGGACATCACCCGCCCGATGTTCAAAGTGCGGTGGTACAGCACGCTGAAAAGGCGGGTGGCATTGATCCCCACCAGCCAGTCGGCTTTGGACCGGCACAGGGCGGACGCATACAGCCCGTCATAGTCGCTGCCCGGCTTGAGGGCCGAAAAGCCCTCCCGGATAGCGGCATCCTCCATGCTGGAAATCCATAGCCGGAGCATGGGCTTCTTGCAGCCGGTCAGGTTATAAACGGTGCGGAAGATGGACTCTCCCTCGCGCCCGGCATCACAGGCATTCACCACCTCGGTCACATCAGACCGCTCCATCAGTTTTTTCAGCAGGTCAAACTGCTTTTTCTTGTCGGAGGCCACCGAATACTGCCATTTCTCCGGCAGGATCGGCAGGTCCTCATAGCGCCACTTGGCATAGTCCGGGTTATAGGCGGAGGCATCCGAAAGCTCCGCCAGGTGGCCGAAACACCAGCTCACCAGATACCCGCCGCCTTCCAGGTAGCCGTCTTTTCGGTTCCCCGCCCCCAGCACAGAGGCGATGCTCTGTGCCACAGAGGGCTTCTCTGCGATCACAAGTCGGCTCATGGGTTCACGCTCCTTTCTTTGGGTTTCATCGCCGCCGGTTCCATCACACCCCGGTAACAGGGCAGGATGCAGCCCTCCCCGTAGCGTTTGCAGCCGTGGCAGGGGTGGCCTTTGGCCGGGCGGGACAGGTCAGGCCCCCGCTCCTGGCGGGGGACCTGCATCATCATGCGCTCCAGAGGGTTGTCGGTGAAATATCTCATAGCTTCTCATCCTCCGGCTCCGCATCCATAGTAAACTCATCGTCCATTTCTTCCTCTGCGTCCTCGTCCAGATTTTCCTCCCCGGCGGGTTCCTCGTCCTCGCCGTAGTCGTAATCATCCAGGTCGGTGTCGCCTTTGGTCTTGGGCTTATTCTTGATGAATTTGATGTAGTAAAACGCGCCGCCGCCCGCCAGGGCCGCGATCAGCAGGATAATCAGCAGGCCGCCCATGCCGCCGCTTTCTTCCTCCGGCGCTGGTTCGGTTTCCTCGGCGGCAGGCGTTTCTTCCGGCTCCGGCTCTGGTTCCGAGCCAGCGCAGGCGGTCATATCCGAAGCGCAGATTTCGCAGTTCATGTTGACCGCTCCGGCCTGGCAGCGGGTGGTGCAGGAACAGGTGGCCGGTTCGCCATCATCGGCCAGGGCCATCAGGTCCGCCTCGTCCACCTGGTTCAAGAAGTGGACCGTTTCCTCACCCTTATCATCACGGTCAATAATCAGGTAAAAGACATTCCCGGCTTTTGTTTCCAGTGTGATAAACTGCTTGCCGGTGCCGGTTGTGCTGCCGTAATCATCAATCAGGGTCAGGTTCGCGTCCGGGGTCAGGGCGCTGCCGCCCCCGCCGCCAAGCAGTTCTGTCAGGGAGGAAAGTTCATCTTCGCCAAGAGAGAGGGAAAAACTGCCATCGCCGGTACTGGTATCGCTGATGGTGAGGTAATCACCGCACACATAGCCCTCGCGCTCCGGCAGGAGGATTTTCACCCAGCCGCCTTCGGTGCCGATTACCTCCACCTCGGTCCCGTTGGGGAGCTGGGTGATGGCGGCATTGTCGGTCCCCGCGCCGGTACGGACATTTAAGTTGCCGCCGTTGGTAGTGACGGTCCCGTTCCTGGTACTGGCCGCCTCGCCGTTAGATGTAATCTGAAGGCCGCTGTCCGTGGTGGTGACTTCCACCTGGGAGCCGAACAGGGAGGAAAGCAGCTCGGCCACATCTTCCTCGGTCATGGTTTCGGTTTCTGCCGTATCAGAGGCATTTTCGTCTGCATCCGCAGTATCTTCGATGCCGCCGGTGGTAGGGGCCTCCGTTTCCTCAGCCTGTTCGGTGCTGGCCGTGGTTTCCGGCTTTGCCTCCGGGTCGTTCCCGTTGGCAAAAGCCACCGTAGAAAAAGCCGTGAAGCAGAGCATCACGGCCACAAAGCTGGTAAGGATACGAGATTTAGTTTTCTTCATCGCCGGTTTCCTCCTTCTCCGTCATGGCAGGGGCCATCTGGCCGTTTTTAGACGCTTCGATCAGGGCCGCCAATTCCTCCGGCGTCATGCCCATGCTGCGGACCATGCCCACAATGTCCAGGTTTTCCAGCTCGGTGCGCTGTTTGTCCAGTTCCTTCTGCCGGGCCTGAAGGTCCGCGATCCTCGCAGCGTTTTTCTCATACTCGGCATTGATTTTCTTGATTTTGGCGTTCATACAAAAGCTCCTTTCTGTTACGGCAGTCTCGCAAAGGTGTAAAAATGCTGCTGCCAGTAAGATGTGTTGATATTTGCGTAAGAAATCGGGGACCCGCAGTGGATCATCATTCCGTCCCCCACATACAGCCCCACATGAGAGGCCCCGGCGGTGTCATAGGTCCCCTGGAAAAAGATCAGGTCGCCGGGCCGGGCATTCTCGCGGGAAACAGGGGTGGAGATGTTCAAAAGCCCGTTGGCGGTCAGCCGCCCCACATCCCAGCCGGAATGATTGATGACCCATGAAATGAAGCCGGAGCAGTCAAAGCTGGTGCTGGGAGAGCTGCCGCCCCACACATAGGGATAGCCCAGGTATTTTTCCGCCTCGGTAATCATGGCCCGGAAAGTTTCATCTTCCAGGGCCTCCGGGGGAATGTCGTAGTCGGTAAATTCCAGGCTGCCGCTGTTTGAGGCGTTGGGATTGCCTTCAAACAGATCGGGCCGGTTGCCCAGCGTTGCCATATAGACTGCATAGAGGCTCACCTGTTCCTCGCCCATGATGTAGACAGGCAGGTGGGACAGGTCAAAGTTTTCCAGGGTCACATAACAGATATAGTAATCGTAAGGGACCTGCTCACTGGTGGTTTCGCCGGTTTCCGGGTCCGTTGAGGTTTCGGTGCGGTAGCGTGTCTCCACCACCACTTCCTCGGTGAGAATGTACTGCCGCTCAAAGAGCATGGAGAGGGTCCCTTCCACTTCGGCAAGGGTCCATTCCCCCTGATGATAGGCGGTGAGGATAGAGATCAGCACATAGGGGTCATGGACAATCTCATCCAGATCAAAGTGATACTCGTCATAGTCATGGGTGGCTTCATAGTTATCCAGGTAGTCCTGCAACTCTGCCTCCATCTGTGCGTAGGCGGCCTCGGCCCCCAGCATATCCTCATCGCGGGAGGGATAGGTGGAACCGGCAACGCCGGAACCCACGCTTTCAAGCATCATAGAACAGGAGGACATGGTATTGAGCAGGAAACAAAGAAGCACTACCAGGGCGATGCCTACCAGAAAGCCCCGGCGGTGCCGCCAGACAAACTGCGCCGCTTGCTCACTCTTTTTCGCGGCGGTTTTGGCGGTCTTTGCCGTCTGCTCCGCAGCTTTGGCGGTGCTGCCTGCGGTCTGGCCTGCACGCTTGGCAGTGGCATACTGTTTCTTGATGGCGTGCTTTTGCTGCCACCGGGACAGCGGATTGCTGGCAAGCTGGGGATTGTCCCGCAGGCTTTTGTGGTAAAGGGCATTGATGTTGGCCTTTTCCAGCTTCTTCTCGGCTTTGGCGGCCTCCCGGTAGGGTTTCAGCTTGTGGGAATGATAGGCACTCTCAATCATGCGCCCGCCCGTTTCGGCAGCTTCTTCCATCTTGTGGGCGCTCTCCACACCCACATTATCTTCCTCGGACTCCCGGATTTCCTTGTGTACTTTGGAGAGGACCGCGTTCCCAGGCGCGTCCCGTACCGCATGGGACAGCTTGGAGGGCGGCTTTTTCTTATCCACTTCCTCAAAGCGCAGGCGGGTGACGGTCTTGCCGGTGGCAGGGTCCGTTACCGTTTCCTCGAAGCGGATTTTCTTCTTGGGGATTTTCGCCCGCGCCTTTTCTGCCTTGTCCGCCGCCCGGTCTGCCTTGCGGATGGGCTTTTCCAGTTCCGGGGCAGCCCGTTCCTCTTTGGTAAACTGCAAGCGGGGTTCCTGACTCATGCCACTACCTCCTGGGGCTTCGTGGTCATAATGCGGTACAGCTCCGTGTCCTTCGGGAACCGATCCAGGAAAGGCAGAATGACATTCCCGTAGAACAGAAGCCCCTCGCCCTCGCCGGAGTGGGTCACATAGGAAAGCTGGTGCGGGCTGATGTTAAGCTGCTTCGCCAATATCTGCCGGTCCCCGGATGCCTGATTGAGCATATAGATGAAGTCGCTGTTCTCAAAGATGTTCTCAATCTCGCGGGAGGCCAGCAGGTCCTTGATATTTTGGGTGATCCCGGTGGGGATGCCGCCCCATTTCCGAAAGCGTTTCCAGATTTCCACGCTCCAGCTTGCAAGCTCCCCCTTCAAAAGCAATGCCGATAGGTCAGACCCTTGCGGGTCTTTCGCCCCGGCCCACACCGTGCAAGCAACTTTCATTGCACACGGCGTTCCATGGGATAAGTCTTTA
>OLVR01001578.1_pt1 | contig 21041 bp, 17 predicted proteins | sample 1673261 | NCBI WGS metagenome assembly OLVR01 (sample SAMEA3178938, study PRJEB25190) | human gut metagenome | biome: human gut; feature: human-associated habitat; material: faeces | place: Austria | collected 2013 | reverse complement strand
GTATAACATACATTGACATGATATTAGTCATCAAGTCACCACCCGGAACCGGGAGAAGAAGCTTTCCGGCGTCTGGAGGGTCAGGTCCTCCGGATCCTGGATGGTCCCGCCGATGTAGTAGGGCAGGCCGCAGTTGGCATAGGAGATGTAGCCGGACCGCTCGAACACCACGATCTCCGCCCCCTCGTCCAGCCTGCGGATGCGGGCCGCGGCGGTCGCCCCGCCGGCCACGCCGCCTACAATGACCACTTTCATCTCAGCGCTCCACCGATCCTTTCCAGGCGGCGATGCCGCCGATGTTTGTGATGTTGGTATATCCCATGCGCCGCAGGGCGCCGGCCGCCTGGGCGCTCCGGGCGCCGCTGTAGCAGTAGAGGAACAGCGGGGTGTCCCTGGGCCCCAGCTGGGATGCCGCACTGCCGATGTCCTGGAGGGGCAGGTTCCGGCTTCCGGGGATATGGCCCTCCCGGTATTCCCCGGGGGTGCGGACGTCCACCAGCAGGGCGCCGGGGACGGAGCTGTATTTGCTGATCCCCTGATGGATGTCCGGCTGCCTGAATCTGTCTAACAGTCCCATCTCTGTTCTCCTTTCACAGCATGGCCAGAATCTGTGCTTTGGGCCGGGCTCCCACCATCTGGCTGGCCACCTGGCCGTGCTTCATGACCACCAGGGTGGGAATGCTCATGACGTTGAACTGGGCCGCCAGCTCCGGCTGTTCATCCACGTTGATCTTCCCCACCTTCAGGTCGGTGCGCTCGCCCGCGATCTCGTCCACCACGGGCCCCACCATCCGGCAGGGGCCGCACCAGGGGGCCCAGAAGTCCAGCAGGACCGGCTTTTCCGAATGGAGCACTTCCGTTTGGAAGTTCGCTTTGCTGATTGTGATAACCGACATGGATGGTTCCTCCTCTGTGTTTTGGATGTTATGCCTCTAGTATACCTGTTTTCCGCGCCTTTTCCGTGATGTTGTCACAGTTCTGCCCCGGCGGCCGGAGGGAGGCGGACAAAAAGCCGCGGCGGCCGTGGGCTGCGCCGGAGCGGGCTGCCTTTTTCTGAAAACCGGACGGCCGGGCGGCTCTTTGGGTCCGGTCAATATGGATCAGAGGCGGAGCAACGCAAAACGCATCCGCCGGAGCGGGGCGCGGCGGATGGACAGGGGCTGCCCCACAGGGGGATGGGCACAGCGGGAAGCTGGCGGGGGGGAGGATCAAGGTCGGCCTGTGCCGGTTCGCCGCCGGGATATGGGCCCGCATGGGGCAGGCCGCCGCCCGCTTTATTGATGCCGCAGCGTGGGGTTGTGCCGCATGCGCTGCTCATAGTCCAGGGCCACGGTGGCGCCATAATACTCCAGGATGTGGAAGGAAAACATCAGGTGGAAGGCGGCCTCCGCGTCCTGCAGGTCAACCCCGGTCAGCTCCACAATCTTTTCCATGCGGTTGTTCATCGTGTTGCGGTGGATGAACAGCTTGGCGGCGGCCTCCGTCAGGCTGTGGTGGCAGAACAGGAAGGCGTGCAGCGTGTCCAGCAGGCTGGTGCCGTGGGTCCGGTCATAGGTGGCCAGGATGAAGAGGGCGGAGTGACAGAAATTCATGACGTCATAGTTCTTTTGGCACAGGTCCAGGGCGTGATAGACCGAGAATTTGTCATAAAAGAACAGGCACTCCTGGCTGTGGAACAGCTGCCCCATCTCCAGCGCCTTGACGGACTCCACATTGCCGCGGGCCAGGTGGGACAGAGAGTCGGTATTCCGGCTGATCCCGGCCTCCAGGCCGTTTTGCTTCAAAAAGTCGATGAGGGCGTGGAAGGTGACCCCGTCTTTTGCCGTGCTCTGATAGACGGGTAAGATGAGCTTGATCTGGTCGCTGTACACGAAGCAGGTGGCGTCGGGCAGCAGCGACTCCAGCTGGCGTAAGAAAAGCTCCTGGGATCGCTGTTCGATGTTCTGCCCGTCCTGGGCGCAGATGGACACCACCCGGAAATCCTGCTCCATATGCCAGTGAAAATAGTCGCAGCGCTCCTGAATATAGGCCGGCTCAATATGGCGGCCCTCCAGCAGCTCCACAATGAAAAAATCCAGTATGTCCTGGGGAGTTCCCATATAGCGGAGCTCCTTTTTTAAATGCAGAAAGATGACGTCCGCCAGAAATGTGACGATGTCGGATTCCTCCTGGGTGGGGATGCTGTAGTAGCAGGGGATCTCCAGAAAGCCGATGAGGTTGTCCCCCTGGGTAATCACCGCCCGCAGGATGGGGAAGTGCTGATTGTCCGTGTCCAAGATGGGGCGCTGTTCCGCCAGCGCGCGCTGATAGGTGTGGGTGATCGCCTGGTTGACAGGGACGCGGCGTTCCCGCCGGATCTCCTGCCATTTGGGATCCAGCAGCTCTGGTTCCTCGGACATGCACAGCACCTGGTGGGTCAGATCGGTGAGGATGATGGGGTTTCCCAGCAGTCTGCGGCCATAGCCGATGATTTCGGGCAGAGTTTTCGCTGAGAACAATTTGTGCATGACTGCGATGCGGCTGTCCGGTTTTGCCATATCAGCGGCCCCCTTTTTCTGAGTTTCCCTCATTATATGGGGTTTTGCCACAAAAAGCAAACGGTTGATTTGGGGGCGGTGTGCACATTGCACATCCTCGCTGCGAAAAAGTGTGCAACCCGCTCTTGGAGCCGGAGGTTCCGGCTTGTTAAACTAATCACAATAATAAGGCGCCAGGCTCCACCGGCGCCTTGCCTGCTGTTTGAGAATGGAGGATGTCTATGGAAGAGCGAAAGAACGGGATGGTTCCGGAGGAAGAGGGGCCGCCTCCCATTGAATTTATGTATCGGGGCATTCCCAACTTGAGGTGTGCCGACCTGCCCGCCGGCGGCGTGATGGAGGCCGACGTAGTCGTGGTGGGCTGCGGCGGCGCGGGTATTGCCGCCGCGGTCTCCGCCTTTGAAAACGGGGCAAAACGGGTGGTTATCATCGAAAAACAGAAGCGGGCGGGGGGCAACGCGGTCATGGCCCGGGGCCTGTTCGCCTGTGAGAGCTCGGTGCTCCGCCAGGCGATGATCAAATCGGATAAGGACGAGATCTTCACCAATGTGATGACCTGGCACCACCACACCCGGGTCAACGGACGGCTGGTCCGGGCCTGGATCAACCAGTCCGGCGATACCATCGACTGGCTGCGCAGGCGGGACGTGGAGTTTGAGGTGGGCACCACCCAGCGCATGACCTATGATATTGCCCCCAACTGGCACTGCGTCAAGGGCAGTACCATGGCCACCCCCATGGCCCACCTGGTGGAGGAGCTGATCTACCGGGGCGCAGTCTTCTTCACCGAGACGATGGCGGAGGAGCTGGTCCGGGACCAGGGCGCGGTGACCGGAGTCAAGGCGGTTCACGCCGGAGCCCGTTTCCAGATCAACGCCCCCAGCGTGGTGCTGGCCTCGGGGGGTTTCCTGGCCAACGCCGAGATGGTCAAGCAGTACTATCCCGACTATGACCCGGAGATCTTCGGCGGCTATAAGGCCCCCAACATGGGCGAGTCCGTCGAACTGGCCCGGGAGGCCGGGGCGCTGCTGGATCGGGATATCATGCTGATCCGGGAGGGCTGCGCCACCTCGGACCGGGCGCCCCGCATCCTCAGCGAGTTCGGCCGGGAGCCCTATCTGCTCTGGGTGAACCGGAAGGGCCGCCGCTATGTGGACGAGACCGTGGGCTCCATCCTCCAGGTGGCCACCAACGCCATGATGGCCCAGCCGGGGATGGAATCCTATGTGATCTTTGACGGGAACGCCTTCCAACGGATGATGCGCCTGGGCATGGAGCTCTCAAAGGGGGACCAGAACCGGGGTGTGCCCCAGCCTGATCTGAAGCAGCAGTTTGAAAAGGCCGCGGAGAAAGCCCCGACAGAGGCCAAGATCGCCCAGAGCGTGGAGGAGCTGGCCCAGTGGATCGGCTGCCAGCCGGAAGTGCTGCGGGCGGAGCTGGACAGCTGTATTCACTCCTTGTGCTCAGCCTCCTGCTACAATGTTTTCTGCAGAAATGCCTGAGTCAAAGGAGAAACGATTTATGAAATCAACAACATTTGGGTACATACGGGTATCCACAAAAGAACAATGTGAGGAGCGGCAGATCATAGCGCTGCGAAATTTTCCCGTACCGGAGGATAAAATCTTTGTTGACAAGCTCAGCGGAAAGGACTTCAATCGACCGCAGTATCAAAAATTGCTGCGAAAGTTAAGACCGGGCGACATACTTGTGGTGAAATCGATTGATCGGTTGGGCCGGAACTATGAAGAGATATTAAATCAGTGGAGGATTATCACAAAGGAGAAGCGGGTGGATATTGTGGTCCTGGATATGCCGCTTCTGGATACGAGACAGACGGGAAAAGATTTGACCGGTATATTTGTGGCGGATCTTGTTCTTCAAATTCTTTCCTATGTGGCCCAAAGTGAGCGGGAGAATATTCATCAGCGCCAGATGGAAGGAATTGCCGCGGCGAAGCTGCGTGGAGTGCGATTCGGACGCCCGCGAAAACCGATACCGGAAAATTTTTCAGATGTAAAAAAGCGCTGGGAAACAGGAATCATCAGTTCCAGACAAGCGGCCAGGGAACTGCATATCGCGCAAGATACATTTCTCAGATGGGTGCGGGAACATCGCCAGAATTTTTTGATGTAAAAAAGTAGACATTTCCGTTCATCTTTTCGTGTCGCAGTTTTTGCAATATATGACAGTAATTTTTTTACAACATGCAACAAATTTTGATGATAATACGTTTTGTTTTATGATACACTGTTTTCCTGAAAATGTCTGCTTTTCCATTCAGGACAACAGGGGAACAGCAGGTGACGCGGAAGAGAACAATCTTGGGAATGACAATCGATGGCCGCCGGTACGGCATTCAAAAGCGGACGGAGCTTTGAAAATCATATATCTGCGGTTTGTATGATTGCTTGATTTTGGAGAGACAGGGTGAAGCCGGATGGATGATCTGAGATACGCCAACATTGCGCTGGATTTATTCTGCATTGTTTTATCTATTTTGCCGATTGTTTACCTGATCAGCAATCATCGCTACCGACAGAGGCTGAACCTGTTTTTTTTAGGCGCCTGCATATCCAATATTTTTATGATTGCAGGCGATCTTCCGGATTGGATTTTTCCGACAGCGGCTGCTGCCTCGGAAAAAATGATTTTATCGGTTGCCACGACGCTTTATTATGCGGCTTCTGCGTTTGTCCTGTATTTCTTCATACAGTATATTATGGAATATCTGATGGTAACAGGCAGGGCAAAGAAGTTTTGCTCGTCTTATGCTCTGGCCTTGTGCAGTGTGCAGGCTGTATTTGCGGTCATCAGCCCATTTACCGGTTTTATCTTCCGCATAACAGATGACGGATATCAGCGGGGTCCGCTGTTCCTGATTTCACAGTTTATACCGCTGCTTTGCTATCTGCTTTTTATGGCATTGATTATTATCTATCGAAAGAGACTGCGTGTGCGGGAGGTGGTATTTTTCCTGATATATATCTTTATTCCTCTGGGCTGCGGTGCGATGCAGATGGCAATGCGGGGAATTGCCATTGTCAATGCGGGCGTAACCGTGGCCACATTGGTTACACTCATGAATGTACAGTTTGAGCATGAGGTGACAATGAAAGAGCAGGAAAAGGAACTGGCCGAGCGGAGAATTGATATTATGCTCAGTCAGATCCAGCCGCATTTTCTGTACAACTCCTTAGGTGCTATCTATCACTTGTGTGAGAGCGATCCGGAGGCGGCAAGAACGGCTATAAAGCGGTTTTCAGAGTTCCTGCGTGGAAATATGGAAAGCCTGAAAAACCGTGCGCCGATTGCTTTTTCATCGGAGCTGAATCATGTGACGAACTATTTATATCTGGAGCAGCAGCGTTTTGGAGATAAATTTCAGGTCATTTATCAGATTAAAACCGAAAATTTTTTGATACCACCCCTTACGCTGCAGCCTTTGGTGGAGAATGCAGTGCAGCACGGCATCCTGAACAGGCGGAGTGGAGGCACGGTCATAATCCGGACGGAGGAAACGGATGAGTACGCTGTGGTGACAATTGCGGATAACGGGGTTGGAATGGAAAAGGCAAAGGAATATGCTCCTCTGGGTGAACACACCCACATTGGGATTGAAAATGTCCGCAGCCGATTAAGGGAAATGGTGAATGGCACTCTGGAGATAGAGAGCAGTGGCCAGGGTACAACTGCAACGATCCGCATTCCCTGGGAATAAGGTGGTGGCGTATGTATTTTTTGGTGACTGACGATGAGCCTTTACAGCTGAAGGAATTGGTTTCTGTCCTGCAGCGCATTCGTCCGGATGTGACCGTTTTTTCCCATATGTGGCCGGATGACGCGTTGGAAACCGCAAGACGGTATCCCATAGACGTTGCTTTTCTGGATATTCAGACAGGGGGCATGAACGGGTTAGAGCTGGCGGTACAGCTCAAGAAAATCAAGGCGGATATTCATATTATTTTTGTTACCGGATACTCACAGTATGCGGTGGACGCATTTGCGATGCATGCCACCGGGTATCTCCTAAAGCCTGTCACAGAAGAAGCAGTCAATCGGGAACTTACATTTATTTATAAAAGCCCGCAGAGGCAGAGCCGTATTGAGGTTAGGACCTTTGGCGGCTTTGACCTTTATGTGGACGGCCGGCTGGTCCGGTTTGGACGTGCAAAATCAAAGGAGTTGCTGGCCTATCTTGTCGATCGCCGAGGCCTGTCCGTTACAACTGGAGAAGCTTATGCTACCTTGTTTGAGGATGCGGAAGACACTCTTTCCGGAAAGTCATATTTTCGAACCATTGTGCATGAAATGGTCAACACGCTGAAAAAAGTGAATGCGGATGAAATCCTCTTGAAAGGCCATAACAGCTATGCAGTCATTCCTGAGAGATTCGATTGCGATTACTATCGTTTTTTGCAGGGGGACGCTGTGGCAATCAATACATTTCAAAATGATTATATGTGCGCGTACAGCTGGGCAGAGATTCGCAATGCCGAGCTTGGATTCCATGGAATTTGAAACAACGGGCTAGAGCGCAGGCAACAAACAAAAGCGTGGTCAAAAATTCTCCCGTCCTTTACCGATTACAGCTTATCGGCAAAGGGCGGGAGTTATTTTCTGCCTCCGCGCCCTGCATGGAACACGGATAAAGAGAAGCGGGAAAGTTATTTTGACGTTGCGTCCGACTCAAGATTTAAGGGGCAGTAAGCAATCAAAAATCAAATGGTCGGAAGTGTTTTGAGAAAAGCGCTCAAATCGTTCTGCCCGTGCGGCTTATAGAGACAATAATAGGTCACATTTGCCTCATCATCCAGAATCGGGATATTAATCCGATTTACAGGATTCCCCTCCCTGCGAAGAACCACATCTGTTGCAAAGCTGGGAAGTGCGGAGAATTTTACCAGTTCTTCAAAGGCTATGGCGGAGATCGCCAGGCTGGACATGGGCCACAGCGAGATCGTGGATCACAGCGACCCCAAGTTTGTCCAGATGCTCCACCAGATGAAAATTCACCAATAAGGATGCCCTTTGAAACGGCCGGCAGGGTCCGCCTCCATGCGGATTCTGTCGGCCGGCTATGGACATGACAGACCAGACATTCGTCAAAATATCAGGAGAGAATGCCAAAACGGACTTGGCCGAGGTGTGCGCTGAAATCAGGGCCGGGGAGCGTTCCATGACCGCGGTCCAGCGGAAAACGGTGGAGCCGCAAGGCGGGCTGAACAACGCAGACCGGCCCGACGGAGTGGAACATCTCCCGGCGGGCCGGTTTCGCTGGCTGTGGACAAATGTGCGGTCAAAGAGCACCCCCGGTAAAGAAAAATGGGAAACTGGGATTGAAAACAGGACAATTTGACGGATGACAGGCAATTCTGAACGGGAGTCATCGGAGACACCTGACTTGTGCTGACCCGACAAAAATAAGACGAGGAATGGTATGGTTAAACGGCTGTACCATTCCTCGTTGTATTTGTTCGCTTTTTGGTCTGGCTTCCGCTTTGAAATCGCGTCCGCTGCTGCGTTGCAGCATCTGGCCTTGAACAAAACGGGAAAGCAAAAAAGAAAGCCCCTGTTTGACGGCGGTACCCACAGGTGTTTTCAGATGAAGCCAGGCTCTGGTGGGACAGCCTGTTGGCAAAGCGGATGTTTGAAGCCTTATGGCGTAAGCGGCCTGTGGGACTTGGAGAGGGGGCGGGAGGTGTTGAAATGCCCGCCAGCTTTTGAATGTAATCTGTCGGCCGACGAATCAATTCCGTTTGTTGCGCTTTTGTTGCGCTTTTGTTGCGCTCGGAATGCTATGCTAAATCTGGAAGAAAGAGAGAAAAGGGGGATGTTATGACAATTCTGCTCGTCGATAGCGACAAAGATGCGCTGGAACGGGAAACAAAACGTTTGACAGAGCAGCAGTTTGCCGTTACCGCATCCCTGTACAGTAACGCTGATGACGCAATCAAATTTGTGATGTATCACGATGTTGATATTGTATTTACCAGGGCAGTACTAACAGAGATGACCGGACAGGAGCTGATTGATAAGATCCACAGCTTTAAGCCCGGAACGAAGTGCCATATCCTTCGGAAAGATGAGGAAGTTCCTTTTGACATTGTTTTAAAGATATCCAGGCCTTCTTTTCCTGCCGGAAATCAATGCGAGAACACCGCGGCTGGAGCGGGAGAGGCGGGAAGAAGAATGGATACGTTCCAAGCAGGAAACATACGGCCGGCAGAGACTGGCCGTTCCTTTCAGACAGGGCAGGAGAAAGGCGGTGCCATTATGACAGAACGGGAGCTGCGCAGCTTAGGCAGAAAAGAGCTTTTGGAAATCATGATTGAGCAGGGAAAAGAGATGGAGGCCAGCAAAGCCCAGTATGAGAAGGATTTGGAGTTTTTAAAGTCTGAGCACGAGAGAGACCGGGAATTTCTGAAAACCGAATATGAAAAGGAAATCACCGAATTGAGGGAAGCGTTGGAACAGGCCAGGAAAGCGCTGCAATCCAGGGAAATCGCGATCGACGAGGCGGGATCTATTGCGGTGGCTGCGCTCCAGATCAATGGAGTTTTTGAAGCGGCGCAGGCGGCCAGCCAACAGTATATTGATAACATACGCAGCCTCAGCGAAAGACAGGCTGGCATTTGTGCCCGTCGGAATGCGGAGAATCAGGCGGAGGTGGACCGCCGGCTCAAGGAGGCCGAAGCAAAATGCGTGGAGATGGAGGCCGCCTGCAAAAGGAAATGCCAATCCATGGAAGAAGAGGCCAGACAAAAGTCGGAATCTTATTGGATGGAAGTTTCCCGCCGTCTGCAATCTTTTTATGAAAATCATCAGGAACTGAAAAAATTGCTGCATTTCAGTATCCCGGATTTTCCCGTATGAGCGGAGCGCGCCTCTATGAAACGAAAACCGATTTCCGCCATGCCCACGCTGGAGCAGTTGGAAGCGGAGCTGAAACGGGAGAATGAGCGAGGACGGCGCAGGCGGGATGCCGGCGTGACACAAAAACCGGTTTCTTCCACACCGCTGGTGGAGCAGCTGGAGGAAGAGCTGAAAAGAGATACCTACAAAAAGCAGTATAGACACCTGCTGCGCAGCACAGTTTCCATTCTGCTTGTTGTCGCGGCTGCTGTTGTACTCATATCCAACCTGTTCCTTCCTGTCCTGCGGATTTACGGTGCTTCTATGACGCCGACCCTGGTGAATGGGAACATCGTTGCAGCCGTAAGGAGCGGGACTTATGAACGTGGTGATATCATTGCGTTTTATTATAACAATAAGATTTTGGTCAAGCGTGTGATCGGCCTGCCAGGGGAATGGATTGATATAGACGAGGCGGGTAATGTATACATTGATGACGAACCACTTGATGAACCCTATCTGGAGGAGACGGCATTGGGAGAATGCGATATCGAATTGCCGTATCAGGTGCCGGAAGGACGATACTTCGTCATGGGAGATCACCGAAGTGTCTCCAGTGACTCGCGCAATAGCCAGGTAGGCTGTGTTTCGGAGGAACAGATTGTCGGCAGGTTAATCTTCCGGATTTGGCCGTTAAATGAATTGGGAATGGTTGCGTAATGCCTGAATAACGCCTGGAAGGGAGGCTTTCCATGAAGCAAATGGGTTGGAAAAATAGAATCCAGGAATACATGCGGGAGCACCGGCTGCGGAAGCGCTGGTATAAGCTGACGGCTGTTCTGGCTGCCGCTGCGGTGGTAGTGACGGGCACTGCGATGATTTTGCCGGCTATCACCATGGAAAACAGCCCCCAGATGCTGGAGTGTCAGCTTGATATCCATACGCACTCCGACAGCTGCTATGATGAGAATGGCAATGTTACCTGTGGGTATGCGGACTTTGTGGTCCACACGCATGACAGCGCCTGTTACGCAGAAGATGGAACCCTCATTTGTCCATTGGAAGAAATTGAGGCACATACCCACGATGCCTCCTGCTATCAGGAGACCCGCATTCTGACCTGCGGCTTGGAAGAGGGAGCGGGACATATTCACGACGACTCCTGTTATGGGGCTGCGGAAGAACCCGCCTGCGGTTTGGAAGAATCGGCCGCACACGTCCATGAAGGGCATATCCACACAGAAGCATGCTATGAGGTTTCTGAAACCCTGATCTGTGGACAGGAAGAAGCCGAGCCGCATACACATGATGCGGATTGCTATGACGCGGAGGGAAACCTGATTTGTCAGAAATCAGAAGCGGGCCATACTCATACGGCGGAATGTTACGAAACCCAGAGGACACTGGTTTGTACGCAGGATACCGGCTGTTATGACGAGGACGGCGTACTGGTCTGCGGACAGTCAGAGGGGGGCCACACCCACACTGCAGAATGCTATCCGGAGGAGATAATCTGCGGTCAGGAAGAGACGGCTGCCCACACCCATACAGATGACTGCTATGAAATCCAGGAGGAATTGATCTGCGGAAAAGAGGAGATCATCCTGCACACCCACACTGAGGCGTGCTTTGATGAAAACGGCGGGCTGATCTGTGGCATGCCGGAAGTAAAGGAACATATCCACGACGAAAGCTGCATACCGCAAAAAGAGAGCGGGGACGGGGAGCCGGAGACGGCCGAGGTCATTCCGTCCGGGACCAGTGGGGCCACCGTGTCCAAGCCGGGTTATACATCCACCGACCAGCCTGTTCCCAATGCGATGCTTTTTGCCGCCCCCCAGGCAGAGACGGGAAGCTATGACTTCGCCGATGATATCACAAGTGTCACGGTGGAGCGGCAGCAGGGGGGACAGTGGACTCAGAGTGATACGTTTACAGATGGCGATACCATCCGAGTTACCATACGTTATACCATCCCTGCGGGAATAATCAATGGGGATCAGCGAAGCATGCACTATCAGCTTCCTGCCGGTATTGCCCTGGAGGAGACAGAGACAGGCAGCGTATATCTGGAAGGAGGGGATGCGGCCGGGACGTATACCATTTCCACAGACGGCCTGATCAGCATCACCTTTGACGAGGAATTCGCCAACGGAGAAGCTTTTTCCGGAAACTTTTATTTCCAGGGATCCATCGCCCTGGCGGATTTGGATGAGGGGGAGGAGATCACATTCGGAGGTGCCGGCGGCGTCATCACTGTAGTGCCCGAAGAAAAGCAGCACAGCCTCATTATTGCAAAAGCAGGTGTCTACGTCAGGGATGAAGGCGAGGCGGCAGAGTATGATAAGCTCAATATGGGCATAGAGATCCAGCCGGAACACCTGATCTATACCATTGAGGTACGGGCGGATGAAACGTCCGACGGCAGCGACGGCACCATCACCGTTACGGACGCTTTCACCCACAATCCTGCCGACGGGGTGGCTACTTACGACAAAGACAATATAACAGTTTTGAAGATTACCCCCACAGTGGATGGAGCTTTTTCTGCGGTAAAAATCACAGATTATGAGTTGAATATTTCTCAGCAGACCGGGACGGACGATGCCCACACCGGCAGTTTTACCATCACCGGCCTTCCGGCGCTGCAGCCTGGCGAACGCTACAGCATCAATTACAGTGCCAGTATTGATTTTGAAACAGTAAATACCACCAACGGTTATATATCCGTACCCAATGAGGCCACTGCAAAAGATAATTCTCAGACAGTCACGGCCAATGCCAGCGTTGGGGTCAGCAGGCGAATGGTACACAAAGAGGTCAGCGCCAATGAGGGCACTGGCAATGTGCAGTGGACGATTACCCTGAATGAGGACGGCCGGGATTTGAGCGGACGGGTATTCCGGGATGAGATGTTCTATGTGATCGGAGACGGGGAGATAGTATCCTATCCTCTGGGGGACATTACAAATCTACGGGTGACGGCCTATGCGCTCAACGATGTAGGACAGCAGGTATCCCAGGGCGATGTGACGGCTGCTTTCCAGGAATTGATTACGTATGAGAATCCCGTCATGACCGTCCAATTTCCAGCGGCTGATGCCTGGCCGGAGGGACTTGGCGCCGACTGGGTCTATGAAATCGTCTATGAGACGCCTTTCCCCGAGGGAGCGGAGATCGGGGCGCGGATTGCCTTCCAGAATACCGCCCGGCTGGACGGATATTATGTGACCGCGAATTGGAACGGCGAAATTCCGGAGGCCGGCTACGGCCTGGTCAAGAGAAATACCGGCTACGATCTCAACACAGGGACAGATGTGGGGACGATAGACTGGGAGTCCACCATCAGCTATCCGTCCACCGGGTTTGAGCTGGACAGACTTCAGTACATGGACTGGATTCCGGATGCCTGTTATGAAGAGAGCGGGACGTTTATTCCGGACAGCCACTATACCACGCCGGAGACACTGCGAGATACATTGCACATTCAAAATGCGGCAGGACAGGAGTTGGTCTGGGGAGAGGACTTTATTGTCAGTGTTGTGTACTCGGAGGATATGCCGAACTACGACACATTCCAGAACGCATGGGATAATATGGCGGCGATTTTTAGGCAAGAGCTGATCGAGCTCACAGACCAGGCGGATCCCAATCAAGCCATTGGGATGTTCTGCGTCACCTTTACGGAGCAGGCCCGGGCGAAGCTGGAAGGCGGACAGCGCCTGTACATCAGTTATCGGACGTTCTTGGACCGTCAGGGCGTGACCGATGGCAGACAGGTGAAGATCTACAATGTGGGCAGCATCATGGGCAGCACGGTGCAGGTATACCTGAATGCCGCATTCCATCCGCAGCTGCGCAAGCAGGTCAGCAATACCGGCATGCCCCCCAGTGGGGACGACTTCAATCTGGATTCCGACGTCTATGTGGACGGCCCGGTCGATCTTGATTTGGGGGACACCGGCGGCAGGCTTTATTACCGCATTCTGTTTTATAACTACGACGATGTCATAGAGTTCCACGATGACCTTCTGCAGAAATTTGATGGAAAAGTCTCTTTTGACCAGAATATGCGGATCTATGATGCGGCGACAGGTGAACTGATCGGAACCGCGAAAATCTGGGGTCAGCACATCAACAACGATGGTAAATATTTTGGCAATTACAAACTGTATGACCTGGATGAGTTTCAGAACTGCATCATCGGCCTGTACTATTCCATCGATGTGAGCGCAGATCCGGCGCTGGCGGATCTGGCGGAGGGAGAGACCCTTACCTACACCAACACAGTGGAATGGACGGGGGTCGACACAGATTCCGCCACGGCCAATGTTACCGACAGCGAGCTCACCCTGAAAAAGGACAGCGTCCTCATCACCGAAAACGGGGAGAACCTGATCTGCTATTATGTGACGGTAAACCCCGAGGGCCGGGACCTGCACCCAGGCAGCGACGAGCTGGAACTGCGGGATAACCTGACACTGCCTGCTGGAGCCTCGGCCACCCTGAGACCGGAGACCATCGGACTGTACCACTATGACGCTCAAAACCAAGATGGATACTATTTGGGCGCAGAAGTGACGGAAGAGGAGTTCGGCGGTTTCCAAGTGGTTCAAACGGAAGGAACGGCCAACTCCTACACCTTCACCGTGCCGGACCGCATGGCCTGTGTCATAGTGTACGTCTATGAGATTGACGCCGGGACCAGTGCCCTGGAAGAACTTCAGGTGAGCAATACTGCCTCGCTGCTGGGCCGGGCGATCATCTCCGCCGGAGATAATATTACCATTCAGGCCCAGCAGTCCGGGGGTCAGGTGAACAAGGCAACCCTGACCATTTACAAAATCGGCGGGAACGATGTTACCAACCTGCTGCAGGATGTGCTCTTTGACCTGTTCCGGTATGAACAGCAAGAGGATGGGACATATGCCTGGGCGCGCACCGATCTGACGGCAATGGGACCGGTAGCAGACGATGGAGGCCGCCACTTTATCACCGGCGGTGACGGTTTGGAGGGCGCCATTATCCTGAACTTCCTGGATGAAGAGGGAGATGGGAACAGCTCTTACTACAACACGCTTTACCGTCTGACCGAATACGAGACGCTGGACGGCTATGAGCTGGATACGACGCCCCGGTACTATGTGTGGGGCGAGCTGGGAAAGACGGAAGAGCAGACCGCTGCGGAGATGGCCGACGTCCTGGCGGAAACGAATGTGACATGGGACGAAGTCACCTTCATACCCTTCGGTCAGAGCAAGACGGAAACGATCAGCAACGAGCCTCTTACTACCTCTATCACGGTGACCAAGCAATGGCTGAATATGAACGGGGAGGAATCCCCTGCCGAAGAACTGCCGGAGAGCATCACCGTTACCCTCTATCAACATGTCGGTGAGACAAAGACCCAATATGGCGATTCGGTTACCGTCCGGCCGGATGAAAACGGCGAGTGGAGTTACACCTGGGAGGGACTGCCCAGAAAAGACGAGGCGGGAGCCTACTGCACTTATTCCGTGGAGGAGACCGATATAGACGGCTATGAGACGTCCTATCGCTATCCGGGGGATGGCAGTGCGGTTACAGGAATCGACCAGGGTGAAATTCAAATCACCAACACCAAAATCATCAGCTTTGTTCTGCCGGAGACCGGCGGACTGGGCACAGCCCCCTATATCATCGCGGGACTGCTCCTTGTTGGAATGTCCGGCGTTGGATACCGATCTATCAGGCGAAAACGCCGGAGAGGGGGGCGCGCTCGCTGAGTAATTTGACGATATGTAGCTGAGTTTGTTTTTTGAGAATGCCCATAAGAAGAAAGGAGAAAAGAACCATGAGAAAAGCAAAAAAACTGGCAGCAGTCCTGCTGTCACTGACCATGGCGATGCTGTTGACCATTCCGGCCTTTGCTGCCGAGAATTATTCCATCACCATCCAGAACGACAAAACAGGACACACCTATGAGGCATACCAAATCTTCACCGGCGATGTCTCCAGTGATGCTCAGCAGGGGGGCAATGTGGAAGGCCCCATCCTGTCCAACATTGTCTGGGGCCGCGGCGTGAATGGCGCGGACCTTCTTGCGGCGCTGCAAGAAGCGGATGCTGAAAAGTACGGCCAGTGCGCAGATGCCGCCGATGTGGCCGAGGCCCTCGGCGCGGAGAACGCTGCCGCCGCGGATGCCGCAGCCTTTGCGGAAATTGCGGCGGAACATCTGACGGATGCCACTGGAACGGCCAATGCGCCTGTAGATGGGAATTATGTCATTGAGGGCCTCCCTGCCGGCTACTACTTGGTGAAGGATCAGGACGGCAGCTTGGAGGGCGATGCGGACGCCGCCACGGAATACATCGTTCAGGTGCTGGGCAATGTGGCCATGGAGCCCAAGGACAGCGATATTCCTACCGTGGAGAAGAAGGTTTCTGAAGAAGACTACCATCAGGATGACGGGTATGGAACGACCTACAATGATGTGGCCGACTGGGATATCGGCGATTCCGTGCCCTTTAAGCTGATCGGCTCCATCCCCGATATGTCCGCCTATGACACCTATGAATACATCTTCACCGATACTCTGTCCAACGGCCTGACGCTGCAGGAAGGTACCGTCCGGGTGTACATTGCGGTGAACAGAGATGATGAAGTGCGTGACTATACTCCATTGACTGAGGGAGAGGATTACACCCTCACGGTTAATAACGTTGAAAACGGCGGCGGCAGCTTTTCCATCGATTTCGATGATTTGAAAACCGCTCCTTACGTGGATCAGGGAAACCGGAATTTCGTCATCGTGACCTATGATGCTACCTTGAACGCCAATGCTGAGATCGGCCTGGACGGCAACCCCAACGACGTGTACCTGGAGTTCTCCAACAATCCCAATGGGGACGGCCTTGGCCGTACCGCGGAGGATACTGTCATTGTCTTCACCTATGAACTGGATGGCACCAAGGTAGACGGAGAGAATGCTGAGACCAAGCTGGAGGGCGCCGAGTTCGTGCTGCTTAACGGCGGGCATACCCGGGTGGCACATATCGAGAACGGAAAACTGGTCGGATGGATCAATTTGCCGGAAGGGTATGGCGACAGAAATTATAATGAGATTCCCTATGAAACATGGCAGGCTTTGGATGGAACCACAAGCGTTATTATGACTTCTGCAGCAGAAGGTGCTTTCGGAGTGTCCGGCCTGGATGAGGGCACTTATTACCTGATGGAGATCAAGGCCCCCACGGGTTACAATCTGCTGGAGAATGCTTTGAGACTTGATATTGCTGCCGTCACCGCCAACGGCCAGAACTGGGCTGGCGATCCGGCGGCCGCCCTGACAGCCCTGACCATCGATGTTGACCGAGGGGGTGCCCAAAATGGCGATGTTGGAACCGGGGCTGTGGCCCTGACTGTCGCCAACAACCAGGGCGCCACCCTGCCTGAGACCGGCGGTATGGGCACCACCCTGTTCTATGTCATCGGCGGACTGCTGGTGGCCGGCGCAGGCATCCTCCTGGTGGTCCGTCTCCGTATGAGAGCCGGCGACAAGGAGTAAGCTGACGTTGCACTCTGCTGTGGCCGGGAGGGGAGCACTCCCCTCCCGGCTGTACAGCAGTGAGGAGAGCCTTGCATGAAGAAAAGAGCTTCTAAAAAAAACAGAATTACTGTCATACTTTTGGTCGCTGTGCTTTTTGCAGGGCTGTCCTTGCTGTTGTATCCGCTTGTTGCCGATTACTGGAATTCGATGCACCAGTCCCAGGCAATCGCCACTTATATAGAAGATGTGACGGAGCTGGATGACAGCGTTTACGACGCTTTGTGGGAAGAAGCACAGAATTATAACGCGGAACTGTTAACGGATGAGAACCGCTTTTTCCCGAATGAGGAGGAACAGCAGCGCTATGAGCAGCTGCTGAGCATTTCTGATGACGGTATCATTGGATATATAGAGATTCCCAGCATTGATGTGACATTGCCAATTTACCATGGAACCAGCGAAGAGGTGCTGCAGGTGGCCATTGGCCATATCGAAGGCTCCTCCCTGCCGGTAGGGGGAGCAAGTACCCATTGCGTGATTTCCGGACACCGGGGGCTGCCCTCGTCCAGGCTGTTCACAGATATCGACCAACTTTCTGAAGGGGATACCTTTACTTTGCTGGTGTTGGGAGAAAGCCTGACCTATGAAGTGGATCAGATCCGCATTGTGGAACCAGACGACGTCTCCCTGCTGGCCATTGAAGAGGGACAGGATCTGTGTACCCTGGTCACATGCACACCCTATGGTGTCAACTCTCACCGCCTGCTGGTGCGGGGACATCGGGTGGAAAACCAGGAAGCGGCTGGTATACTGCGGATTACAGCGGACGCCATGCTCATTGATTCCCGTTTTGTGGCACCGGCCCTCGCGGCTCCAATCCTGCTTGTTATAGTTTTGTTTATGGTGTTACGGCCATTCAAACGAAGGAAAAGAAAGGTAAATGGAACAGAAGGGGTGATGAATGGATGAAGGCCAAAGGAATCTTAAAACGGCTTGGAATATTGCTGCTTATCCTCTGGCTGGGGATCTCCTGCGTGGAAATGACCGCATTTGCCCGTGAAAATCCTGACTCCGGAGATGGGTGCTCTCTAAACGTGTATTTTGGGGAGAATGGGATAGGGTTCCCGGAGGTGGCCTTTTCCATTTATCGGGTTGCCGGTATTTCAGCGGACGGGATTTATACGCTGGCGGGTGACTTTGAACAGTATCCGGTCAGCCTGGAGGATTTGGACGCTTCCGGCTGGCGAGCAGTGGCGCAGACGCTGGATGCCTATGCGGCCCGGGATGGAATCACGCCCCTTGTCACGCAGGAAACGGGGCCGGACGGGTACTTTCAGCTCACGGGACTTTCCACAGGCCTTTATCTGGTGACAGGCGGGCAATATGTGGATGGAGGCGTCGTCTATACACCGGAGCCCATGCTGGTTTCCATTCCCGGATTGGCCGCAGACGGCGCGTGGGATTACAGTGTAGAAACCTCCTGCAAATTTGAGCGTGAAGATACGGCAGATCTGCCGGTAAGCCGAAAAGTGCAAAAGGTTTGGAAGGATAATGGCAGCGAAGAAAAACGGCCCGAAAGCATCACGGTTCAGCTTTTGGAAAACGGAACTGTTGCGGATACGGTTATTCTGAGTCAGGAAAACAACTGGGAATATACGTGGAGCGATTTGGACGCAAGTTCCAAGTGGCAAGTGGTTGAAGCTTCTGTACCGGACGGTTACACGGTTACCGCAGAGCAGGAAGAAAATGTGTTTATATTGACGAATACGTATCCTTCTGAGCAGCCGCCTAAATTGCCGCAGACCGGTATGTTATGGTGGCCTGTCCCGCTACTCGCCTGCAGCGGCCTCCTGTTGTTGACATTCGGCTTAATCCTGCGGCGCAAAGGGGATTCCCATGAGAGGTAGAAAGAAAAGAGGGACGTTCTTTGTCATAATTGGGCTGCTGTTGATTGCGGCAGCCCTTTTCCTCTTTGGATATAATCTGTTTGATGAATACAGAGCTGGGGAGTCGGCAGACCACATATTGTCGGCGCTGCAGGGACAAATACAGGAAAGCACAGCGGAGAGTTCCTGCCCTGCAGAATCGGAATCGGATCTGGCTGAACTGCCCGATTATGTCGTTAATCCGGATATGGAGATGCCTTCGGTGGAGATTGAGGGGCATTACTATATCGGTATATTGGATATTCCGTCGCTGGGGCTGTCCCTTCCCGTTATGAGCGAGTGGAGCTACCCAAACCTCAAGCTGGCTCCATGCCGCTACAGCGGTTCTGCTTACACCGGAAACTTTACAATTGCCGGGCACAATTACAGCACACATTTTGGACCGGCCAGAAGCCTTGAAGCCGGCGCACAGGTTATATTTACAGATTTAAAAGGGCGCAGCTTTTCCTATCAAGTACAGGCAGTTGAAACGCTGGAGCCCACAGCGATTGAAGATATGCTGAGTGAAGAATGGGACCTTACACTGTTTACCTGCACCCCCGGCGGCCAGGCACGCGTAGCCATACGCTGTTTGAAGGCGGATTGATGTCTCTGTGTCCGAAGGGAAAACGGTGACAATATAACCTTGAGCGAATGCTTATGCGCCATAAAGCAGCACAGACAAGCGGACAGAGGCATGACCCGGCAGTTCTTTCAACAAAAAGGAGCGCAGATAGAATTTGTGCCCTGAATATGGTATAATCAATCTAAATTGCAATGCAGAGCGACCAAGCAGAAGCTGTACTGGAATACTTGAATGGACAGAATGGTTGGCTGTTATGGTGTGCTTTGTTCTGAATGCCCTTGCTGTCCGACGAATCGTAAAGGCTGTCCAGCAGCAATCCGAGGACGGGGAGGCTGAAATGTACAGGAGAAGATATGTGTGGGAGATAGGACTGCTGCTCCAATAAAAAGAGGTTGGAGCATTGTGGAACATGCGAAAGACTTGCCTGATAAATTTAGTTATTTTGACGCTGCGAAAATATCGGAAGAGAATAAGAATGATTTTATAAATCAATTGACACAACTGCGTTTTATCATATGATCATGCCGCTCCTATCGGAAAGAGAGCAAAACCAGCTGAGTCGGTTGACGGCCAAGATGAACAGCGCATACGTGTCATAATTGACGGCCCGGCCGCTTTTGCCGGCAGACAATTCAGGGGCGGCAGCGAGGAGTGCTGCCGCCCTTTGACCGATCTGGAGAAAATCACATATGAACACAAGGAGGAAACAGCGTGAGGCATTTGACAGTGTACCGTGAGCGGGCGCTTGCCTGCTTTGCCACTGCGTACTATTGCGTTCTGGGCCGGGACCGGAGCTCATTTTTAGAGTGGTTGGAGGGACAGGACCTCAGGACGCTGATGCTCCGGGGTGAGGGGGTGCCCCTGCGCAACGGGGAGACGATTGCCCTGGGGATCGGGGAAGAGGAGACGACGCTCTTTGTGGCTGCCTACCTGGAGAACCGCAGCCTGGTCACCGACCAGGTGGTGATTCCCGGAGGGAGGGAGGATGTGCGATATGTGGTGCGCACCAGCTACGACGGCTACCGCCGGCTCTCCCTGAGTTTGGAGCAGTCGTGAGCGTCTGGTGAAAATGACGCGGGCAGGTCCCTGAGGACCTGCCCGTAAAATGTTGTATTAGAATGTTATTTCTTCCCGCAGATCTGATCCGGGGTGCAGAGGATGGAGTGGGGGATGCTCTTCCAGGTGACGTTCTTCCGCAGGGCCACCACAGCCATGGGGATGTAAGTAAAGATGAACACCGGGAACATCAGCAGGTAGAGCAGCTGACGGGGCTTGGAACAGTGGATCTGCCGCTGTTCCGCCAACACAGTGACAGCGCCAAAGACCAGCAGAGAACAATAGACGCTGAGCAGACAGCCGCCCATACCCATGGCGGCGCTCTCCAGCACATAGGGGGAGCCGGAGACCAGGCCGGCCAGCAGACAGCCGCCGTTGAACAGCAGCGACGACAGAGTGAGCAGGGTGGCGGGCGCGATAACCATCAGCATGTCATAACACTGGAAGCTGTGGCGCTGGAAAATGCCACGGCAAAAGGGCAGGAATATCTTTCCATTGAGGAGCTGCAGCAGGCCAGCGGTGTTTCCAGCGCGGTGATGGAGAACCTGAAAAGC
>OLVR01001559.1_pt1 | contig 21178 bp, 19 predicted proteins | sample 1673261 | NCBI WGS metagenome assembly OLVR01 (sample SAMEA3178938, study PRJEB25190) | human gut metagenome | biome: human gut; feature: human-associated habitat; material: faeces | place: Austria | collected 2013 | reverse complement strand
CAGATGCGCGTCTGGCTTCCCGAAAACTGACCATGCGCCAAAAGCGGCAGAAAGGCCCGCTCCCAGGCTGGGAGCGGGCCTTTTTATGGCTTTTCAGAGGGAGTTACCCGGCTTTTTTCACGCCGCGGAACCGCAGCAGAAAGGCGGAGTGAACGATGACTACCACCGACCCGGCGTTGTGCACCAGGGCCCCCACCACCGGGTTCAGAATGCCGGTTATGGCTAACAGGATGGCCAAAAAATTCAGCCCCATGGAGAAGCTCAGGTTGCACTGAATGACCACCATCATCCGCTTTGCCAGCCGCAGCAGGTGGGGAACTTCGCGGATGTCGTCGTTGACCAGGGCGATATCCGCAGCGTCCACGGCAATGTCGCTGCCAATGCCCCCCATGGCGATGCCCACCTGGGCCTTTTTCAGGGCGGGGGCGTCGTTGATGCCGTCGCCGGATCCCAGCGTTCCGCCCGCCACGGTGAAGGCCGCAAAGCCTTGGTTGGTGAACCAATCGTTCAGGGTTCCCATCCAGCCGGACATGGAGCCGCCGTCGAATTCACCCAGACCTTGGATAGAGCTGATGTAGTTGTTCTCGGCGCCTGTCTGCTTGTAGCCGTTCTTTTCCAGTGCCTTTACAACACAGCCCATCATGGTAGAATCTTCATCCAGATCTATCCATTCCTCCACCAGTGTCCCCTTCCGGGTAGGTGGTGTTCTCCACGATGACATGAACCTGTCCGTCGTGGTTGTCCGCTGCAAAAACGCTCATGGGTACCAGAGACAGTACCATCACCAGCGCCAGAAGCAGCGATACAATGCGTTTCTTCATTCGTTTTTGTCCTCTCTTTTACAAATTTATTTTGAAGGCAGATGCCCAAAAAATACAGTACACATAAGAGGAGGCAGGAGGGGTGGCTGAAACCCCTCCTGCCCTTATGGAAATGGACGGTTTGACCGCCCCTCGGCTTGCGTTTTTGTTCCATGCGGGCCTGTGGCTGCCGGCACCGCACGAAAAGCACCTCCTGCCCATGGCAGGAAGTCCTGTTTTCGCTTTTGCGCAATAAAAAAGCACGATCCAAGCGGGACCGTGCAAGCTGCAAAGCGTTTCACGATTCGGCTTCGGTGATGGCAAAACCAAGGCACAGAGCTCGGTGTATCTGACTTATCCTGTCTCAGCAGGCATCACAGTGACCAACTCGCCGGGCTTCTCACCCGATTCCGCCGCCGACGCACAAGGCGCCGGACGCTCTGTCCTTTTATTGACTTGACCCTATTATATATGCCCCGGCGACAAAAAGCAAGCACTATTTTTCTTTTCGCCGGAACGGCCGCCATTCTACCGTGGAGAACGGATTGACACAAAAAGGCACAGGCTTTGTTGGGCCGCTGAAAATTCTCTCATATGCTAAGCCTGTCATTCCGAGGCCGCTCCTCAGACCGGTCTCGGAAACCCGTTCCCTCCTTGCAGGTTTTCTTTTTCGCTCCAGCGGGTGATTTTCTTTTGTAGGGACCGTGCCTCCGACGGCCCACTTTTCCCAGCAGTAGTTTCTTGTTTGCCTCCGGCGGCATACTTTTTGTCAACAGCGACAAAAAGTATGCAAAAAACGCCGTTTGAAACCGATGGTTTCAAAACTTCCTTTACCTTCAAGCGCTGCATTCGTTATGGGCCGTAAAGGGAATTGACTCAGCAACAGACCCGCTGCCGCTCCCGCTCCGGCGAAGGGGCGTGTGGGTCTATGGTTGGGAGTACGGATTCCCACAGCCAGCGCTCACACTCCTCGTCCCCACAGTAGAACAGAAATCTCTTTCAACCACCCGATCCAGCGGCAGCGTGAGTAGGAGCCCACCATTGCGAAGCCAGTGCTCGCACTGCCTGTGGCGATCCGTCCCCCACGGTAGAGCATCAGGCTTCTTCAACTGCCCAATCCAGCGGCAGCGTGAGTAGGAGACCGCCAATCCCCTGCTTCGGTGGGATTTAGGATGCAGCTCTTGCACACAAAAGAAAAAGTCTTGAAACCTTAGGTTTCAAGCGGCGTTCTTTGGTAACTTTCTTTCACTATTGAAAGAAAGTTATCCGCCGGAGGCAATAAGGAAGAGAAGGATCATGGATCGCTGAAGGCACAAACGGAATCTTCGACAGACTTTTTGCTTGGGAACCCATCTCCGCATAGAACAAGAGACCGGCAGGGATGCCGGTCTCTTGTAAAAAGCCTTTCTTGCCGTGGAACCGGTGCAGCTGGACGACGCAGGCAGAACATATCTCCCGCCTTTACAGATCCTCCTGCGTGGCCACCGCCGTACCGCCCAGCCCGAAGTCCTCCTCCACGCTGCCGCCGTCCCGGCGCAGCATGGTCTCCATCACCCGGATATCGCTGTCCACATCCATGGCGTCGGCGTGGTACAGGGCATCCAGCTGGCGCTCGAAGCCCGCCATGATGCTGTCCATGGTGCGGCGGATCTTCTCCTTTGCCTGGGTAAGGTTCTCGCCGCTGACCCCCGCCTCCTCGAAGTCGGCATAGGAGTCCAGCAGCTTCTCCGTAGTGGGCAGGTAATAGTTCAGGAAGGTGGCTGCCTGATTCTTCTTGGCGGGGTCCTCCTCCACCAGCTTCAGGATCTTCCCGGCGATCTCCTCCAGCCGATCCATCTTCCGGCTCAGCTCCGGGTCTGCGATGCGGTCGTTGGAGCGGCGGATGCTGCGGAGCATCCCGGAGTAGCCCTCCTCCGCCTCCTGCGACACCTGCGGAGCCTCGCGCTGCCGCTCCTGCCGTTCCTGATCCTCCGCCGCCTCATGGCTGCGGAACAGCATCCCCCGGCCCAGATCCAGATAGGCCTCCTCGCCCCACAGGCCCTTTTCCAGCATGGCCTGCAGATCCCGCTCCGCCCGGCGCTCGGATACCTCCGCCGCACGGGCCAGACTGGCGACCGAGATGCTGCTGCGCTTGCCTGCGATCCGCAGATAGGAGGCGTAGCGCCGGTGACGGCGGGTCATGGAGCCGCTGCCGATCAGCAGTCCGATGCCGCCGGCCAGCAGGCCCGTGGGATAGAACAGGCCCTCTAAAAAGTATTTCACATGGCGCAGCTGGAAGCCGTCCCCCAGCCAGAACAGGTTATCCGCCACGCCGTTGAAGAACGCCACGGCACCCACGATGGTCAGCAGAATACCGGCGATCTTCATCCATTTGGCGCTCTTGGCGGAATATTGGGGCGTCTGGGTGGCCTTCTGGATGGCGGCACTGCCCTTCCTGGTCGTGGTGGATGCGGTCTTGGCAGCAGTCTTTCGCCGCTTGGGGTCCGACAGCTTGGAAATCAGCATGATCAAACCCACCGGCCACAAGCCGGTGACGAAAAAAATAGCCGTCATGATCCAGTAGCCCACATCCGGCCCGGAGTTGTCATTCTTACTGCGAGAGCTGGTGCTGCTTCGGGAGCTGGTGGTCGTGCTGCGGGTGCGTGTGGTAGTCTTGCCGGTGGTGCTTTTGATGGTCGTTGTTTTCCCGGTGGCGCTTTTACCGCTGCTGCTTTCGCCGGCAGTTGTCTTTCCCGTACTGTCGCCCGCAGCCTCACCGGCCGCAGCGGCAGAGAAGCCGCCGGTATGGACCTCGACGTTTTTCTCGCCGCCCTCCTTGGAGTAGCTGTAAGAATAGGTGTAGCTATATTCTCCGGTCTGGCTGTTGTCCTTGTCAGTCATGGGTGTTCTCCTCTCCCCGCTTTCTCAGCTTGCGCTTGTTGCCGTTCTCATCCACCACCCAGGTGTTATCCAGTTCCCGTGCCAGATTCCCCACCACGGTGTCGATATACTCCCGGCGTAGGGCAGCCCGCTCCTGCGTCTCCTCCGGAGTCAGCCCCTCCGGAGTCCTGGCCTTCTTTGCCAGCTCATTGATCCGGTCGATCTTCTTCTGATCCATACGATATTTACCCGCCTTTCCGCCCAAATCGGACGAATCCATATACCGAAAAATGTCCGTAAAACGTCCACAAAATGTCCAAAATATCCGCAATGTCCATAAAATGTCCCAAACAAGCCATCCGCAGCAAAATGATCCGCAGCAGGATATCCGCAGTCGGGACGGTGCCGTCAGAGGTAGCGCTTGACGGTGATAAACACCCTTCCCTTTTTCGTCTGATTCCCCACTTCCTCCAGCACGCACTTGCCAAGGCCCCGGAGAGTCAGCACGTCGCCCTGCACCACCTGCCGGTCCGGCTTCTGCCAGTCCGCCCAGTTCACCTGCACCTTGCCGGAGGTGACGGCCTCCGCCGCCTTGCTGCGGCTCAGGGAAAAGCCCACCGACAGAACACTGTCCAGCCGCAGGGAGGACACGGTATCCCGCAGCAGCTTCACCTTCTCCTCCGGCACCTGCAGCTGCGTTGGATCGATGGACTGCACCTTCAGCCGCACCCGGCCGGCGCTGTCCCAGCTATCCAGCAGGAAGCGGCGCACCGGCTCCGTCACCAGCACATCCACCGACTGCTCTGCCACCAGAATATCCCCCACGGATTCTCTGGTAACACCCAGCCCCATCAGGCTGCCCAGCACGTCCCGGTGGGTCAGGCTGTTGGGTTCATAGAAGGTGGCCCGCAGAGCGGCCACGGCCTCGAAGTCCGGTTCCGTCTGCCAATCCGGCAGGAAGTGGGCCTGCCGCCGCTGAGCGGTGTCGTAGCCACCCCATAGAACCCAGCCCTCCCGGACATCCAGCGCCCCCATCAGGCGGCGCACCAGCTCCTGCTCCGCCGGGGAGAGGAAGCCCGTCACCACCGGGATGTTCCTGCGGCGGCACTGCTCGTATTTATCCCAGACCCTTCCCAGCAGCAGGCGCTCGTCACCGTTTGCCGCCAGTCGGTCCAGCAGATCCCGTTTATCCATGGTTCTCCCCCAGATTCTGCGTGTGATACAGCCGGGCGTAGGCCCCGTTCTCCGCCAGCAGTTGGGCATGGCTGCCCTGCTCGGCAATGCGGCCGTCCTGCACCACCAGAATCCGGTGGGCGGAGCGGATGGTGGAGAGCCGGTGGGCAATGATGAGGGTGGTGCGGCCCTGGCTCAGTTGGTCAAAGGCCCCCTGGATCTTCGCCTCGGTGACACTGTCCAGTGCCGAGGTGGCCTCGTCCAAAATGAGGATGGCCGGGTCCTTCAGGAAGATGCGGGCGATGGCCACCCGCTGCTTCTGGCCGCCGGAGAGCATGGCCCCCCGCTCCCCCACATAGGTGTCGAAGCCCTGAGGCATGGTCCGGATATCCTCCAGCAGCTCCGCCCGGTGGGCCGCCTGCTCCACCTCCTCGTCGGTGGCGTCGGGGCGGCCGTAGCGGATGTTCTCCCGAATGGTATCGGCAAAGAGGAACACGTCCTGCTGCACGATGCCGATGGCCCGGCGCAGGGAGCGCTGGGTCACCTGCCGCACGTCCAGCCCATCCACCCGGATGCTGCCCTCCGTGACGTCATAGAACCGGGGTACCAGCTGGCACAGGGTGCTCTTGCCGCCGCCGGAAGGGCCTACGATGGCCACCGTCTCCCCGGCGGCCACGGTGAGATCGATGTCGTGAAGGACCTCGCTGCTGCCCGGATAGGTGAAGCTGACATGATCCAGCTCCACCTCGCCCCGGACCTGCGACAGCTCCACGGCGTCGGGGGCGTCCTGAATGGTGGGCTCCGTGGCCATCAGTTCAATGAACCGGTGAAGGCCCGCAAAGCCGTTGGAGAACATCTCGGCAAAGTTGGCCAGCTTGCGGATGGGGCTGATGAAGGTGGTGATATACAGGCTGAAGGTAATGAGCCCCACATAGTCCATCTGCCCCTTCATGATGAGCCAGCCGCCCACGGCGATGACCGCCACGGACAAGATGCAGATGAAGAACTCCATGCTGGCGTTGAAAAGGCCCATCTCTTTATGAAAGCCACGCTTGGCGGTCTTGAATATCTCGTTGGCGCCGTCAAATCGGGTCTGCTGCTTCTCCTCATTGGCGAAGGCCTTGGTGGTGCGGACACCGGAGAGACCGGACTCGATCTCGGCGTTGATGACGCCGGTTTTCTGCTTGGCCGCGCGGGAGGCGGCGCTCATCTGGCGGCGGCGGTACATGACCACCACCATGAAAATGGGGATGATGAGACTCACCACCAGCGCCAGACGCCACTGGATGGAGAACATGACGATCAGGGCGCCCACGATGGTCACTGCGGAGATGAACAGATCCTCCGGGCCGTGGTGGGCCAGTTCCGTCACCTCGAACAGGTCGGAGGTCAGGCGGCTCATCAGCTGGCCGGTGCGGTTGCGGTCGTAGAAGTCGAAGCCCAGCTCCTGCATATGGCGGAACAGATCCCGGCGGATATCCGCCTCCACCCGGATGCCGAAGGTGTGGCCCCAATAGCCCACCACGAAGCACAGAAAGGAGCGCAGCACAAAGGCCAGCACCACAATACCCATGACGATGAAGAAAGTGCGGTACTGCTGCTGGGGCAGCCACTGGTACATGGCGGTACGGGAGATCAGGGGAAAGGCCAGATCCACCAGAGAGATCATGAAAGCGCAGATGATATCCAATGCGAAGAGCCGGCGGTGGGGCCGGAAATAACTGAGGAAAATGGCCAGAGGCCGCTTGGTCTGAAAATCCTTGGTGGTCATGGTGCGCTGAATCTCCTGTTCATATACTTGCCGCAGCGCAAAAGGCGATGCAGATTTGATTTTTTATTATACCATGTTTTTTTCCGCATAGCAAGCGGTGGCCGGTGGGAGTTTTGATCGGAAGCAAAAAACAACCCATCCGCAAAGGCGGATGGGTTGGCGGGATCTCAGCGGGTCAGCATGGTAAAGGCCAGCAAGAGCCCCAAAAAGGCAAGGTTGAACGCAGAATAGATGCCGATATAGTACTTGGTGCGTCCGGGATTGTGCTTAACGTATTCCCGGAAGGTGATAAGGCTGGCCAGCGAGGCGATTAGCGTGCCGGTGCCGCCGATGTTGACACTCAGCAGCAGCTCCCGGTAGTTGTCCGTGAAATGGGACAGCAGGATGGCCGAGGGAACATTGCTGATGAACTGGCAGGACAGGGTGCTGAAGAGCAGCGTGTCACGGCTCATGAGCGCACCCAGCAGATCACGCACGGCATCGATGCGAGCCATGCTGCCGGCAAAGACGAAGAAGAACACAAAGGTCAGCAGCAGCGGATAATCCACCATTTTCAGAGCCTTGGGGTCAGCGACCAGCAGCACCGCCGGGATCACGATAAGGCCGATCCAATAGGGGATCACCCGGAACACGATGACGATGGCCAGAACGAACAGCACCAGATACAGCACGGTCCGGCCGGTGGGGAGCCGGATGGGCTCGTCCTCGATCTCCATGGGCTCCGGCCACACGAACAGGCAGCACACCGTCAGCAGGGTGATGGACACCGCAAAGGGCGGGGCCATGATCCCCATGAACTCCCCGGTGGGGATGTTGAAGAAGGTGTAGAGGTAGAGATTCTGCGGGTTCCCGAAGGGGGTCAGCATCCCGCCCAAATTGGCGGCGATGTTCTGCATGACGAAGGTAAAGGCCATGTAGCGCTGCTTGCCGGTGGTGGTAAGCACCAGATAGCCCAGCGGCAGAAAGGTCAGCAGCGCCATATCGTTGGCAATGAGCATGGAGCCGATGAAGGTGATATACACCAGCGCCAGAATACTCATGCGGGCGTTTTTGAAGCACTTGACCACCTTTCTGGCCAGCATATAGAAGAAGTTGATATTCTTCAGCGCACAGACCACCGCCAGCACGCAGAACAGGCATGTCAGCGTTTTCAGGTCAAAATAGCCCAAATACGCACGGTCCGGCGGGATAATGATGCTGGTAATGGCGGCAGCCAGCAGGGCGATCACCATGACCATATTCTTTTTGATGAATGCGTGCATAGAAGGTCGTCTCCCCGGATACTCAGTATGCAAGGCCCTCGCCCTCGGACAGAGGGGTAAAGTGGATGCCGTTGCGACGGCAGTAATTCTCCGCCGCAGAGCCCTCCCGACAGTATACCACGACCTTATCGCAGCCGTCAAACAGTCCCCAACCAAGGTCCTTTACGGAGTCCGGGATCAGCACACGCTCCAGACTGACGCAGCCACGGAAAGCGCAGTCGTCCATGCGGGTCACGGAGTCGGGGATCTCCACCTCGTCCAGCAGGGCGCAGTTGGAGAAGGCCCCTTCGCCGATAGCATGGACGCTGTCGGGAATGGTGATGCGGCTGAGCTTACGGCACTCGCTGAAGGCCCAGTCGGAGATGGTCACCACACTGTCCGGCACCCTCGGACACCGTCTTGTCGTACAGGACGACGTTCTTGGGAAACCAGTTGTTCAGTGCGTCTGCATCGTAATCCAGATAGTTGCCCACCGTCTGAGTGTTGGACGTCTGGACGGTGTAGATGTGGCTCCTACTGCCGGACACGCTGGCCAGATCGTTGACGTTGGTGTCCAGACAGACAAAGTTGACGTTCTCCCGTTCGCCGGGACGGCACATCTCCGCCACACGCCGGACGATGCGGCATCCGGTGCCGCCAACACCCACAAACAGAGTCGGGGCGTCGATCACATTTTCCTTGATGCGTTCCTTTGCCATGTTGCTACCTCCGAATCATTCTATATATGGTTTGTCTCTCTTTTATTTGCTGAATTTCAATGTTACGCCCAAGCCCATGGGGACGGGGATGCCGGTGCTGTCCAGCACCTGACCGCTGACGTTGCAGGCCCGGTTGTTGCCGATCTCCGTGGTGGCCGTCTTTTTGGTGCTCACCAGCTTGCCGGTGGTGGGGTCACGGTTAAACACCAGCGTGCCCACCTTGATGGAACCAACGGCGCTGCCGTTGACGGCGGACACCGCCGTGACCTTGGCCTTGCGGTCAGCGGGACGGGTCCAGCGGTTGTTCACCGCCTCCAGCTCCAGCACCATGCCGCACTTGGCCAGAGGATTGGCCGTATACTTGGGGGATGTGATGGAGAGGCGTCCCTTCTTCTTGCCGCCGCCGGAGAACTCCGTGCGGGCCGAACCGGACACCGCCGTAGCTCCCACGGTGAAGTTGGTCTTGGATACCCGGATCTTCTTGGGCAGCACCTTCATCCCCATGAACAGCAGGAACAGCATCAGCAGCAGCAGGACGGTCAGCGCAATGACGGCGATGCGTACCCACTGTGGGTACTTGGCCAGCTCCAGCTTCTGCTCCGCTGTGATCTGATACGGCTCGCCGTATTCATCCGTTCCGGAGGCCTGCACCGTGATCCGCCGAAGGCCGTCTGCGGCACTCTGCTCCGGTGAGAGTCGGATGGTGTAGGTGCCATCGCCGTTGGGCGTGACGGTGCAGTCCAGTTCACCATCCACCGTGACCTCTGTCTGAGCCAGCAGCTCTGCGGGCATGGGCTGACCATCCAGCAGCAGCGCAGCGGTGAGAGGCTGCGCCTCCTCCAGCTGAGAGCGCACCACATAGGTCTGCGGTGCCTCCAGCTTCAGCTCGATCCGGCTGGTGGGATGCGCCGTGGGTGTAAGGCCATCCAGCGGCCAGCCCAAGCCGGCGTTGTCTTTTTCGATACGGTAGCCGTTCAGATAGGTGGCGGACAGGTCTGCGTTCAGGTGGTCGCTGCTGCCCAGCGTCACCTCTACCCAGCCGCTCTCGTCGCTCTCCAGCGTCTGCTCCTCGCCGTTGATATCATAGCGAACGGAATAGTGCGTCTCGCCCAGCAGCTTGGAGTTGGTCAGGTTTCCGTTCTTATCCGCCAGCCCATAGCACAAGCGGTATGTACCGGGATATAGGGCATCCATATCCACCGGCTGGCCGTCCTCGTCCGTCAGGAAGGCGGAGAGCTCCACGTCCGGCTCATAGTAGACGCCCACGCTGGTGACGTTGCCGCTGTAAGAGAGCTGGTAGGTCCCGGCGCCGCAGTCCTCATAGGTGGCCACCACGCCCTGCAGGCTCGTATCTGCCGCACAGACTCCCGCATAATCGAGCCCGGCGCCACGGGTGCCATAGGAGGGGGCGTATTGGCTGACAGCGTTGAGCTGCTTGCCCTCGGAGCCGGTGAGGGTCACATCACCCACACCACCGCCCTGCACAAACAGGATGAGCTTGCTCATGGGCAGATCAAACTCCAGCGTGTCGCCGGAGAGCTTTAGCTCATCACGGCCGAAGATCATATTGCTCATGGCAGTCAGCTTCGTGAGGATCTCCGCCGTGGTCGTGGCCTTGTCGGCATAATAGACGTTCTTCCCTGCGCTGACCTTCGGCATCACAGCTACAGAGCCGATGCCCAAATACATCACGTTCTCTGCGGCATTGCAGCGGGTCAGTTCCTCCTCCAAACGCTCCTCCGTCTTGCTGCCGTTCATGGACTCGCCGTTTTCAAAGAAGGTATCACCGTCCGTCAGCACGATGAGCCATTTCTCATCGGCCTGTGAGGAGGCCAAGCCCTGACTGGCGGCGGTAATGGTCTCGATGGGGGTATTCCACGCCTCCGGCGTGTACATATCCCGGATCACCGACAGATCGTCTGCGGGCGTCACCGTCAGGGGGCTGCTGCTGGAATACTTCTTCCCTCCGGCCTCCACCGGCCACATGGGATAGACGCTGAGCCGGTCCTTCTCGTTCATCATGGCGGCGAACACCTCCACGGCGTATCCCGCCCCGCACCACGCCGTATTCCCGGCGTCATACATGGAGCCGGAGTTGTCGAACACCACGGCGATCTCACGACTCTTGACCTCCCGAGTGCCGCCGGCGGCCCATGCCCCCTGCATCACCCACGGCAGCAGCATCAAGGCCGCCAGCAGACTGCACAATAAACGTCTCAATTTACCTCTCCCCTTCAGCAGTTCGACCGTCATTTCTTCTTACCGGACGAATGTCTTGTCATTTATACAATAAAATGACTTTTCGACCATTTCTGTCAAATGATTTTTGTCATTATTTCTGCTTCTCAACGGTATCACCGGACGGCCGTTTTTCGATACGGCGCAAGGTATCCGCATGAAAAAAAGCACCGACCTCTGTCGGTGCTTTTTCATGTCTTACAAAGCAAATTTTTTACTGTATTCCTCGTAATAGCGGGCGAAGGAGTCGGATTTCATGTCCTTGACGCTCTTCAAATACTCGTGGGTATCGAAGGCGTCGGACTCCAGCTCGATCATGGCCACGGCGATATTGGAACAGTGGTCCGCCACCCGCTCATAGTTGGTGAGCAGATCGTTGAACACGAAGCCCTGACTCAGGGTGCATACGCCCTTTTGCAGACGGTCCACATGGTGCAGCTTCAGCTCGTCGCACAGGCCGTCGATGATCTCCTCCAGCGGCTCTACCCGGCTGGCGGCGGCCAGGTCCCCCTCCACAAAGGCGTGGATGGAAAGGTAGAGGATCTCGGAGACGGCGTCCTCCATGACCTTCAGCTCCTGGCTGGCCTCCTCCGAGAAGGCCATGCCCTTGCTGTGGATCTCCTGCGCCACCTCGGAGATGTTCAGGGCGTGGTCGGAGATGCGCTCGAAGTCGGAGATGGTATGCAGGTACTTGGATACCTCCTCGCTCTGACGGGCGGTGAGTTCCTTACCGGTGATCTTCATCAGGTAGGTACCCAGCCGGTCCTCGTAGCGGTCCACGGTGGACTCTGTCTCCGCCACGGCCCGAAAGCCCTTGTCGCTGTACTGATGCACCAGCGCCATGGCGGCCAGCAGATTCTCCATGGCGCACTGAGCCATGGCGTCGGTGACCTGACGGCTCTGCTCGATGGCCAGCGCCGGGTGCTGCAGGAAGCGCTCCTCCAGCCGGTCCATCTTCTGGCGCTCCCGGCTGCTCTCGGAGTTGTCCGGCACCAGCATACATACCAGCTTCTCCAGCAGGCCGATGAGGGGCATCAGGGCCACCACCGTGGCCAGACGGAACAGGGTGTTCGCCAGAGCGATGGACACGGTGGTCATGGTGGTATCCATGAAGTCAAAATGCACCACGGCATTGACGGCATAAAAGATACAGCCCCAGATCACCACGCCCAGCACGTCGATGAGCAGATAGACGAAGGCCGTGCGCTTGCCGCTGACGTTGGCACCCAGCGCCGACAGCAGCACCGGCACCGCAGCGCCGATGGCAATACCCATGATAATAGGAAGGGCAATTTCAAAGGTGACGGCTCCGGTGGCGGCCAGCGCCTGCAGGATACCCACGGCGGCGGAGGCACTCTGGATGACGCTGGTGAACACGATGCCCACCAGAATTCCCAGCAGAGGGTTTGCGAAGGAGGTCATGGCATTGATGAACACCTCGCTCTCCCGCAGGGGCTCCACGGCGCCGCTCATGGCGGTCATGCCGTACATCAGCACGGCAAAGCCCAGCAGGATCTCTCCCACATGGCGGGTGGTCTGCTTCCTGCTGATCATCCGCAGCAGAGTACCGATGGTGGCCATCAGGGCCGTCAGAGTGGAGGTGCTCAGCAGAGCCACCCAGCCGCCGCCGGAGAGGTCGCTGAGGCACAGCACCCAGCCGGTAACGCTGGTGCCCAAGATGGCGCCCAGCACGATGCCGATGGCCTGATTGACCTTCATCATGCCGGAGTTGACGAAGCCCACCACCATCACCGAGGTGGCGGAGGAGGACTGGATCACCGCCGTGACGCCGGTCCCCAGCAGGACCCCCTTGATGGGCGTGCTGGTGAGGTTATACAGCACCAGCTCCAGCTGATTGCCTGCTACCTTCTTCAGGGCATCGCCCATGATGGACATGCCGAACAGGAACAGGGCCACGCCGCCCAGCAGGGAAATGAAATCAGAAACGCTCAAAACGCATTCCCTCCCAGTATATTTGATTCAACAGGATATAGTATAACGTAAAAAACTCCGGCTGTCGACAGAAACTATGGAATAATTTGTGGAAAAAAGCACAAAGATTTGCAGCGGTTCTATACCCCTCCCACAGAAGTTTCCCGGCAAACGGAATGCAGCCTTGTCATACGGGACAGACTATGGTATAATACTCTATCATGAAATTACGCTGCCGGTCTATGGGTCCGGCAATCTTGTGAGGAAGCATATGAAACACGGACTCATCGTTTTTCTGGTATCCATGGTCCCCCTCATCGAGCTGCGGGGCGCCATCCCCTACGGCGTGGCCTACGGGTTGCCGCTGTGGCTGACGTATCTCATTGCCATCGTGGGGAATATGCTGCCGGTGCCGTTTATCTATCTCTTCGCCCGGAAGATCCTTCTTTGGGGCAGGGATAAGCCTGTCATCGGAAGGTTCTTCACCTTCTGTCTGGAAAAGGGTGAGCGGGGCGGCCAAAAGCTTCAGGCGAAGGCCGGCCGGGGCTTGTTCTGGGCTCTTTTGCTGTTCGTGGGGATCCCCCTGCCCGGCACCGGTGCGTGGACGGGAACTCTGGCGGCCTCTCTGCTGGATATGGGCTTTAAGAAGAGCGTGCTGGCCTGCATGGGCGGTGTGCTGCTGGCCGGGTGCATCATGGGCATCCTCAGCGTGCTGGGCGTGTCTGCCTTTGGCGCTGTGGTACAATAGTTTTTCGCAATGGGACTTTTTCTTATCATTCAGAAAAAGTCCCATTTTTATACAAATAAATTATTTTTGTGAATTAACAGACAATGTGTTGATTTTCATATTAAGATGTGCTAAGATAACGGACAATTTCAAGTCAGCCTCTGCCGAACGGGCCGTTACAAGGGCCGGACGGCATATGCTTATAGATCCATTCACAAGGAAAGGCGGTGACGACCATGTATCTGGAGCTGGTGAAGCAGGTATCGCAGGTGGAGCAGGAGACGGAAGCCTCCGTCCGTCAGGCGGCCCAGCAGGCTCAGCAGATGCAGGAAGAGGCGGAACGCTCCGGACGTGCGCTGGTGGAACAGACACGCCGGGACTTGCAGCAGCTGGAGACCCAGCGCCGCCGGCAGGCGGCGGAGGACGCCGAAGCAGCCCGGCAGCAGGCGCTGCGGGAGGTTCAGGCAGACTGTGACGCCCTGCGGCAGCGGGCCGGGGCCAAGATGTCTCAGGCAGTAGACACCATTCTGAGAAGGGTGGTGCAGGAGTAGTGGCCATTGTGAAAATGCAGCGGCTGCACCTGCTGGCGATGGAGGAGGAGCGGCAGTCCCTGATGGATGCGCTGCTGCAGTTCGGTCGGCTGGAGATCCGGCAGACGGAGGATCTGGCAGCAGATCCGGACTGGGCGGCGCTGCTGCATCCGGAACCGGCGGAGCTGGTTCGCTGGCGGGAGGCCTCCCGCCAGATGGAGGCGGCGCTGTCGGCTCTGGGCAGCCGGGGTCTGAAAAAGACCGGACTGTTTGCTCCCCGCCCCCGCATCAGCCAGAGTCAGTTTCTGGATGAGGCGGCACTGCGGCAGCAGCAGGCGCTGGCAGCGGAGATCCTGGGCCATACGGCCCGCAAGGAGCAGCTGACCTCCCAGCTCCAGCGCATTCAGGCCCAGCGGCTGTCGCTGGAGCCGTGGGCGGAGCTGGACGTGCCGCTGGAGCTGCACCGCAGCGGCCAGCTGTCGGTGATCCCCGGCACCATGCCCCTGCGGTCGGATCTCCAGCAGGCAAAAAACGCTCTGGAGGAACAGCCGGCGGAGCTGGTACAGGTATCCCTGTCGCCGCAGCAGCAGTATCTTCTGCTGCTGGTACATCAGGCGGCGGAGAGCGCAGTGCTGGAGGTGCTGCGGCCCTTCGGCTTTGCGGCGGCCTCCTTCGGTACCCTCACCGGTACGGTGCAGGAGAACCTGCAGCGGCTGGACGATGAGGAGGAGCAAACCCGGCAGGATCGCCGGGCGGAGGACGCTGCGCTGGACGCCCTGGGAGGCCGTCAGCCGGAACTGAAGCTGGGTCTGGACCGGCTGAATCTGCAGATTCAGCGGGAGGAGAACCGCCAGCGACTCCTTACTGACGGACATATCTTCTATTTGGAGGGCTGGGTGCCGGAGGCAGACACCTCCCGGCTGGAGCAGCTGCTGGAGGGCTACTCCTGTGCGTGGGACCTGCGGGTCCCCACCGAGGAGGAGTATCCGGAGGTGCCGGTGACGCTGAAGAGCAACTGGCTCACCCGCTCCATGACCTGCATCACGGAGCAGTACTCCATGCCCGCCTATGACGGCGTGGACCCCAACCCGGTCATGGCCCCGTTTTTCATCCTGTTCTTCGGCATGATGATGGCGGACATGGGCTACGGCCTTCTGATGATCTTTCTGCCGCTGCTGTACCTGAAAAAGGCACGACCGCCGGAGAGCAAACGGGGCTTTATCGAGCTGATCCTGTGGTGCGGCATCGTGACCTTTATTTTCGGCGCTCTCACCGGCGGCTTCTTCGGGGACTTCATCCCCCAGCTGTGCAAGGTCATTGACCCGGCCAGCACCTTTGAGCTGCCCAGCCTCTTCTCGCCGCTGAACGACACCATGGCCATCATGATCGGCTCCATGGTGCTGGGCGGCATCCAGATCCTCACCGGCATGACCATCAGCGTGGTGAAGAAAACCAGGGACGGCCACTTTGCCGACGCCCTGTGGGACGAGATCACATGGTGGGTCATTCTGGCCGGCGGGGCCATGGCGCTCCTGAAGGTGGGCAGCGTGGCCGGTGTGCCGGTGGTGCTGGTCATCGGCGTGCTGATGCTGGTATACGGCTCCGGTCGGGGCAAGAAGGGCTTCGGCAAGGTCACGGGGCTGGTGAGCGCCGTATATAACGGCGTCACAGGCTTTTTCAGTGATATCCTCTCCTATGTGCGTCTGATGGCGCTGATGCTGTCAGGCGCCGTGCTGGCGCAGGTGTTCAATATGCTGGGTGCCACCACCGGGAACGTGGTGGGCTTCGTGGTCATTGCCCTCATCGGCAACGCCCTGAATCTGGCGCTGAACCTGCTGGGCTGCTACGTCCACGATATGCGTCTGCAGTTTCTGGAATTTTTCGGTCGGTTTTACAAGGAGGGCGGCAAGAGCTACAGGCCGCTGTCCGTAGAAACACAATATGTTGAAGTTATGAAGGAGGATAATTGATATGTATGATTTTCTGAATGCCATCGGCGGCATGGGTTTCGCCATTCTGGGTGCGGCGCTGACGGTGGGTCTGTGCTGCGTGGGCTCCGCCAAGGGTACCGGTCTCGTGGGTGAGGCCGCCGCCGGTCTGGTCAGCGAGGATCCCGACAAGAGCACCAAGTGCCTGATCTTGCAGGTGCTGCCCGGTACGCAGGGTCTGTATGGCTTCGTGGCCCTGTTCATCGTCCTGCTGCAGGTAGGTCTCATGAGCGGCACTCCCGTAGATCTGACGCTGACGCAGGGTATGTCCTTCTTCGCCGCCTGCATCCCCACCGCCATCGGCGGCTGGCTCTCCGCCAAGTTCCAGGGCCGTGTGGCCGCCGCCTCCGTGGGTATCGTGGCCAAGCACCCGGAGGCCGCCACCAAGGGCCTGATCTTCTGCGGTATCGTGGAGTTCTACGCCATTTTGTCCCTGGTGGCTACCATCATGCTGGCTACCAACATTCTGTAAAACGGAGCAGGCCATGAAGGGACTGGAACGGATCACCCAGCGCATCCAGACGGATGCACAGGGGCAGATAGAAGCCCTGACGGCGGCAGGACGCCGCCAGGCACAGGAGATCACGGAGAAGTACGAGGACCAGGCCCGGCAGCTGCGCCAGGCGGATCAGGAAAAGGCCGCCCGTGATGCCCAGCAGGATCAGCGGAGAGCCCAGAGCGGCGCCGACCGCACCCGCCGGGAGCAGCTCCTCGCCTGCAAGCAGCAGCTCATTGACGATACCTTCCGACAGACCCGGCAGCAGCTGACGCAGCTGCCCCGTGAGAAATATGTGCATCTGCTGGTGCAGCTGGCGGTGAAAAACGGAGCCGGCACCGAGGAGATCATCCTCTCCCCGGAGGACGCACCGCTGGGGCAGCAGGTGCTGGAGGGTGCCAACGCTCAGGGACGGCACTTCCGCCTGTCTGCGGAGCAGCGTCCCACCGGCGGAGGGCTGATCCTCAAGCAGGGCAGCGTGGAGTGCAGCTGCACCTTCCCGGAGATCCTGCGGCAGCTGCGGCAGGAGATGTCCGGCGAGGTCGCCGCCATTCTGTTTGACTGAGAGGGGGCTGCCCTTTGACCAAGAAGTATCATGATACGGAATATCTGTATCTCAGCGCCTGTATCCACAGCTGGGAGACTCGGCTGCTGACCCCGGAGCGCCGGGAGCAGCTGCTGTCGGCTCCGACGGACCGGGATGCGGCCCGTGTGCTGGAGGAGATGGGCTGGCCCGCCTTTGACCCGGAGTCGGAGGCGGCGCTGGATCAGGCCGTTGGCCGGCGGCGGGAGGAGCTGTTCGCCCGTCTGGGCAAGGATATGCCCGATGCACGGATCCTGGACGTTTTCCGGCTGCCCACGGACTATCACAATCTGAAGGTATTGGTAAAGAGCCGGGGCGAGGACTGCCGCCGCCTGCTGATGGCAGGAGGCCGGTGGGATCCGGAGCAGCTGCTGTCGGACTACCGGCAGCGGGAGCTGCGGGACTTCCTCCCCGCCGAGACGGCACAGGCCGTACAGCAGGCCCGTCAGGCTCTGGCGGAGACCGGCAACGGTCAGGAGTGCGATCTTGTGCTGGACGGCACCTGCTTCCGGGAACTGACCCGGCTGGCGGATGCGGTGGACTGCCCCGCCCTGACGGACTATCTCCGCACCCGCATCGACGGCGTGAACCTGTGCAGCGCCGTGCGGGCGCGCCGGCTGGGAAAAGGGCCGGACTTCCTGCACAGGGTGCTGCTGGAGGGCGGCAGCGTTCCTCCGGCAGCGCTGGAGGAGGCCGCCCCTGCCGATTTGCGGGAGCTGTATGCCGCCACGCCTCTGCGGGAAGCCGCCGGTCTGGCGGAGGGCATCTGCGCCGGAGGCGGCAGCATGACGGCGCTGGAAAAGCAGTGCGACAACGCCGTGCTGCGTCTGGCGGCCAAGGCCCGCCGCACCCCCTTCGGCGTGGAGACGGCACTGGGGTATCTCATTGCAGCGGAGGCGGAGCTTATCGCCGTCCGCACCATCATGACGGGACGCCGGGCGGGACTGTCCGCCGACACCATCCGGGAAAGGCTGCGTGATATTTATGGCTAAGATCGCCGTCATCGGTGACCGGGACAGTGTGCTGGGCTTCCGGGCTTTGGGGCTGGAGGTCCACACCGTGGAGGACAGCACCGAGGCCCGCCATCTGCTCCGTAAGGCTGCGGAGGAGGGCTGTGCGGCGGTGTTCCTGACGGAGGCGCTGGCGGCTCCCCTGCAGGAGGAGATCGACCGCTATAAGGAGGCGCTGACCCCCGCCATCGTATTGATCCCCGGCAAGGGTGGTTCCCTTGGGCTGGGGGAAACTGCGCTGCACAACGCCGTGGAGCGTGCCGTGGGCGCAGACATCACTTGAAGGGAGCGTAACTATGGGCAAAGTAATCAAAGTCTCCGGGCCGCTGGTGGTAGCCGACGGCATGGCGGACGCCAACATGGCGGACGTGGTGCGTGTGGGTCCCAAGCAGCTGATCGGAGAGATACTGAATATGACCGGCGACCGGGCGTCCATTCAGGTCTATGAGGAGACCTCCGGTCTGGGGCCGGGTGCGGAGGTGGTCACCACCGGCGCTCCCCTGTCCGTGGAGCTGGGGCCGGGGCTGATCGAGAGCATTTATGACGGCATCCAGCGCCCGCTGGAGGAGATCCGCAGCATGGCCGGGGCTCACATTCCCCGTGGCATTCAGGCCCCGCCGCTGCCGGAGGATAAAAAGTGGGGCTTCACCCCTGTGGCCAAGCCCGGCGACGCCGTGGTGGCCGGAGACGTGCTGGGTACCGTGCCGGAGACGGCCTCGGTGCTCCACAAGATCATGGTCCCCCACCGCATGGACGGCACCGTGGAGTGGGTGGCAGAGGCAGGAGAATACACCATCCGGGACGTCATCGCCAAGGTGCGTCTGGCGGACGGCTCCCTGAAGGAGCTGACCATGGTGCAGAAGTGGCCCGTCCGTGTGGGGCGGCCCTATCGGCGGAAATTCCCGCCCTCTGCGCCGCTTCAGACCGGCCAGCGGGTCATCGACACCATGTTCCCCGTGGCCAAGGGCGGCACCGCCGCCGTACCCGGTCCCTTCGGCTCCGGGAAAACGGTGGTGCAGCATCAGCTGGCCAAGTGGGCGGACGTGGACATCGTGGTCTACATCGGCTGCGGCGAGCGTGGCAACGAGATGACGGACGTGCTGCGGGAGTTCCCGGAGCTGACGGATCCCCGCACCGGTGAGACACTGATGAAGCGGACGGTGCTGATTGCCAACACCTCGGATATGCCCGTGGCCGCCCGTGAGGCCTCCGTATACACCGGCATCACCATCGCTGAATATTTCCGGGACATGGGCTACGCCGTGGCCGTTATCGCAGATTCCACCTCCCGCTGGGCCGAGGCCCTGCGTGAGATGTCCGGCCGTCTGGAGGAGATGCCCGGCGAGGAGGGCTACCCTGCCTATCTGGTGAGCCGTCTGGCCCAGTTCTATGAGCGGGCCGGTGTGGTGCAGTGCCTCGGCAGCGAGGAGCGTACCGGCAGTCTGACGGCGGTGGGCGCCGTGTCGCCTCCCGGCGGCGACCTCAGTGAACCGGTAGCTCAGGGTACCATGCGTATCGTGAAGGTGTTCTGGTCGCTGGATGCGTCGCTGGCCTACCGGCGGCACTTCCCGGCCATCCACTGGCTGAACTCCTACTCCCTGTATCTGGACTCCCTGCGCCCGTGGTTCGATGAGCATCTGGGACAGGCGTTCATGCAGAACCGTGACCACGCCATGCACCTGCTGCAGGAGGAGAACGAGCTCAACGAGATCGTCCAGCTGGTGGGTAAGGACTCCCTGAGTCCCAACGACCAGCTGACGCTGGAGATCACCCGGATGCTGCGGGAGGACTTCTTGCAGCAGAACGCCTTCATGGACGTGGACTCCTACACCGGCTTCGACCGGCAGGAGCGGCTCATGTCCCTGATTTTAGGCTATGAGACGCTGGGGCGTCAGGCCCTGACCCGTGGCGTCACCGTCCGGGATCTGGCCCATCTGCCGGCCCGTGAGGAGATCGGCCGGGCCAAATACGAGGAGGAGAGCACTTGGCGCTCCGCCTATGACAAGATCGAAGCGGATCTGCAGAGCCAGATCCGTGAGCTGGAGCGAAAGGCGGGTGAGGAGCAATGATGAAGGAATATCGCACCATCCGGGAGGTCAACGGGCCTTTGATGGTGGTGGATCAGGTGGAGGGCGTCACCTATGACGAGCTGGCGGAGATCCAGCTGTCTGACGGCACTCTGCGCCGATGCAAGGTGCTGGAGGTCAACGGCGACCGGGCCGTGGTGCAGCTGTTTGAAAACTCCGCCGGCATCAACCTGCGGGACTCCAAGATCCGTTTTCTGGGGCATCCCCTGCAGCTGGCAGTGTCCGAGGATATGCTGGGCCGTGTCTTTGACGGCATGGGCCAGCCCATCGACGGCGGCCCCGCTCTGCTGCCGGAGAAGTATCTGGACATCAACGGTCTGCCCATGAATCCCGCCGCCCGTGACTACCCCAATGAGTTCATCCAGACGGGCATCTCCGCCATCGACGGTCTGAACACGCTGGTGCGCGGTCAGAAGCTGCCCATTTTCTCCGGATCCGGTCTGCCCCACGCCCGTCTGGCGGCTCAGATCGCCCGGCAAGCCAAGGTGCTGGATGACTCCACTCCCTTCGCCGTGGTGTTCGCCGCCATCGGCATCACCTTTGAGGAGTCGGAGTACTTCGTCTCCGAGTTCCGCCGCACCGGCGCCATCGACCGGACGGTGCTGTTCACCAATCTGGCCGACGACCCTGCCGTGGAGCGTATCGCCACGCCCCGTATGGCCCTCACCGCCGCCGAGTATCTGGCCTTTGAAAAGGGAATGCACGTGCTGGTGATCCTGACGGATATCACCAACTACGCCGAGGCGCTGCGGGAGGTATCCGCCGCCCGGAAGGAGGTTCCCGGCCGCCGTGGCTACCCCGGCTACCTGTATTCGGACCTGGCCAGCATGTACGAGCGCGCGGGCATCATCGAGGGCAGCGGCGGTTCGGTCACACAGGTGCCGATTCTCACGATGCCCAACGACGATATCACACACCCCATCCCCGATTTGACAGGCTATATCACCGAAGGGCAGATCGTGCTGGACCGCTACCTGGACCAGCAGGGCGTTTATCCGCCCATCAGTGTTCTGCCCAGCCTGTC
>OLVR01001552.1_pt1 | contig 21244 bp, 35 predicted proteins | sample 1673261 | NCBI WGS metagenome assembly OLVR01 (sample SAMEA3178938, study PRJEB25190) | human gut metagenome | biome: human gut; feature: human-associated habitat; material: faeces | place: Austria | collected 2013 | reverse complement strand
TACCAGCGGTTGCAGCACCATAATTACCAGCGGTTGCAGCACCTCTATCACCAGCGGTTGCAGCACCATAAATACCAGCGGTTGCAGCACCATAATTACCAGCGGTTGCAGCACCTCTATCACCAGCGGTCGCAGCACCACTATCACCAGCGGTCGCAGCACCTCTATTACCAGCGGTCGCAGGAAACCCAGGATTTGCATTATTCCTATTAGTGCACCGTTCCTTTACATAGGATACGGTTGCTTTCACAAGCCCTTTTATATCGAGTTTTGTTCCGATATGTATTTTAGAACAAGCGATCTTTGTATCATCCTCATCCGCATCCATATAACCGCTTCCCTCAACTTCGTGAAACTTATTCATACCTATATAAGCAGGCGGATAATATCCAAAGACATCCAATGGATGAAGACAAAAATGAAATCCATTTTCGCAAGCTCCTATTTCTCCTTCCTCCTCGTAGTCCTTGCCTTCTTCGTATTTAAACCCTCGGCATGTCATATCTGGATCAAAACCCTTGTATCCTTTTATTTTGGTAAACTCCTTGGGTAGAGTAACGTTATCAGGAAGATTTGCTCTAAGTATCATGTACGCCATATAGTTTGTATCAAATCCGGCTATTCCTGTACCAATGGCGGTGAGAAGAAATTCCTTTTCTGGATGCTCTTCAGCAAACTCTCGGAAGTTTCCTAAATAGGTTATTAACTCTTCCTCGGTTACTTTCTGCATATCCTTATCCAACGTTGGAATGGCGTAGGAATGGCCTTGTATGCCTTCTGCCTGTCCCATGATTGCACCGAATTTTTCTACTGCCAATCTTGCCGCCCCTCCGGCATGATTACCGTTCATGTTAGAGCCAAAAACGAATATCTGATTTTCTGTAAGTTCCTGAATATTATCAGGAGTTAATTTCTTTTTCATAATATATTATTATTAGTTTAATTTATTCGTACATATTTGCCTGCTATATCACACGTCCTTAGCACTTCTGCATTTTCTTCTCCAAAAGCAATGAGGATACTGCCACATCCGGGCGAATCTCCGCGAGTACCGTCCGGACGAAAGAATTTTATTCTATTTCTTAAAAACTTCATCGCCGTAGCTCTTTCAAAAATTATGTCTTGAAATTTATTGCTATCACATCTATTAAATAGCAAGGCTATACCGTTACCATGCTCCGATAATCTCTCTACAAATTGCCACATCAGAGGCTTTGAGTAGGGAGGATTAAGCCAAACTCTTCCAAACCATTCTTGACGCAACCCGTCATTGTCCTTGTTGTACATTACATCTGCGGTTTTCCATAACGGGTGAACCGGGGCACATGGGTCTAAATCAAATTTCCCCAATGCGTCTATTATTTCTTTTGGCGTGTACCATTCATCGGTACTATTAGCCGATTTTTCAAAAGTTGTATTCATTTCTAATTTGTTTGAAGCTAATTAGGTTACATCATTAATACTGATTTCTCCTTTTAAAACTCGTTCTACCTGCCGGTCAAGTAATTCTTGAAATTCTATTTGGCATATAAGAGAGCAATCCGGTATCATCTCTTCCGGCATTTCTCCACGGTTAGGAGAAAGCTCATCAAGAAATATTTTTCCAGATTGGTCTTTCAGACACGTTGCTCCTACTTCTCGTTCAATTTTAGCCATCCGATCAAACACATTCGGGAAATCCTTCCGTATCTTATTCCAGTAGCCCATTCCACCTTTGACACAACCGATACAATTATTGTTATTGTAACCCATCTTGTACATGGCAGGGATTTCAATGCCAGCTTTCCAAAGCATTCCCATTGCATCTTGCTTGGTTATCTGTCGCTCGATAAGTGGGAACAACGGCTTTGTATCAGGATATTGCTGTTTAAAGCGGACAGCACGGTTTATTTCTTTCGGGTCAAAGTCGAATCCCTAGACTTGACCGTCCCAATTTCCCAACTCTTTTTCCAGCTTGTAACGGACTTGTTTCTTTAATTCGAATGTGCAAGCTGCACCAGTAGGACCATTAATAAATCTTTTCTTAGCCAACACATCCTCTACGTTAAGATACTTATCGCTGCGAATGGTATGAATTGGCCGCCCGTACCATCTCTCGCAATCTGAGATAAATCGGACATTATCTGGATGCCCGGAACCTGTTTCGATATAATAGAGTTGTACATCGTTATACAAGTTCAATGCTATCTTACAAGCTACTGCGGATGTTACACCGCAAGAAAACCATGCTATTATCATTTGATTCCTTTCTAATCAGTTATTAGTTAATTGGCAATTTCATAAAGCACATCCATATCGTTTTACTTTGTCGGACAGTGGTATGCCCAAACAAAGGCTTATAAGGTATAATGGATAAAACTTCATTGACTTTTATTTCACTCTCACTCCATTTGAATACCAATGTCCCGTTGGGCTTTAGGACACGCATACATTCATCAAAACCGCTTTTTATCATTTCTTGCCAATTATCCGGAAGCCTACCATATTTCTTTGCCATCCATGATGTTTTGCCAAGTGTTTTCAAATGTGGCGGGTCAAACACGACCATGTAGAAAGAGCTATCCTCAAATGGCAAGTTGGTAAAATCAGCCACTATATCAGGTCTTATTTCTATTATCCTAATCTTATCTCTGTCCTTGGCCGTAAGTGTTTCCGAACGTTTGTCAACAAATAAGGCAAGAGGATTATATTTGTCAAACCAAAACATTCTACTGCCACAACAGGCATCTAATATAAGTTTTCCATTTTCCATTAAGCTATTTCTTTTGATTTCTTTTGATTTCTTCAATCTCAACTTTCTCAATACTTTGCAAAGTGCTTCAGTATTTTTTCTCGCTTGTGTAACCTCCACCGCATTCCCGATAAATTTCTTTTGGTCAGCTTGTGTGCCTATTAAAACATAATCTTCAGGGAATCCCATAATCTTTTTGAGTTCCGGAATGCGAAGCATCCGCATTTTAATATCCACTATGCCATACAGTGCCATGAACTCCTTTATCTTTCGGGTCATGGGGCTGTCAGTGACGTAGATTTCAATTGCCACCTGTCCGCTCTCTATTGCCACCAAATAGGGCGGCATCTTATCCATCCTTGCTATGAGTGTGAAGCAGGGGCTTTCAACGGAACCACCCGCACTGTTGAACTGCGGGTTCATCAGATAGTGACGCTTGCAACTGACAAGGTTAAACTTGGGATTGGTGGTTACTGTTCCTGCTGGTGCATCCAAAGATGCTGGTGTTCCGTTACCGTACTGCATATCGAGGAAACGGCTCTCTATCAAAGCCAGCCTATCCCTTGTCGTAACCGTTGGTGCAGGAAGTTCTACCGAATGATTATGCCCGTTACCGTAATAGGCCGATACAAATGCGTGGTGGTCTTTGCAGGTGATGGCGCCTGCCGGTTCTTCCACTGACACGTTCTTGCTGTCGGGGTGTCCGCTGAACTGCTTGGATAGGAAACAGACTTGCGCCACTCCGAGCCTGCCTTGCGTGGCTACCACGGGGCAAGGCTCATCTATTTCGGGAGCGTTGTATTTCCCGGTACGGCTCATGGAGTTGTACTTGATAAGGAAAGCATCCTTACCACCTGCCACTAACTTTATCAGTCCGGCATAGATGCGTTCAAGTGTCTTCTCTGATAAAGGTTTCTCCCGAAAGATGGTCGTGCCTTCATCCGAAAAGTCCAACACTTCTTTTACGGGCTTCCACTTCTCCAGCCGTGAGAACATATCATTTCTGCCACCTTTGCAGTGGGTCGGTTCGGGAAACACTATCGGCAATCCTTTCTTGGCAAAGATGCCGAAGAACCGCTTGCGTGTGGTGTATGCACCGTAATCAGCAGCGTTCAAGATTCGGTGCTCGAAGTTGTAGCCGTACTTCTTCACATTGCGTACCCACTTCTGATAAAGTCTGCCTTTATCCATCGAGATAGGCTTGCCATTCTCATCCATATCTCCCCAACTCATAAATTCTTCCACGTTTTCAATCTGAATGTAGTCGGGGTCTATCACGTCAATGTATCTGAAAATATGCTCTGCCAATGTACGGCTGTCTGCATCCCTTGGCTGACCGCCTTTCGCTTTCGAGAAGTTGGTGCACTCCAGCGAGGCGTGGAGCATTATCATGGCTTCGGGATAGAGCTGTCTGATGCGTTCCACGATGGCATTGATGGGGGATATCTCCAGCGTTCGGATGTCCTCGATGAAGTGGAGCGCATCGGGTATATTGGCATCGTGCGAAAGGATGGCGTTCTTGTCGTGGTTCACACAACATACCACCTTAGCGCATTTCTTTCCCATTATTCTGGCTTCTTCCACACCTTCGGACAAGCCTCCGGCACCACAGAACAAGTCAATAACAAATAGTTCGATGCCGGACAGGGTTTCTAAGTTTTTGAGTATTTCTTTGAGTGATTTCATAATCGTGTATTTTTATTTCTGATTTGGATAAATCCCCTTCTTGCCGTTTCCATCAGTAGAGGAATATCTTCATCCTTAATTTCACATGGTGTTTCATAATTGATGCTCATATAGTCTGATATTCCAAATTTTCGGCATATATCGTGATAGAAACGTTTGTTTCTGCCTCTTGCGGTCCAGCATACTGTTAGCTTCATAACTTTTTATCAAACTTGTGCAACCTGTTATACTTGTAATTTCCTATCTCAAATCTATTCTCAAAGAATATGTTGTTTATCTCGCACATCTTCATGTAATCGGCATTGGCATACAAATCTCCTCCGGCTATTCTTGCAAGAAGTATTTCCTTATATTCTTCGCGAGATATGTTTTCGGACGTATCATGCTCGGTACTTACATCATTGAAAGAATGTATTATCTCGTCACGTTCTTTATCGTAGGTAGCAAACCAGTTCATTATTACAGAACCGTCAATGCGTCCGTAAAACTTACCGTATGCCGAATTTTCACGTGCGCGTTTAAAGCAAAGACATACATCTTCAATACGGAAATAGTAGTATTTCTCAAGAATAGAGTTAACGACGGAAGCGACTTGATAATCATTCATATCTTCCCTCGTTCTTCCATAAAACAAAAGTGTTCCTTCGATAAATTTGACAAGGACGGCCTTTATGCAATCCGCATTAACGGATTTCCATTGTGACAGCTGGATTGGAGGAGAATTGATTGCCTGTTTAATGGTTGTTATCTCGCTACTGATGTTCTTGCAGATAGCTATCAGCTGCTTGGAAGATAGAACCGCTATTTCCTTGCTTGTTATTGATATTTCTGTTCCCATTATTCTTTAGTTCAAATAAGCCAGCCCAATTATTTCCCATGCTTTGCATAATGATTTGTTTCGCTAAATTTGCATCCCCATCGGAAAGGTGATATAGCTTCTGATAACAGGCAGACATACTACGCTGCCCTTTATAGCTCTCCTTACGTTCCTTCTTGTAGCAAAACCAATCATAAAGGATTGGCTGGAATGCTGTGTCGGCAAATGACAAATCCCAGTCTTCACGAGAATGCTTGTCCTCTTTGCCTTTTCTGTACGCTTCACAGTATGCGGTAAATGCTGCATCCTGTTCGGGCTTTGTTGTATAGCCCGAGCTAAACTCTCTTGCTAACTCTTGAATACTTTTCATTTCTCTTTATTTTCTTTATTCATTGAAGAGTGGAGCATTGCAATTCCATTCCATACCACTTGCGCAAGATGTCTACACCCTGTATCTTTGTCTATTTCATTCCCTTTCTCATACTCCAAAAGGTGTCTGAGCATTGCGGCTTTATATCTATTATAGGGATTAGGAAGATGTTGCCATCTGTTTTCTCCATACTTTTTCGCGCCAGCGGTATATACCTTCACCACCTCTTCTATCAAGTCCAGCGGAAGCAAGTCCCAGCGCAACTTATCGTCTTTAAAGTCGTTCTTTATTGATTCTTCCATTGTTACACATCCTTTAGATAATCCTCCACTGCATTCATAAACTCATCAAGGGAGCGGCATACTACATATTTGTTTCCGACTGATTCTACGGCTTTCTGCCATTCTTTCTGGCTTTCTTGCTGCCTGCCTTTCGGCTGTTTCATTTCAATACACAAACAGCCGTAAAATCGGTTTGGTTTCAAAAGTATAAGGTCTGACACCCCGGAAAGCGCGCCTTCCATTTTTAGGATTGCTCCGGTAATAGAGTTTCGCGCACCACCATTCGGGACACTGAATAGTATTTTTTTGTATTGTGGATACTTGTAGCGAAACCAATTCACACAAGCTATTTGAATTTTACTTTCTACATTTCTCATACATATTTAATTTTCAATTCAACATTAACAGGTTTGTCTTTCATCGTGGAGAAAGCGTCAAGCAACTTATCCTTGACTACTTCCAAAGGTTTTGTTAGGATGTGGCTCTCTATTACTGTAAGCGGTAACTTTTTTCCGCTGTGTGTAATGAGAGCCATAGAGGTAATTACGTAGGGTTTCATGTTTTATAAAATTTCTTTGCCTGCCTTGCAATCTTTTTATTTAGCTTACTTAGCATCTCATACTGCTTGCTGTCACCTCCTGCATTATGAATGTCACGCTTTCGGTCTATCACAAGTTTCTGAACAATTGCAATTTCGGTTTTGGTTAATGTAAGTCTCATGGTAAATATATTTAGAGGAGAAGCCCCGAATCGAACAGGGCACGCTGTTTTGCTGGAATTATTAAAACTGAATATAAACTAACCTTAAATAATCATGGCAAATCACACTATGTCATTCCAATACGTTCAGCGCTACCATATTCTCCGTTTTCTCGCCAGTTCCCGTATACAGTGCCATTGGCGTAACCCTGATTGGGCTTGACGAGGAAGTGATTCTTAATAAATGAAAATACCTTCACAGGCCCTTGTTCCCGGATAGGCGGTCAAACCACACCGGGATAGTTAATTTGTTAGCTGATTAAATCTTAACCTGAACCTTTCACAGGACTTCTACATCAGTAGAGGGCTTTTGGTTTATTTTATTAAGTCTAAAATCTTTGTTTTGGCAATAGCGTCCAGCTTCATATCTTGAAGTCCCTGCTTCATGTATTCCGCCGCCTTTTTGTTGGCATCATCCATGTCTTTTGCGGAAATGAGAACATAGTACTTGTTGCTTTTTTCATTGCCTTTATCGTCAACGAAAACATCAATCAAAGTAACCTTGTAAAAGAACTCATCATCCTGCTTTTCATTGACAATCTTACGTATCTTGCTACGGCTGATTGCGAAAACGTCACAATTGCCGTTGTATAATTCATTACCTTTTAATTCGACATGACCAAAAAGTTCATCATCAGTAATATATTGCTCGGTGACTTCTTTTTCATCGCCTTTCTCGTTAACCTTGTTTACTTTAAGCTTAAATTCGTACAGCATAATACTTGTATTTTAATAATAATAGTTTCATAATCAAAATGGAATGTCCCTTTCCTCAAAGTCCTTGCAACCTTCAATCTGATTAGGCATAGGCTTTTGAGATATGCTAAGTATCATATCTCTTTTCTCCTTACTGAACGTTCTGACTTTTGGATGATACATTACCTTGTTGTCCATATCGCATATAAATTTGCGGCGAGGCCTTACACCTGGAGTAAACTCATCAGAATCGCATTCACTAATCTTATCGTTATATTCTATATCCTCTACTATGAGATGCTCACATCCTATGCAATAAGCCCTATTAACGGGGTTTCTTTTGCATTTATCCTCATGTAATGTCATAGCCCCTTTGTTGAGTGATATTTTGTTGCAATGTTCGCAATGGTACACTGTCCTTACATCTGTTCTCATTTTATGCTACTTTTAATTTATTGAATTTATTAATAAAATACACCTGCCCCTCTCCTGTGACATAGCATGTAAATTTTGTAAACTGCGGTTGACCTGGATTTGAAATTACCCTTTCTGAAACCCAAAACAACTTCATTTCCGCAGCTCTCTGCGTTGGAGTATAATAGTTTTCATATTTCCTTCTTGAATTGCTCCATCTTTTATGCCGTATCAAATACCCATTATCCACCAACCAATTATATAATCTGATTTCCCCAATAGTATATCCATTTTGAGTTATCAGCTTCGCAAGGTCTTCAATAAGTATGTTTGTGTTACTTACCTTTACGCTTTCTGTAAATACAACAGCCGGGCGCTGTGCTTCATTCTGTTCTTTTAGATACAAATTTTCTGTCTCTATCCTTTGTTTCTCCTCTCGTTCGTTCTTTAGCTGGGTGGCAAGGCTGATAACAAGGTCGGGGTTGTTAATCATTTGTTCCAAAGTTGGCTGTGTAGCGGTCATGCCGTATTTAAGAAGTTCATCCACTCTCATATCCACCCATACCGCTAAATCGGAATTTAGTTTTTGAGCGACACGAATAGCGACAAGGCGATGCGCCCAAGTACCTCCTCCTAAATCGGGTGCTCCTTTCCTAACTATCAGTAAATCAGCAAAACTAAAATTTTTTAGTTTTGAAAGGGATGCGCAATAATCACTGATTTCCTGTGAGTTAACAATTGTGGATAAATTCTTATCAGGATAGGCTTTCGCCATAGCTGTAAGGTTTACCATTACATCATCTCCTTTTTCAAAAGGAATTTGATTTCCGTTGTAATCGAATTTAATAATTGAAGTGTTCATAAGTATGAAATTTTTAAGTTATATCAATAGAAAAGTTTCTCTCCCTTTTTTCGGAAAGTGAGGTAGCCCGATAAAAGGCTACCCAGTACGATAAGTATTTCAATCATGGCTTTGTCAGATTAAACCTAATTCCCGTTTCATTCTCTCGGCTGCTTTGTGCTCTCTGTGCTCAACCATTTTGTCGTATTGTTTGGTTTCAACGAGATAGGAGAAGCAAGCGCACTTTAGTTCTATTTCCCTGCGTTCGCTCCACCTTGCCCATTTGAGCATTTCTTTCGTTTGTTCCAGTTCCTTTTCAAGCATTGCGATTTTCCGTTTGTCGGCTGCGCTTGACTTGGCAACCTTCGGGGCAATCTCGTTCACCTTGTGAAAGACTTCACGATACACATCGAATACAGGACGAACTTTGCGGGCAATGAAGTATTCCAGGCATGAGACGGAGAGGTGATATTCTATTGTCCTATATCCACCAGTAGCAGTTTTGCCATTTTGGGCTAAACATTGATAATCAATACCTTCAATGAAGTTTTCTTTTAATGCTCTTGTCGCTTTCCCTTTTTCAGAATAGCACAGCATCCAGCAACTATCAAGGTTTACAGGGTAGGGAACATCCAGTTTTGAAAGTTCTAAAATAGCTTTAAAATAACGCTTAATGTCTTCTGTTGAAGAAGATAATGAAAGGATGCACGTTTCGTGTGCAGACGTGTTTATACATCTACTATTATTCAATGTACTCACAATTCCGTTGAAGTTTGGCATTTTGAAAACGAAATTTGAGTTATGTATAAAGAAGAAGCCGTTAGCCTCCCCAAGTCGCCAAACTTCTACATATCGCAAATGGATAGGTATTCAATGGGAAACTAACGGCTATATCTTTGCGATAAGCAGTAGTCATAAGGATATAAAAAAATCCCTATCCTAAATGCTGTATTATAAAAGTTTGGCGAACTTTTCACCGCAAAGATACTAACTCAAATCAAAACGCCAAAGGAAAACACAAGAAAAAAGCGGTGAAACCAAAATTCCACCGCCTTAGTTTCCTCAAAAGAGGAGATGTAAACAAATGATATATCAAAGCCTTACGGCTGCCAGTTCTTTACCAGCTTTATGTATAGCACTTTCGATCTTGTTCTTTTGACTTTCAGAAGCAAAAGCTATTCTTTGTTTGTATTGCCGCATTAGCGATGGATTAATACCCGCATACTTGGCAAAGGTAGATACGCTTATAAACTTGAAATTCTCAAAAAAAGACGCTATATCATACTTGTATTCAAAGTTTATATCAACCAATGATTTAGGAACGTCTTTGCCTTGTTCTTTAAACATGGTAACATAATCTTCGACACATTCATGTAGCGCACATTTTGCTTCATCTACACTTTTTCCTTGACCGCTCAAGCTGAAACCGTCAAATTCGGGGACATATACACTGATTGTCTTGTCGTCCCACATTTCAATTACCGCTGTTACTTTCATAATTGCAATAGAATGAATATTTGTTTAGGGCAAACAAATGTGCGGGTCATTTAAGACCCGCATCTTTCATCATGCTGTTAAGGGTTCCGCCTTTTATCTCTTGAGAGCCATGCCGGCCGACACGAAAATACTTTCCAGTTTTTGGACTGTACCAAACATCGTGTTCTTTCCCATGACTAACAAACTGGCATCCTATCTTCGCAGCCTTTTTCAAGAACTTTGATACTTTCATGATAATCAAATACCATTTGTTTACGGCACAAAGATAACATATTTGTTATAATAAACAATGGCGTTCAATAGTGATTTATAACATATTTGTTATTTATTAACCGCTTTTTAAAAAGCTATTTGTTTTCATACATTTAGAAATTAAAAGGGGAGTCCGTCATCTTCTTCAGCTTGTATTACAGGCGCTTCCACCGTAGCAGCCGCATTGCTTGAACCCTCAAACTCATAAGGTTTGAAGTCTCCAAGATAAACCTTTGATTTGGCCTCTGCCTCCGTCTTGTTCGCATCCCTGTATTGCTTTGATAAAGACTGCTTGCAATAATGCGTCTTCCCAAACTGGCTCGGTTCTCTTCGTTCATTAACATTAAGGCCAAGATATACGGACTTCGCTTTCAGGTTCTCGTCCATGCTTACATACAAGTCATTTTCCTCAATGGGAATAATAACACACTTTTTGTTTTTGATTGTTGCTATGCCTGTTTTTTCAAGCTTCAGCAAATCTATGCTTCCGGTTAAATTCATTTTTTGTTAAGTATTTGATTAATAATTTCATTTGCAGCAGTTATCCGCTTCTCAAATTCGGCTATTACAGCTTCATCCCTCGTTATCTCTACAATGTGAATGTTATGTTTCAAGAACGGGCAGAAAACAACAAAATCGGCTTTGTCCAAACCTGTACAGGACATCTCCGCTTGTGTTTGGTAGAAGTATATAGGATTTACTGATTTAAGTGTATCGTTATCCTTGATCTCGTTCATATACTCCATGAACTTTTTAGGAGTTGGGCATTTCACCTCTACCACCTTTCTTAAAGCATCTTTAATTGCTATCCGGTCAGGTGAAGCGGAAAAGTAAGGTATTGTAGGATGCTGTATGCTTTCGCACTCTTCAAGTTCGCATCCTGTGACAAGTTGGTAACGTTCTGCCGCGAAGTCCTCGACCTCATGTCCCCAATCGGTATATTTATTACTGAAACTTACTTGCTGCTGGTATATCTCGAAGTAGTAATCGTCTTCAATATACTTAGGGAGTAGATTTCTCTCTGCGCACACTTCATATATATAGGAAAGGGCTGTCTTTCCAAACAGTTCCCCTTTTTTCCCGCTTGTCATAAGGTCTCCAATGCGACTTCCCGTAAAAAAACCAATTCGAGACTTCAACCATTCACTTGAATTTTGTTCTATCATTGCGCTGGCTGGTTAAAGATTTCACCTGTTGTTTTATCAACTACCGGTTCCATTGCCTTTCTCATAGCCTCTTTTTTTGCTTCCTTGCTTCCTCTGATTGGCTTCATAAGTTCATCAACGGTAGTATCTCCGTCTTTCAGAGACTGAACAATTCCAAGAAGCAGCGCTATTTCATTCGCTTTAATCTGATTGATTGTTTGTTTGCCGCACAACTTAATTGTTTCCTCCTCTGTAATACCGTATTCATCAAACAAGAAGTCTATTGCACCTTTTCTTCTTTTTATTATTTTTTCTTCATCGGATAGATCGCCGGTGATAAATTTTTGTGCGGCTTTATATACCTTTTCAACCACCGCTTTAGGAACAACGGCAAACACCGCATTTCTGTATGCAATGCTATTTGCTGCATTTCCGGTAACGGTAATCATATCATCGCTGAATCTATTTCCGTTTTTACCTACAATGCTTCTTCTCACCTCAAAGGCAGAGGCTACGTTAGCTTCCAAATCCCAGCAGGTGCCTCTACTGATTATTTGCTTGTCGGTGATTTGAACTACCTTAGCTTCTGTTCTCATATTTCCCCAATTGGAAACAATAATCTTTGCAAGGTGAACGGACGGCCCGGTAATAGGCTTTCCACCGCGAGGCAACGCATACCCGCAACTTTGAGCCGTTTCTGCGTCCATTGTTGCCATAGCAATAGAATTGTCAACGCACCTTTTGATACTTCTTGGATATTGTTTTGCTGTTGCAACTTGACTATCTACGTTTGCGCGTTCAACTGCATCTACCTGTACGATTTGAACATCTTGTGCTTCTACTGGAAGCACTTCATAATTTTCTAAACCCATTATTTCTATATTTATTAGTTTAACAATATCTTGATAACCCCTGACTAACACAAAGGCTCATTCTTTCTTCTTCAAGCTCATCAGGTGTGTAATCGTATTGACTACATTCTATCTCTGTGCGCAACTCCTCTATATCTTCCTCTATAAGCTGAATAATTTCCTCCTTTGAAGAATATCCGTATTCAGGAAGATACGCCAATGGGGAGGACTTAACTTTGTTCAGTTCCTTATATAATTCTTCAAGTTCATTTTCCATTATTTCTTCTTTTGAACCGCCTGTACAAGGTTAAATCAAAACGGTGCGCACTTCGTTTATCTCGCGGCTTTTAGTACAGTAATAGCACTACCTTATTGCGGTTATTTATATTGTTATTGATGATTTCCAACTAAAAACCGGACTATCTTCTCAGACCACCCGGCAACCTAAACAAATATTTAATCAGAGAATTTAAAAGTTTTCCCTACTAAAGTATCTTCAATCACCAGCTTACGTAATCTTCCGTCACCTTTTCCGGCTTTCTGATAAGCATCTTTCATAACCCAACAGTTATCTTTCAATCCCATATTATTAGCTTTTTGTTTGCAGCTATCATAAAACTGGCATGTGACGCACCACTTTTTTATTGGTATTCCGTATTGGTTTTTGCAGTATTTCATGTTTGATTTTGATTTTAAATTAGTGATTAGTAATTGTTCTCGTGAGCGTTCCGATGTTAAGCCTTACCACTCGCCTTACGGTGAGCCACGAGAATATATATAATAAGCGTGTACGGCCGCCTTTCATTACCACCGCATACTTTATACCGATTTAAGACTGTATCGGACGCTTATGTTGTCTTTATGACCTGTTGTTTCTCGCGATACGGGCGCCCAAACCGCATACTTCTCTACCGTAGGACATTTCGGTGCGAGAAACAATCACGATAACCAAGCCTATACGTAGTTTCGGCGTTTCCGCTATACGTAATCCTTAGTTATATTGAAACAAATCCGAATATCAGATATTCAAACTTTGTTTCACATTCAATACGTCAAAGAACGGTGTATCTTGCTTCCTCTGCACGAATCGAACGTGCAACAATCGCTAACCGGAACAGACCGGAAACGCTAAACCCTTACGAACAAATAACCTTAGCGATGCTCTAACCGTTGAGCTAAGAGGAAGGAGCGTTATTCACACAACGCGGTTTTTAAAATTCAATACTGTCGTAGTACCGTTTGTTTTTCATGTATTCATTTACGACTGCCGATCTTGAATTATCGCTTATCCTGCTGCTGATAAAGTCGTATTTTTCAGAGCTTATACCGGATAATACATCATCATTATACTCTACGCGGCCACCATATACACATCCTGCCATAACAACCATAATCAATGCTATTCGCAGTCCAAGACTTGTGATTTTATTCAAATTGAAGCTTCTCATCTTTCTAAATATTTAATCAATGACGCTTTTCTAAATCGGAGCAATCTCCCGTTTTTAGTATGTGGAATACTGTCTATATTGTTATACAAGGTACCAACAGAGCATCCAAGAATATTTGCAGCCTCTCCTACTCCAATCCATTCATCGGAACATTCAATTACTGTCTCCTCCACAAGCCTTTTCACGTCTTTGCGCATAAGCTTATACAGTTCTTCTGCTAATATTCTTGCTTCTGTACGGTTCATGATCTTTTTATTGCTGTAATTGTTACTTTCCATTTTTTAGTATCAATAGATACTTTATATCTCTCTACGTCCGGTCTCGGGTCTGCTAATGCGGTTCTATACGCGGTGGCTCTTACTGAATCACAAGCTCTATAATCGGGCATATACACTGTAAGTGAACTTCCCGGCTTAATCTTTAAAATTTCTTCTCTCGTTACTTTCATACTATTTATTTCACCTATTTTCTATGTTTTATTTGATTTTATTTAGAAAATTGTTATTTTTGCCATCAACAAATACTAATAAGCGGTTTTTATAGCTGCTTCTGTTTTTTATGTATTGTTGCTGTCGTTCTATCGTTCTAACAACAATGCAAAGATAGTCCTATTTTCGGGACACACAAAACAAATAGTCTTATTTTTGGGACTATTTTATATGTTATAAAACATGTTTTATGTAGTTGACTGATTATTAAATAGATATAAGTATGAATGATAAGATTTTTATAATAAGTATAGAACTGAACAGTAAGGCTGCCGTAGCTCAATTTGAGAAAGTGATGAATGGGTGTTCATCAACCTATGTGAAGATAATGGAGAATACCTATGCGGTGAGAGTGTCCTCGTCTTATACGAGCGAGGCTATAAGGGATATAGTACTGAATAAGATGGGCGGCGACTGTATTTTGTTTGTTATGCGATCAAGTATAGATACAGCGTGGAGAATAAACAGTTCTGCTGACGGTTGGCTAAAATCACACATTTGAAATGGAAGCGGTAAAAGGCGGAACTTTGTATAAAGACCCGAAAATAGAAAGGGCTGTAATTAGCCACTTTAAAATTTACGAAGTATCGGATATGGAGCTTGACTCTTTAAAAGAAGGCGATGATGGAGGAAAGAAGCTCAATTATTCGATAGGATGCTTCTCTCTATTTATTGGAATGATTGTATCTTTTACAACAAGTTCATTTCATAATGACAAAATAGCTGGAGCGATGTATATGCTTGCGGTAGTTTTATTTGTATTGGGAATTATCTGTTATATATCTTATCGAAAATCTGAAAATAAAACCGATAAGATATATAACAAAATAAAGTCAAGAGGTTGTGATGTAACCAAACTTGATAAGTAGCATATACAATATCCATATTAGGTTAGGCAACAAGATACATATAATTCCATGTGTTCTGTTTCTTCTTCTTCGTTTGAAGTAGTCGTCCCACCATTCTTGAGGGATACGTTTGGGGTTTTGTTCTTTCATAATTCGATCTTTGAAATGTTGATACAATCGGTTATTAATTAAACTTAAAGGATAGCTGTACTTTCACTTTTTTAAACCTGTCATTTGGGAGGTTGTGTAATTGTACTATCTCATTAATGGAGTTTGTACACATAGAATCAACCAATTCATTGTATTTGTCTCCATTGTGTCCTTTTATCCACCGGAAATATACAGAGCTAAGAGTCTTTACACGCTCGTTGTATTTGATTATCAAATCTCTGTTTTTTTTCGGCTTCCCAATACCGGAAAAGACGTTGATTGCATATTTGCTGTCTGAATATACGATTAAATCAGAACCTTCCGGGACGGAACAAACGGCACTTATAATAGCAAGCATCTCCATACGGTTGCTGGTTGTATAAAGAAAACCTTTTGAAGCGGTTTTTACAACTTCTCCCTTATGGATTATCAGATAGGCTGAACCGCCTTCCCCGTACACTGATGTGTTTTGGCATCCTCCGTCTGTATATGCTATATATTTACTCATTGTCTTGGTGTATATATTAAATTATTAATTATATAATCATACGCATCATGCGTATCGCGTCGCGTGTGCATACGCTACGCTATGTTTTTAGTGGTCTTTTTTGGGAATATGGCATAAAAATTAAAGTTTAAACGTTATCAAATCGCAAGAATAAACATACCTGTTTGAGACGCGCAAACGAATCTCATTGCCACTCCTGTATAAGTAACCATTCAGCCCCGTTTCTCTGAAAAAGCTGTTTGCCAGCTTTGGAGAAAAGTCTGAATAATTTAAGCATACACGAACAGACTGTTCAACTCTGCTTACAAGTCCACTTAAACACAGGCCGTCAATAAGGCGTTTGGCTTTCGCCTTACATACTTTGGTTATATCCATTATACGCTTTCTACTCAATCCGGTAAAGGCATTATCTGTACGTAGCATACGCTTACATTTTTTGCGGGCTTTCCGAAGCTGGTTTATAGACTTCGCGTTTCCCTTAGCTATGTTAATGGTATCTTCACAGTCTGATTGCTTGCTTATATGGTTAAGCAATACAGACTTCCTGATAATGTCTATAATATCTTTCAATGAGTATTGACATACAATCGGGCTTCGCTCTGATTTCGGCCTATCGCTCATCAAAGCTTTTGTTCGACTATATGTCTTACATTCAAAGTCTAACCTAATATGATATGATTTTTCTCTCTTAAGCGAAGTGGCTACAAGATCTTTATTGTCTCGTTTCAGTAAGCCGTATTCAATGCCGCTATTGATTATACGGCACATTCTCGTTGACCCAATACCAAATAAGTCCTTACACTTGCTGACAGTAGCCGATTGTATTCTTGATGAAACAAACGTTAGTTTGACGAGCACAGAAAAAGCAAGTGCTTCAATAAATCGTTTATCATTGATTGCCTGCTCTGCAAGTCCTATATTTAAATATAACGTTTGTTTCATATATTGACATAAACAAAAAAAATCCGTTGCTAAAGTCAAGCGGCAACGGATTTCCATATAGAGAGGCCCACGTTAGGGCGATTGTTTAATCATGTATCTGTTGCCGCTTGACTTGCAACGGGTGCAAAGATAGTCCTATTTTTGGGACTACAAAAATAAATAGGAGAAAAAATATGGAAAATTATTCTATTAGATTTATCGAAGTCCTTGACGCTTTAAAGCTGACTGGTTATAAGCTAAATGGGATTGGGAAAATAACAAAGCAGAAGATTTCCAATATAAAAAATGATATTACAGAAGTTAAGACAGATGTTTTATCGGATTTTTGTATAGCTTTTCCCCAAGTCAACGCCAACTATATTCTTACCGGTAGAGGATCAATGTTTCTCGAAAACGAAATTAGCGCTTTATCCGAAGAAAGGAAAGAGGATGACAGTGATGTATCGCTTACCTATGATGAGCTTTCAAGGCTGCACAAAACAACAGTTTTAAGGTATGAAAGGCTATTCAAGAACCTTAAGAGTGAGTTTGAAAAACTTGAAGAAACTATCGTAAAAGCAGACGGAGAACTTAATAAGGCTCTTGAAGATGTAAGGGTTGTAATAAAAAAGCAAAAAACAGCATAAGGACAAACCCTATAAATATAGAGCTTGCCCCCGAATCTTTACATCCCCGTCGCCTTTGGATGTAATATGCTCATTTTGGTTGAGCGCTTGTGTTGCGACATGAATTTGTAATTTTCAAAATCTCGCTCCAATATGGATATTTTCTCGTGTGCTAATTCAAGGTCCTCAGATACGCGCAATAATTGTTGCGCAATAAGTTTACTCTGCTCCATTAAACGGAGTACAGAAAGGTTGACTTCTTCCATATTGCTTATTTTTTTTAAATTGATAGTTAGGTCTTTTTATAACACTATTATTTTACAAATGTTTAAAAAGCAAACATGTTATTAAACATGGCAATATAAAACAGATTTATCACAAAATACAGAGATAACATTATAAATGAATACTTTAAATGAAAACTAATACAAAAAATAATACAGAACAAAAAGAAAGGGCAATAGACAGATTGAAAATATTCGCCGAATATGCTCGAAGCGAACTGGGAGTAGTGAAAGGACTTAATTCATTCGAGCAGTATTGCAATATCGGAAATGCGTATATTTCTAATTCCGACAAAAAAGGTAGAGGGAAAGGTTCAATAGGAAGTGACGTGATAGCGAACATATCCGAAGTCTTTCCGATGCTGAATGTGAAATGGCTGTGTACAGGAAAAGGAGAAATGATAGACGAACAATCTAAGCTTGAAGAGAAGATTGAAGCCATAAAAAAGATACTAATGTGATACCACAGTTGTTTTATAGTAATTATAGCATTGATAACCAATAAATTATATAATATAAATTAATCCCAAGCGGATCACCAGAAAATCAGAGAGTTACACAAAAGTAACTCTCTTTTTTTATGCCTAAATTACGCTGGTTTACATGATTCAGTTAAACCGAGATGTAAACCAAGAACGGAAACAACTGTAGATGTAACATACTACAAATCCATAGTGTGTTACAAAATAATATTATAGAGATAACCCAACATAACAATAAACAAGGTAATCACTCCAAAAAAAATTCCAATTAAACGCCATGTCATTACCTTCTTTAACAATGTGGCTTCAGGAAGTGAAAGCCCAACTACCGCCATCATAAAAGCGATTGCCGTTCCTATGGGAATCCCCTTAGCTACAAATACTTCAATTACCGGCACTATTCCAGCAGCATTGGCATACATTGGAACTGCCAAGATAACCGATAAAGGTACTGCAAACCAGTTTTCCTTAGACATATACTGTTCGAAGAATCCTTCCGGCACATAACCATGCATAAACGCACCGACACCAATGCCGATAAGGATATACAAAAACACCCCTCTAACAATACCCCATGCTTCTTGCATGATAACTGGCAGTCGTCTAAAAAACGGAGTATGCTCTTTTTCCCATATTCCAGAGTCGGAAGTTGAATTTTGCTGTATTTGTTTCACCCAATCACTCAAATAAGCCTCCAATTTCATCTTACCTAAGATAAATCCGCCTACCATACCCAACAGAACACCGCTAATCACATAAATAATGGTAATACGTAATCCAAAAGTGCCGATAAACAGAGCAACGGCAACTTCATTTACCAAAGGTGAGGTGATCAGATAGGCAAATGTTACACCCAAAGGAATGCCACCTTTCACGAATCCGATAAACAGCGGTATGGAAGAACAGGAACAAAACGGGGTAATAGCGCCAAATAAGGCGGCAAAAAAATACTGCAATCCATAGAGCTTGCGAGAAGTCAAATAATTGCGCAAACGTTCTATCGGAAAATAGGCATTTATAATACCCATTATCACACTGATAAAAAATAATAATATCAAAATCTTTATCGTATCGTAAAAGAAGAAGTTTATAGCTTTCCCTAAAGCTGTTGAAGCATCCAAGCCGAAGATATCATACACCAACCAATCTGCAAATCTTTGTACCATAATCCTATTATTGTTTGTAATAACACGAACAAACTGCCTCAAAAATTAGCGGTTACAAGCACATTTAAGCAGTTCTTGTTTTTTTATCTCTGTAATGTAGAACCTGGTAAATTCATTCTTGATTTCATTACGCACTCTTTCAAATTCGCTTCTGATAAAGTCTGTTGTTCCTATTGCTTCCGAGGGGTCATTAAAACCAATATGCAACCGTTTCCCTACATTACCCTCAAAGGCCGGACACATTTCGTTAGCACTACCGCATACAGTTATCACATAATCCCATGTGTCACTTAAATAAGCAGTTACATTGGTAGGAATATGCCTGCTTATGTCAATACCAACTTCTGCCATGGCCTCAACAGCCAAAGGATTAACTTTCTCTGCCGGATGCGTACCAGCGGAATACACTTGTATATCCTTGTCAAACGATTGCAGGAAACCATGCGCCATTTGGCTGCGACAGCTATTTCCCGTACATAAAATTAAAATTTTCATATTATATCCAAGTTTATCAATCCATAATAAATGCCAACCAAGATAAACAGTATGGCTACCATATAATTAAACCACTTCTGAAAAGTCTGCACACGATTATAAAACTTTCCTACCCCTGCTACACTGTATGCCAAAATCCAAGCGACAAGCATAACCGGAAGCCCTGTTGCCAATGCAAAAATGACAGGTAACAAATACCCCTCACTTTCCATAGCCGACATGGGAATGAGCATGCCAAAATAAAATAACCCACTGGTAGGACAAAATGCCATAGCAAACAATATCCCCAGCAACAAACTACCCCATGAGCCTTTTAGTTTTTCTGTTTTTTCAGTAGCGGAAAATCCGAACTTGGGTAATTGCAATTTATCTCCGGATAGCATAAACGACCCTATCAACATCAAAGCAGGAGCAAGCAGCAGTTCTCCCCATTCGCTGATACCTTTTTGTATGGCAAACATATCTGCACCCTTTCGGAGTATTGCGATAAGTATTGCTCCTAATACAGAATAAGCCAACACACGCCCTAAAGTGTATAGAATACCATTTGTAAATATCCGGTTACGGTTATTTATATCCTTACTGATAAATCCGATAGCGGTTATGTTAGTCGCCAATGGACAAGGACTTACAGCAGTCAACAGGCCGAGCAGAAAAGCGGTGATAATAGGTATCTCACTATTATCCAACAATGTTTGCAAGTATTCCATAAAACTGTGTTATTTTAGCAACCTGTTGATTTTCTGTTTTAATTCTTTCTTGAATACCGTTGTATTGCTTCGGGCATTCTGAAAGCCAAAGCGTGTCATGTCGTTACGTTCTTCTTTACCGTTCTCCCATTTATTAACATAAAGAGATGACCAGCTTACACGATATTTTTCTGCCAGCTTTTCACCTTCAGGAGTTGAAATATCTATTTCTTTGAAACGTAGTTTACCATTTTTGACCAATTCCGCCAAATCTACATTAACTACTTCTTTCGTGTGTTTATCAATGGCTTTGCAAGTTGCACAACGTTGTTTTCCATGAAAATAAAGAACCTCCACATAGGTATCTGTGGCAATCTGTGCCATTCCCCAAATAGAAGACAAACAAGCAATGGTAAAGAATAAAAAGCGTTTCATAATAATCAGATTTACTTGATTAATATATCTTTTACCTCTTTGGCAGAAAGCTTGCCTTTTGCCACAACCTTACCGTCCACGACAAGAGCAGGAAGCGTCATTACATTGTATTCCATAATCTTCATCAAATCTTCTTCTTTGGTTACTACCGCTTCCAAGGCTAATTCTTTTACTACTTGCGTAACTATTGCATACAGAGCCTTACAACCTGCGCAACCCGTTCCTAATACTTTAATTTCCATAATTTATAAATTTATCATATTAAATGTAATTCGTAAAACAACGAACATTAAGATTAAAAAAGGGGACTATCAGCAACACTCCCCCGATTTACAGATACATTGCTCGAAAAACTCCTTAAAGA
>OLVR01001548.1_pt1 | contig 21278 bp, 20 predicted proteins | sample 1673261 | NCBI WGS metagenome assembly OLVR01 (sample SAMEA3178938, study PRJEB25190) | human gut metagenome | biome: human gut; feature: human-associated habitat; material: faeces | place: Austria | collected 2013 | reverse complement strand
CAAAGCCTGCTGATACCTGAAATTATTAACTTTGAAACTTATTATACGAGGAGAATGACAAATGAAAAATCTTATTTCCGTAGCACTGGCTCTGATAATGGCCTTCTCTCTGGCAGCCTGCGGCGGCAGCGCCCAGACTTCCGGCAGCCAGAATACGCAGGGCAAGCAGGACACCGAGCTTACCAAGGTGATTTATATCGGCGGCACTCTGGGTGATGCCGGTATCGCCGATTCCACCTATGAGGGGTTCCAGCGCATTGTTGACGAACTGCCCGTGGACGGCCAGTACATAGAGTTGCCGACCGATCCCTCTGCTTACGCAGCCACTCTTCTGGACGCCTGCGACCAGGAACCCGCTATGATTTTCACCTCTGCCAACAACGGCATGATCGATGAAGTGGTTTCCGCCGCCCCCAACTATCCCGACATCAAGTTCATGGTTCTGGATACCGCCCTGTCTCAAGATGGCATTGACAAGCTGGACAACTTTGTGGGCGTTCTCTGCGCCCAGAACGAAGTTTCCTTCCTCACCGGCTATCTGGCTATGCGGATGAGCAAGACCGGCAAGGTCGGCATTGTGGTCGGCGTTGAATACCCCACCCTTAGCGACTTTATCACCGGCTACATCAGCGGCGCTCAGTACGCCAACCCCAATGCTCAGGTAGCGGTTTCCGCCTCCGGCGACTTCGTTGACCAGGCTGCCGCCAAGGAGACCGCGCTGGCCCAGATTCGTCAGGGCTGCGATGTCATCTATGCCGTAGGCGCTGCCTCCTCCTTTGGCACTCTGGAAGCCTGCAAGGAATCCGGCGTATGGGGCATCGGCTGCGATACCGACCTGGCTGCTCAGTTCATTGGTGTGGACGACGCTCAGGCTGACTGCATCATCACTTCTGCCTACAAGGATTGGGGCAACATCTCTTACAGCTGGGTCAAGCGCGTTCTGGAAGGTGCCGACGACATCAACTGGGGCGGTGTAGAGATCTATGGCGTTGCCGATGGCGGATGCAAGATCATTGAGAACTCTATCTACGAGAAACAGGTTCCTGCAGAGATTCGTGCCGACATGGACGCCCTGGTAGAAGCCGTAACCAACGGCGAGGTCACCTGCCCCTCCTACTTTGATATGACCGAGGAGCAGTATCTGGAACTGAAGAACTCTGTAACCGTAAAATAACCACGCATACTTAACGGAAACGCCGGGGCGGGAAGAACCCTTCCCCTCCGGCTTTCCTTTATCCCGTACCACCGGAGGTCAATATGGCAGAACAGATTTTACTGATGGACAACATCACCGTCATCTATCCCAACGGCTTTGCCGCCAACCGCGATGTACGGCTTGCCTGCGAGCGTGGCTCCATTCATGCGCTGCTTGGAGAAAACGGCGCCGGAAAAACCACCCTGATGAAAGTGCTTTTCGGCTTTTTGGAACCAACCGAGGGGCAAATTGTGCTGAAGGGTCAGCCCATCCGCTTTAAGGACTCCTTGGATGCGATTCGTCACGGTGTGGGCATGGTTCACCAGCATTTTATGCTGGTGGATGAACTGACCGTTGCCGAAAACCTGGTGCTGGGCATGGAGCCGCTGCGCCGCGGGCTTTTTGACATGGAGGAGGCCGTCCGCATTACACAGGACATCGCGAAAAAATACAACTTTGAGGTAGATCCCAGGGCTACCGTGGCAGAGTGCTCTGTGGGGGTGAAGCAGAAGATTGAAATCATGAAAGCGCTGCTTCGGGGTGCCGAGATCCTGATTTTAGACGAGCCTACTGCCGTGCTGACTCCCCAAGAGGTTACCGAACTCTTTGTGGAATTGAAAAAGCTGCGGGATATGGGACATACCATCGTCTTTATCTCCCACAAACTCAATGAAGTCAAGGAGTTGTGCGACAGCTTTACCATTTTGCGCCGAGGCCGCACAGTGGCAGTGGGCAACGTCAACGATTACACCGAGCAGGAACTTTCCAACATGATGGTAGGCCGCGATGTTTCGCTGGAAGTGGAAAAAGGTGCTCCTGCCGGAGAAAAGCGAGAGGCCCTGCGGGTCGAGAACCTGTATTACAACAGCGTCAGCGGAAAGCAACTTCTGCAAAGCGTATCCTTTTCCCTTTATCGGGGCCGTATTCTGGGCGTTGCCGGTGTGGAGGGCAATGGTCAAAAAGAGCTAAGCGAAATTCTTACCGGTCTGCGCAGCTTTACACGAGGTGAAATCACCCTGGAGGGCGAAAGTGTCAAAGGTAAAAGCGTGCGTCAGATTCGGCAGATGGGCATCAGCAACATCTCCGAGGACCGCATGACCTACGGTTGTGCCCCCACCATGAGTGTCACCGACAATATCATTGCCGACCGCTATTACAGCGGAAAGTATTCCCATGGCATCCGGCTGAATGTCAAGGCCATTCGCCATGATGTGGAGGAGCTGGTCAAGACCTTTGATGTGGTATGCCCCGGCACCGCAAGTATGTCCGGTATGCTTTCCGGCGGCAATATCCAGAAAATGATCGCCGCCCGAGAGTTTACCAGCGGGGCACGGGTCATTGTAGCAAACCAGCCCACCCGAGGTATTGACGTTGGCTCCTCAGAGTTTATCCACCAACAGCTGGTGCGCCTTGCCCGAGAGCAGGATGCAGCCGTGCTGCTTGTTTCTGCAGACCTTACCGAGCTTTTGCAGCTGAGCGATAGTCTGATCGTTATGTTTGGCGGAGAAATCACCGCATACTTTCCCGACTCCCGTGAGGTAAACGACCTGATGCTGGGCGAGTATATGCTGGGTGTCCGTAAAATGACCGCCGAGGAAATACAGGAGGCGCTGCAATGAAAAAGTCTTCTCAATTTGTCATCAAGCACTTTGAACTGATCCGCATCGCAGCTGCCGTGCTCATTGGCTTTGCGCTGGCGCTGGTGTTTCTGCTCTTTGTCAGCAAGGATCCCCTCGATGCTATCAGCACCTTTATTCTGGGGCCGTTCCAGAGCCCGCGCCGTTTCTTCAACATCATTGAACTGGCCATACCGTTGCTGTTTACCTCGCTGGGCATGTGCTTTATGCTCCGTGCGGGAGAGTTCAACCTTATTGTAGAAGGCGGTTTCATGCTTTCCGGTGCTGTAACGGCATGGCTTGCCTCCACGGCCCTCCCTGCCGATTTTCCTCCTGTGCTTTTCCCGCTGGTCTGCATTCTGGCCGGTGCGGTGGTAGGCGGTGTCTGCGGTGCCATTCCGGCACTGCTGAACATCAAGTGGCACGCCAACGTGGTGGTTGTCACCATTATGCTCAACTATGTACTAACCTATGCCTCAACCTATGTGCTGCGCTACTGGATGCGCGACACCACCGTGACCTATCTGGGTTCTAAGCGCCTGGCAGAAAACGCCAAGCTGCCTGTGCTGCTAAAGGGAACAAGTCTTCATGCCGGCATCTTTATCGTGATTCTGGCCACAATCTTTACCTGGTGGTTCCTCAACCGTACCACCAAGGGCTTTGAAATCAAGGTAACAGGTCAGAACCACAGCTTTGCACGGTACATCGGCATTAACGTAACCAGTGCTATGCTGCTGGCGCAGGTTATGGGCGGTGCCATGGGCGGCATTGGCGGTGCCGTAGAAATTTTGGGCAAATACGACCGCTTTCTGTGGACAGCCCAGACCGGTTATGGATTCAGCGGACTGATGATTACCGTACTGGCCCGCAACAACCCTGTGGCCATTCCCTTTGTGGCACTGCTGTTTGCCTATCTCCAGATCGGTGCCAACATCGTGGGTACTACCACCGATGTTCCCTCCGAGTTCGTTATGGTCATTCAGGCCATCATTATCCTGCTGGTTGCTGCCACGCTGTTCTTAGATTCCTTCCGCAAGCGTGCCGTAGTGCGGCTGGCGCAGCAGAACAAGGAGGTATAACCCATGTCACAATTTCTGACTTCCGATTATCTCATAGCTTTTCTGTTTTCGGTAATTCGTATGTCCACTCCCATCATCTTCTGTGCACTGGGGGCGCTTATCGCCAGCCATGCAGGGGCCATCAATATGGCTCTGGAGGGCATTATGCTGACCGCTTCGCTGCTGGCGGTTATGTTTAGCGCCTGGCTGCAAAACTGCTGGGCCGGACTTCTGGGGGCTGTTCTGGGCGGGCTTCTCATGTCTTTGCTCTTTGCCTGGCTGCACCTTTATAAGGATTCCGACCTCATCATCACCGGGCTGGCCCTGAACACCATGGCTTCCGGCGGCACGGTGTACCTGCTGTATCTGGTATGCGGCGATAAGGGAACAAGCCGCCTGCTGCCCAGCATCAACCTGCCCAACGTGGAGCTGCCTCTGATTCGGCATATCCCTGTACTAGGGCCCGTGCTGTCCGGACACAATATCCTCACCTATCTGGCTCTTGTTGCGGTGTTTCTGTGCTGGGTACTGGTGTTCCGCAGCCGTCTGGGGTTGCGGATTCGCGCCGTGGGTTTCAACCCCAATGCTGCCGCCTCGGTAGGCATCAGCGTTCGCCGCGTCAAGTTTGAGGCTCTGCTGCTTTCCGGCTTGTTTGCCTCCCTGGGCGGCGCATTCATGTCCATGGGCTATCTGTCTTATTTTGCCCGCGATATGATGGCGGGGCGCGGCTACATTGGCATTGCCGCCGCCACGCTGGCAGACGGCCATTGCCTTTCTACCCTGCTGGCCTCTCTGGGCTTCGGCACAGCCAACGCCGCCTCCATCACCCTGGCCACCATGAACCTCAAGGCCGACTTGGTGGCCATGATACCTTATCTTGTTACCGTCATCGGGCTGGTCATCGTTTCGGCCCGCAAGCAGGCCAAGGCCCGCAAATTGCAGGCTGATAAATAAAACGGTTCTACACAATGGAAGGAGTATATCATTATGAGCTTTGAAGTAACCAACTGCATTAAAAAGATGCATCACTCCGGTTTCGTCGTAAAGGATCTGGATCGTTCTCTGCGTTTTTATCAGGACACCCTGAAAATGGATCTGAAAATGCGCTGGATTGAAACTGCCGAGCAGTGTGATGTGGGCATGTGTGTGCCCGGCTGCAAGCTGGAGCTGGCGCAGCTGGTGGGTTACGGTGCCGAGGTGGAGCTGATCCAGTTCCTGGACCAGCCCGGTACCGATGCCCCGCTGGAACCCAACCACATTGGCGTGGGGCACATCTCCTTTGAGGTCTACGACCTGCAGGCCATGGTGGCCTATCTGGAGGAGGCCGGCTATAAGATGGCCAGCGAGGTGATGGTGGTTCCTGAGTTGAACATCACCTGGGTTCATGCCCTGGATCCCGATGGTGTCCACATTGAACTGATGCAGTTCCTGAACCAGGACTGACCGTAACATACGCAAAGCGAGGAATTTCAAATGGGAACTTTGCAAGCCCATATCCGTTTGGATGTATCTTTGAATATCCCCTATGCCCTGCTGCCCGGAGATCCGGCTCGTATCGACCATATTGCCCGGCATCTGGAAAACGTGACGGAACTGGCATATAACCGTGAGTTCCGCAGCATCAGCGGCACCTATAAAGGAGTACAGGTGCTGGCAGTCTCCACCGGCATCGGCGGAGCTTCCATGGGCATCGCCTTGGAGGAGTTGCATGGCTGCGGTGTCCAATGTGCCATCCGCATTGGCAGCTGTGGCGCATTGCAGCATGATATTGCCCCCGGCCAACTGGTTTTGGCTGAAGGCGCTGTGCGGGATGACGGCGCATCGGCAGCTTATCTACCCCTGAGCTACCCGGCCGTGGCAGACCATCGGCTGCTGGCGTGCTGCTGTCAGGCGGCGCAGGAGCAGGGCTTTGGCCATTGTTGCGGCCTTGTACGCAGCCACGACAGCTTTTATACGGATAGAGAATCGGAAATTTGCCGCACATGGTCTGACAGGGGGATTCTGGGGGCAGATATGGAAACAGCCGCCTTGTATACCATTGGCCGTCTGCGTGGAATCGCCACAGCCTCTATCCTGAACAATATAGCCCCCTACGAAAGCGATGTAGCCGAAAGTGTTGCCGACTATGTGGACGGCGACCGCCTTGCCATGCAGGGGGAGAGCAACGAGATTCTCACGGCGTTGGAGGCCTTTGTGCGTTGGGAGGAGCAGTATGGAGCACACTAAACAGCTTCTGCGTGTAGCGGAGATTGAAACCGTTGCCCCGTATGTCAACCGCTACCGCTTTACCGCTGCCCAAGGGGCACCGGCGCCTTTCCTGCCCGGTCAGTTTCTCTGCCTGTACTATGAGATCGATGGGGCCACGGCCGTCCGCCCCTATTCCATCGCCTCCTCCCCCAAGGAGGCTGCACAAGGGGGGTACTATGACCTGTTTATCCATGTGGGTGGCAGCTTTACCTCCCGTTGGCTGGGCAGGCATATTACCGTGGGGGATACTGTCATGGCTTCCCACCCGCTGGGAGAATTTTGTATTTGCCCCCAAACGCCACAGAAAATCGTGGGCATCAGCGGCGGTATGAGCGTTACCCCTCTGCGCTCCATGGTTCGCAGTATTGTGGACGAATCGACAGATCGGGAAATCACCCTTTTCTGCGGCTGGGATACCAGCCGGGAGGTACTGTTCCGCGAGGAGTTCATGCAGCTTGCTCGGGAATGCAGCCGCGTTCATGTTCAGTTTTCCTTGGTACAGGACCCCCAGCCGGGAGACAAGCAGGGGTATTTTACCTCGCAGGATATTCTGCGGGAAACGGATGCCCATGCGGCAGCTTACTATCTCTGCGGCCCTCAGGAAATGTATCACAGCCTGCATGACGGGTTGATTGCAGGGGGCGTCACCTTGGAGCGCTATCATCAGGAGATTCCCGGTGAGCTGCACAGTCCGGATTATGTCACAGCTCCCGCAGAGCAGTATCCCCTGACCATCCAAACCGACAGCGGCAGCATCACCGTGACAGCCAACGCCAATGAAAGCGTACTGGTAGCGCTGGAACGTGCAGGGCTGTCACCCCGTGCCTACTGCCGCAGCGGCTCCTGCGGCTTCTGCCGTTCCCTTCTGCTTGAGGGTCAGGTCTGGACTGACCCCGGCCGGGCCAAGCCCCCCGAAAACAGCGTGTTCCACCCCTGCTGTTCTTTCCCCCGCAGCGCCCTCACCGTGGCCCTGCCGAAGTAAAGTCGACAGAAACCATTTTGAAGTACAACAACGCCCGCCCGGAGCAGTGCCCCGCCTTTCGGCTTAAGCACTGCTCCGGCGGCTGCTGTGCTTAGAATTGTGCGGTATTGCCTTAAGAAATGGTTCAAGGGCAGTGAAGAACAATATGCCATCATTGGAGGAACGGCGTGTGACATTCTGATGACGGAAGAAGGATTGGACTTCCGAGCAACAAAGGACATTGACCTTGTTCTCATTATAGAAGCAGTTGACGCGAATTTCGGAAAGGAATTCTGGGAATATGTAAAACAAGCTGGATATGAACATTGCAATAAAAGTTCGGGTGTGCCGCAGTTTTATCGTTTTAGCCACCCGATCTCGAATCAGTATCCTGCGATGATTGAACTTTTCACCCGAAAGTTAGATGCTATTCAGCTTCCAGAAAATGCAGTATTAACGCCGCTGACGATGGACGAAGATATTTCGAGTTTGTCCACTATCCTATTGGACGATGATTACTACGAATTTTTGAAACAAGGGAAAGTTACTGTCGATGGAGTGGCTGTTTTGGATGCGGCATGACCGAGGCCGGGATCTCCAACATGGAAGCTTATATGCGGAAAATGGCGCTCAACGGCTATGTCCTCCATGTTGACCTCTCGGACATCCGGGAGCTGGTAGCTTTGCAGCGGCGGTGTGCCAACAACCTCAACCAAGTGGCGATCCATGTGAATACCTACGGCGGCATTTACCCCGACGAGATCAAAGTTCTGCAACGAGACTACGCCGACCTTTGGAGGCCGCTATCCGATCTGCTAAAATTATTATCAGAAATAATTGAGAAATAGTTGAAATGCGGAGGCTGTTTAAACCTCCGCATTTTTTATGCTTATATATCAAACTTCAATTGTTGAGCATCATTTACTGGCAATGGCTGCGTTTCTGAACGGGGATCATTCTTAACAGCATCTAACACCTTAGTGATATTAGGAATTCCATTCTTGCCTCTTATTGGCTTTCCTCCTGCAGCAATAAAGTATGGATTTGCCTCTGCGGAAACCTCTGGTTGGGCAAAGTCAATAACAAACAATGGGCAACCGACGCGTAAAGCTTCTTCGCCAGCGGCAAAGGTTCCACCTGTTTTGCCTGATTCGACCAAAATCATAGCTCGTGATAACCCAATAATGACGCTATTTCTTCTCATTGCATTTCCTGCATTCCATGTTGTTTTAGGCATGAATTGTGAGATAAAGACATGATTGGAACTATTCAAGTAATCACGTATTTCGCGCTTTTTGGAATATCTTAGGATGCCCTCTGCCAACACGAAAACTGTATTTCCACCGTTTTCAAGTGCAGACTTATGTGCGGCCAAATCCGTACCTGCAGCATATCCACTTATAACTGTAATATTTTCTTTTGTGAGTTGCCGCGAACAATCAGCAGCTATACCAATTCCTTTTGCAGATGCCTTTCTTGAACCACAAAAGCCTACTGCGATACTATTGAGCAAGTCGATATTGCCTAAAACAAATAGTATGGAAGGGCATTTGTCCTGTAACATCTTCTTTAGATATTGAGGATAAGCAATATCGCTTTCGGATAGAATTTTGACCCCTGATAGTTCTAATTCTTCATAGAGAGCGTATGCCTGAGATTTAGTTGTCGAAATATTCGTTATAACATTGTCTTTAAGTCCGAAATGATATAATAAATTACGATCCTGTATAAAATCATCCCAAGACAAATTGTTGCTTTCTATAAATGCAATTGCCTTTTTGATAGAAACTTCTCCTATTCCTCGTGCCAAGGCAAATTGTAGCATACTACATCTGTTCATTTATTTCCACCATCCTTCAATGCCTTAACAGGGGTGATGGCTATGACAGTTCTTGCGTCACAACATTCTTTTAAGTATTCCGCAAAACACCAAATTGATGCACCTGATTGATACAAGTCATCGATAATCAATATGTTCGTCCCACGAATATTAGATGAAAACTCTAACATGTCACCATCAGTAAAGATGTGCTTCCAAATGCGGATTTTGTCCTCAATAGTTTGTTCCTTCATTTGAGGTTTATCTCTTTTTAAGGTAGCTTTAACAAACAACGCTCCCTTTGCATCAGCAACATGCTCAGCAAGTAGCCATGCCAATTTGTTTTGTTTCTCCTTTACAGAGGGCATGGATACAACGATAAAATCATCTAAATCTATGGGAAGGCAATCTATACAATCGAAAATAGCATGAAATAGTATAGAAGCATAACCAAATACGTTCTCTTTACTAAGAACACCCCGTGGGAGATTGTATTTTAACTGATATTCCGCTTCTCCTATGATTGTATGTTTTTGCGATTCTAAATCGATATTCCAATCTGCGGCCAAACAGTAGTCCACTTCATCACCACAAAAATAGGGCGCAGTATTTTTGTTTGTGCCAAGCCAGATGTGTTGATTGGCTCTCTCTGCCCAAGTCTCTACATTTTCTAAAGCTTCCCAATCCATTCGGTCATTAGGAATCCAAAGATTATAGTTGCCTGGAATATTTGAAGATTCTTTCCACCCTTTAGGGCTGCAGGAAATTAGGTGAGGGGATATTTCCTGCAAGAGCCCCATAACCATTTTGTTTGCCGATATATTAGTGTGAGTCGCCTCATCATCAAAAATTTTAAGCCAAAACTTGCTCCTTGTCTTTTTGTATTCAATCATAAGACAATCCCTCCCAAACACTCCATGGACAGAACCAACACACTTTAACCAATGACTGATTTTCTTATAGTTTACATTTTCAAAAAAATATTGTCAACATTATCTTTTTATACTTTGAAACAAAATGTCCCAAAGTCTGAGCGACGGCTGAAAACAGCTGCCGTTTGTCGTATTGAAAGGAGGGCTGCCTACGGCCACAACCTATTTCAAAAAGCACAAGATCAGCAAGGGTGAAACCGTCGCCCAATCCTTGAAAGAGCGGTTTGACTATGGGCAGAACCCGGACAAGACGCAGGGCGGCGAACTGATCTCGTCCTACGGCTGCGACCACATGACCGCCGATGCTGAGTGCCTTTTGAGCAAGGCCAAGTACAAGGCTGCCACAGGCCGGGAGCAGCGGCGGGACGCGGATGTGCTGTGCTATCAGATTCGCCAGTCCTTCAAGCCCGGGGAGATCACGCCGGAGGAGGCCAACCGCATCGGCTATGAAACTGATCGACCACATTGAGGTGTACCACGCTGAAAAGCAGGACGGCATTACCAACCAGCGCGTCGATATTCACTACAACTGCATCGGTACCTTTGATGTGCCGAATCGCCGGAAGATCCCGGAAACCGACATTATCATGGAAACAAGAAAAGGCGTAGCACTCAGCTACGCCCCGGAACAGGTTGCAGTATGAATTTTGTGAGAAATAAAAAAGCAGAGTGTCCATTACAGGATACTCAGATCCTATAAGGACACTCTGCATGGTCCGAGTGGCGAGAGCTGAACTCACGGCCTCTTGAACCCCATACAAGCGAGCTGGCAAATCGTCCAATTATTGAGGTTGCATGAGCTATCTGATTTTTGTTGCAATAGTGTTGCGATGAGCTTTTACTTCTTTTACTGTAGAGAAGATGGACAAGCATGGAATCCAGCGGCTCCCTTAACGATGACATTACCAAATGCAAACTTGGAGCAGCCGCTCTTCCCGAATAAGTACAATAAACTATTGTTTATCTGCATTGGGAAAGAGAATGGCGGAAAAAGACAAGGAAATCGTTTGCCAAGCTTCAATTGTGAACTTTTTGTAAATTTAACGCCTCCGAGGTGTGCTTTTATCCGAAATTTACATCTCTTATAGTATAGAAGGCCAAAAACCTTCTAACAAGAGAATAGCGTCCTCTGCAGTACCGCTTTGGGGAAGCAGCGCCAGGATCGGATAGGGAGCGTGCCAAGAAGCGAGGAAACATACTGTACTCCGGCAACGGGGTGCAGGGCACAGCGCCGGGAAGGGTTGCCTGTCTGGAATGGCAGAGGGAGAGAAACGCAACAACTATAACGACAGATCGTGCCGTGGAGGAACCATCTTCCACGGCATTTTTGTGCCGTTATAGAAAGGCAACCCCGTACAATTCCTCCCTGCAGCTTTTGGAATTATGCGGAGATGTTTAAAGTGTACATTTCACACTGAGTTCGAGAACGAGTACAATGAAACCAGAAGAGATCCAAGCCACACGGAAATGCAGCAGAAGGGATGATTGTTATGGCACTCAAGGAAGGCTACAAGGAAATCAAGGTGCGTTTGCCCATGCAGGAACTCGAAGTGTTGAATGCAAAAGTCGCGCATAGTCGAATGACCAGAGAAAAATATATTCGCTGTCTGATTGCGGAGAAACCGCCGATCGAATATCCTCCGGTGGATTACAGACTGATCATACGGCGTGTGGAGGAGCTGCAGGACACGCTGGAGTGCCTCCTGCAAGAAGACCCGGAAAAACGTGAACGGGCCCAAATGAGCCTTGCACTGGAGAATGTATCGCATACAGCAGACATGCTTCGCCGCGTAATGTTGTTGTAAGGAAAAGAGAAATGGAAGACTATCTTGGGACCTATAAAAACCGGCCGCGCACCGTGGCGTTCTATGGCCGCGTTTCAACCGAACATGAACAACAGATCTCTGCACTGGGAAACCAGATGGAATGGTATGCAAACCTTGCAGAACGCAACCCGAACTGGACCGTGGTGGCGCAGTATATTGACGAGGGCATCACCGGTACACAGATGAAGAAACGCCCCTCGTTTATGCAGATGATGGACCACGCCCGGCAGCGTCAATTTGATCTGATCGTGACCCGTGAGCTGTCGAGATTTGCCCGCAACACGGTGGATGCACTGAAAGCTACGCGCGAATTGAAGCAGTATGGCGTTGAGGTTTACTTTGTGAATGACGGCATCTGGACAATGGACGGTGATGGTGAAGTTCGCCTTACGATCATGGCCAGTATCGCGCAGGACGAGAGCCGCAAGACCAGCGAGCGCGTCAAGGCGGGGCAAAAAATCAGCCGTGAAAATGGCGTACTGTACGGTAACGGCAATGTTCTCGGCTATGACCTGGACAAGGTCAATAAAACCTATACCATCAACGAGGAACAGGCCGATACCGTTCGTCGGGTCTATGAGCTGTACGCGAACGGCTATGGTGAAACCGCAGTGGCCAACATGTTGATGGCAGAGGGCCGGAAAGACGGCGGAGGCGGCTGCACATGGACGGCGAGTAAAGTGTCGCGTGTGCTGCGAAAACCCGTTTACAAGGGCTATAAGGCCTATAACCAGTCACATGTGAAGGATTACCTGAGCCAGGAGCGCATTTACCACTGTGAACGCGATTATTCCCTTGTCAAGGGGGATTTCCCGCCGATCGTCTCGGAGAAGCTGTGGGATACCTGCTTTGCGATCCGAAAGAACCGGGCTGCTCACAATGTGGACAAAGAGGGAAGGACATACGGGTTTGGTACAGGCTTTCCGCAAAACAAGTGGGCGAAGGTGCTCTACTGTGAATGCGGTGCCAGATACCAGTGTGAAGGGCATGACAAGCGGCGCAATGGCAGAAGTGATGTCCGTCTTATGTGCTCTGCCACCAAAAAACTCAGCAAAAGGGTCCGGGACGAAAAGGGCTTTGGCGTGCCGTGCCCGCTGCCCTATACCTGGGACTGGAAAATGGAAATGATCGCAAAGAAGATGTATCAGACCATTTGGGTAACGCACAACGATGATCTGCGTAAGCTGGGCGAGGAATTGAATGAGTACCTGCGGAACAATACAGAGTCACCAGAGGTAATCTCACTGAAAAAGCAACTGGAGGATCTGAACGGTGAGATGGACAAACTGGTGCAGGGGCGTGCACAGAGCAGGATATCTCTCGCAGAGTTCATGAAAATGAGCACGCAGGTGAACGAAAAAGTCATGGCAACGGAGAAAGCACTGCAGGAGGCTGAACAGCAAAACAGCGCAGAAGAACAGTTGGATCTGGAAAAGCTGGAAGCATCCCTCTGCGATTCTGCAGACTTTTCAGGCGGAGAGATCAACGAATACTTTCTGGATGTGTATGTGCGGCGGATCATCAAAAGCGGTGAACGGTACATATGGCTGCTCTCACTCACGGAAAAAATCAAACCAAAACCGCCAGAGACCAAGGAAAAACCCCGCATCCAGCAGATCAGGACCTACAAGGCTGGTGAATTGGTCAACCCTGAGACCACACCGGACATTGTGGAACAGAAGAAAGAGGAGAACCCTTATGAGGTCCCGCCCATGAGGACTCACGGCTTTCTGCTGCAGGAGGGCGATGCCAAGAGACGCCGTCATCTGGATTACCGCTATGAGGACTGCCAGTCATTGCATATGAGCTTTCTGGCAGAACCCATTCCGCTTGCAAGGGAGATCATCGATTTTGAAGAGGCAAGCGATTGGCAGAGGAAGGCCGGCGTCAAACTGCATCCGGCTCGGTGGCGGGATATAAGCGTAGAAATGTATCTCGTCTAAGCAGTTCGTCTAAGCAGTTCAGAAAAACATCTACTTGTACATTTTTGGAATCGTAAACAATGCGTATACTGAAGGCGCAAGGAGGGATAATCAGTGAGTTATTCGGATGAAACACTCAGGCGTCCACGCAAGGTGGCCTTCTACGGGCGCGTTTCCACGGAGCTGGAAGCACAGACGGCAGCGCTTAAAAGCCAGATGGAATGGTATCATAAGCTGGCAGCGCAGTACCCGAACTGGTCAGTTGTGAATCAGTATGCGGACGATGGCGTGACCGGAACCGTGAAAGAAGTGCGTCGGGCTTTCATGAAGATGCTGTGCGATGCCAAAGAGGGCAAGTTTGATCTGATCGTGACGCGGGAGGTCTCGCGGTTTGCCCGCAATACCGTAGATACGGTGGAAACGGTGCGAGAGCTGCGGCAGTGCGGCGTCGAAGTGTATTTCGTCATGGAAGATATCTGGACGATGGAAAGTGACGGAGAACTTCGTCTGTCGATCCTGGCTTGCTTGGCACAGGAAGAGAGCCGGAAAATCAGCGAGCGGTCCAGAGCGGGGCAGCAGGTGAAAAGAGAACGAGGTGAACCGTCAGCACACAATGCGTCGTTTGGCTATGTTTACGATAGGCAGCATAAGACCCTTGCTATTGAGGCGGACAAGGTCGAAGCTGTACGGAAGATATTTGAAATGTACGCGGATGGTATAAGCTGTTCGATCATAGCGGATGAGCTGAATATGCAGGGGATCCGGAATAAAGATGACTCCGATAGCTGGACAACTATGCAAGTTCGCGGGATTATAAAAAATCCGATTTACAAGGGCTATATGTACCGCAGGGTAGTCAGCTGCACGGACTATCTTACCCACAAATCAGTCAGCATTCCGGAAGAGGAGCGGGAGTATGTCAAGGGAAATTTCCCGCCCATTGTATCGGAAGAGCTGTGGGAAAAATGCAGAAGGCGCAGAGCAAGCTGCGGACCGCGAAAACAAGGACCGGCAGCGCAGACATACTGGAATGCAGGAGCAGCGTCGGGAGATAAATGGGCTTGCCGCCTGTTCTGCAGCTGCGGAGCCGGAATGTATCGACAATTTAAGACACCCAACAGCATACGCTATGGGTGCCGGCGCGCAAACCCGCAGACAGGTGCTGAGACGGGGATGAAGTGCAGAACCAACACAGTACATAGCTGGGTGTTGGAGAAAATGGCAGAAAAAGTCTTTGCGGCAGCATGGTCAGAGTACCGGGAAGAAATACGTGAGGGTTGCCGCGAACTATGCCGCCAACAAACTTACAGCAGGGAGTCGCAGGACAAGATACGTCAATGCAAAAAACGGATGGCGAAGATCTTGAAGGACGTGGCCGAGCTGGAGAGCGCAAAAGAAGAAGGCCTTGTAGTAGAACGAGCCTACAAAGCCTTGCGCAGAAGCTATGACACAAAAATCAGTCAGGAGAAGGCACTGCTGGCGAGACTTCAGGAGCGATGGCAAGTGCCGGAGATGGGGGATGTGTTCACCTGGAATGACCTCTTCCCGGATGAAAAAGTCAGCCGGGAATTTCTGGACGCATTTGTCCCGCGCATTATTTCCATTGACGGAGAACGATTTATATGGGAGTTGCAACTGATGCAGAACCATTGTACCGTTCAGTGTGAGAGGGAAGGTGCGGGGGCTGATGCGCAAATTCGTGTAGGCAAAATTGTGCAGGAACCCCCAGAATAATGAACGCGGGGATGGAATGAAATGGCACAAAAATAGCGGTAATAAGCGATATTTTAGGGCACTTGCGGGGGCTTTTGGCCGACAGGCCGCCATCAAGAACCCCCACAAGTGATTTTTGCAAGGCTCTGGCATAAGGCCAAATGGTCTTACGCATTTTCATACAAAATAGGGGCTGTTAGTGCAACGGCCCCTAAAAGTTTAATAATGAAAAGGTCGTTTACGTATCCATATCCTCAAACGCATCCAGCCCCTTCTTTGCCTCGGCTTTGGTGTCGCCGTGCCTGACGAAGCACATGGTCACAAAGCTCAGGGCTACAAACAGGGCGGCGTAGGGGAACAGTACGCGGTAGTCGATGGCTCGCATCAGGGAGCCGGCCACGATGGGCGTGACGACCTGCGCGGCCATCGAGAAGGTGTAGTAATATCCGGTGAACTTGCCGATGTCGCTGCCGCGGCACATTTCCACCACCATGGGCAGCGAGTTCACGTTGATGGCGGCCCACGCCAGGCCCACCAGCGCAAACACCACGTACATGATGGGCTGGATCGAGGTGTACATCGTGGTCAGCAGGTAACCCAGAATAAAGCAGGTGGCCAGCAGCACGATACCGCACTGGATCGTGCGCTTGCGGCCGATTTTGGCGGCCAGCGTACCGATGGGAATGTACGAGACGATTGCGCCCGCCGTGGCGACCAGCAGGCAGGTGGACGCACCGCCCAGGCCCTCGCCCATGACAGCCTCTACATACTTGGTAAACCACGTTGTAACGCCGTTATAGCCGATAAACCACAGCGAGATTGAGACCAGCAAAAACGCCAGGCTGCGCTTGACCGGGGTCGGCAAAACCTCGTGACCTGCGCCGTCGTCGGTGGCAAGGTTCCACTCGGGGTGGGCGGCCTCCAGCTTCTGGTTTGCTTCCTCAAGCTTCGGCTCCTTGATGGTCAGGTACAAAACGACAACAGCCACGACCATGATCATCGAGACGATGAAGAACAACGGGCGGTAGCTGACGTGTTCCACGCCCTTCGTTTTGGACGCCGGGTACAGCACGGCGGCCAGCCCCAGGTACAGGATGCCGCCGACCGCGCCCATCAGGTTGATGATGGCGTTTGCGCGGCTGCGCAGCGGCTTGGGGGTGACGTCGGGCATCAGGGCCACAGCGGGGGAGCGGTAGGTGCCCATGGCCACCAGCAGCAGGCCCAGCACCACGATAAACAGCACTAACGTTCCGGTGTTGGGGTTGGCGGCATAGCGGTCGTCCAGCAGCGGGATGAGGTTCATCAAAATGGCCGCCGCCGTAGTGCCGCCCACGATAAAGGGCATACGCCGCCCGATGCGTGTGTGTGTTCTATCGGACAGCGCCCCAAAGAACGGCAGCAAAAACAGCGCCAACACGTTATCTGCGGCCATGATGGCCCCGGCGAACGTCTCGTTCAATTTAAAGGTATCGGTCAAAATCAGGGTCATTACGCTGTCGTACATCTGCCAGAATGTGCAGATCGACAAAAATGCAAGACCCACCAGAATGGTGCGGCGGTTGTTCAGCTTCACGGCGATTCTCCTTACTTTTGGGGGACAATAAAACTCAGAGTAGCTATATTGTAGCATTGCTTGTGCGCTTTGTCTACAATTATCTAATGAATGCAATAAAATTTGCTAAAAATTGACGAATTTTAAACACAGCTTTTGCTCTGCGGCATCATACTTTGGAACGATTTACATTTTTTGTGAAGTACGGGATAATACCTGCAACACGAAGGGCTTGCGGTGCGATGACAGGTGGCTTGACCTGAATCCGCATCTTCTATATAGAAAAATAACGGCGCATCACCTGATCAGGGTGGTGCGCCGTTGGTGTATTCGGGCGATTTTAGTGCTATTTCAAAATTTGCACACTTTCCTCTATTATACAATCGCATCCTCTACCACATCCGCCAGCTGGCGGGGATCCAGCTGGCAGGTGGTGCAAGCGGCGGCCAGCGTCTCCACAAGCTGCTGGTTGAGCGATACATCTGCGATAAAGCGCACTTTTTTCCACTGCCCGGCCAAAAGCTGCAGCGCGGCAATGCCAAAGGTCGTATAGCAGCCTGTTCCCGGTATGGAAAGTTGTTGACGAACGACACGATAGATATACACGATTCTCACCCAATTTTATTATGTTACATCACAAAACGCATTGACAATAAATGGAAATTGCTGTAAAATACATATATGGTTTATGTGGCTTTTCTCGTGGTGCTTCTACCAATATATCACAGCCCCATGTGCAAAGTACACAACCAATGCTAGAAATTTTGGCGGCGTAAAATGTACGGCTGCTTTTACTTCTTCCGGCAAAAGTGGGGAATGATGGGGGAGATAGAAACTTATGTCCGAATATCGATTACGCGTGGCCGAAGCGATCGTTGCAGCACGAGAGAGCGTAGATGTCTCTCAGCGTGAATTGGCAGACCGCCTTGGCCGTGACAAGCGAACGATCCAAAAGTGGGAAAAGGGCGAAATGAAGATCGCCTTAGAGGATTTCCTCGAAATTTTCGAGGCACTAAAAGTCCAGGTGGAGCCGTACTCAAAATGGATACGCCACCCGGAGCTTTTCCCCAACGGATTGGCGGACGTCCGTGGATTTGCCACGGACAAAAAGCGCGGCGCCCTGGCCGACTTTTACAAACACCAGGCCTCGCCCCTGGAAGTCGAGCAGGAATATTACTTCCTGTTTGCGGATCACGGCAGTGATTACCACGGTATGTACCAGCAGTGGATGGCCAATCTGATGACCCCGCTGCGGGACCGCAGGCGCATCTGTGCCCAAGTCATTGACAACTATACCGAAGCGCAGGCTACCGGCACGATCGCCGACCCCGATGCACCTCAGCCAAATATGGAAGTGTTGAAAGCCTGCTACGAGGCCAGCTTTCAGAGCGTTCAGCAGGGCGAGAACGCCTACACGATGCTGAGCCTGGACCTGCATAAATAAGGAATAAACCCACCGTCCCCTGCGTACACTCTGCGCAGGGGGCGTTTTGTATGGCTGTGTTGGTGCAAAAATTCAAGGCCCGGGCGGCGGCGCTGCCCACGTTCGATGTGCCGTTCCTGATTATATTGCTGGCACTGCTCAGTTATGGGCTGATCATGCTGTTTTCGGCCGGATATGCGGTGGCACTGTACCGCCGCGGCGACGCCTACACCTACATCCGGCCGCAGCTGTTGTTTGCGGCGCTGGGCGTGGCGGCCATGTACGCGGCCAGCCTGGTGGACTACCACATTTGGCACAAGCTGGCCTGGCCGATGCTGGGTCTGTCGCTGGTTTTGCTCACGGTAGTGCTGTTTATGCCGGAGTACAACGGCTGCAAGCGGTGGATCGTGCTGCCGGGGCTGGGTACCTTGCAGCCCAGCGAGATCGCAAAATTCTCGGTGGTGCTGGTGTTTTCCCACATCATATCGCTGAATCATGACAGGATGAAAACCTTCTCCACCGGCGTGCTGCCCTTCGCGCTGATTCTCGGCACGGTCACGGTGCTGATGCTGTTGGAGCCGCACCTGTCCGGCACGCTGCTGATTTTGTCCATCGGCGCGGTGCTTATGTTTGTGGGTGGGACCGGGCTGCAGTGGTTCGGCCTGGCGGGAGGCCTGGGCGTGGCGGCCATCGCGGCGGCGGTGGCGGCCCTGCCGGAGCTGGTTCCCTACGCCACCGACCGCCTGGCCAGCTGGCGGGATCCCTTCGCCGACCCACTGGGGGAGGGACATCAGACGATCCAGAGCCTGTACGCCATCGCGTCCGGTGGGCTGGCCGGGCTGGGGCTGGGCAACAGCCGCCAGAAATATTTGTACGTACCCGAGCCGCAGAACGATTTCATCTTCTCGATCCTGTGCGAGGAGTTGGGCTTTTTCGGCGCGGCACTGGCGGTAGCGCTGTTTTTGCTGCTGTTGCTGCGCGGTATGTCCATTGCGGTGCGGGCGCGGGATAAGTTTGGCGCGCTGCTGACGGTGGGCTTTGTGGTGCAGGTCATTTTGCAGGCCATTTTGAACATTGCGGTCGTGACGAACACGATACCGAATACGGGTATCAGCCTGCCGTTTTTTTCCTCCGGCGGTACCAGCTTGCTGATGCTGCTGGGAGAAATGGGCATTGTGCTGTCCGTATCCCGGCAGACGGATATGGTGTCATAGTTTTTTCACAGTCCCACGGTTGAAACCGGGGGACTTTTGTTTTATAATAGAATAGATTTTTTATCGGAAAGAGGTGCCCCATGGCGGACACGAAACAACAAAAACCACCTTTTCCCCTGCGGGCACTGGCGGCATTTGCCGTTACGCTGGCGGCGCTGTTTGTGCTGTTGCTGGCGGCCTACGCCCTGCCGGGGGATCGGGTGCGGGACCACGTCTACGAATCCGCGCAGACCATCGCAGGTGAGGGGCTGTACCCTGAATATTTCGGCTTCAAGCTGTTCCAGATGGACAATTATACCGACACCATCATGCTGACCGAGGCCGCTGCCGCCGACGAGGCCCCGCCGCTGAGAGCCATGATGACGAACACGGCCTACAACGTCGATAACTTTGAGACGCTGGCCGACGACCTGCAATGGTACATAGAAAAGGATTGGGCCGCCGGGGCGCAGCGCACCGACGCACCGGAGCTGAAGCCCTTCTCCTACGCGCGGTACTGGCACGGGTATCTCATTTGGCTGCGACCGCTGCTGCTGGTCACGACCATTACCGGCGTGCGGGTCGTGCAGTATGTGGTGCTGGCGGCGCTGTTTGCGGCGGTGGTGTGGCTGCTGCGCCGCCGCTGCGGGCTGCGGGCGGCCTTCTGGTTTGTCGTCAGCCAGCTGCTGGTCACGGTGTTCTGGGTGCCGCATCAGGTGCAGTATTTCACCTGCTTTGCCGCCGCCTATGCTGGCTGCGTCTGGGTGCTGGCCAAGCCCCGCCGCAGTGACAGCGTCTGCCTGGCCTTGCTGGTTTTGGGCGTTGTGACGGCCTTCTGCGACCTGCTCGTCACGCCGATCCTGACGCTCGGCCTGCCGCTGGTCTGCTGGCTGCTGCAGCCCCAGCAGCGGCTGCGGGCAGGTGTGCCCCAGTGCGGCATTGTGGTGGGCGGAAGCCTTTCATGGGGCGTCGGGTATCTGCTGTGCTGGGCGTCCAAATGGGTGTTGGCCGGGCTTGTGACCGGGCAGAACGTCATTGCCGACGCGCTGCACCAGGTGGGCGTGCGCACCGCCGCCGACAGCTGGCACGGTATGGAATTGACATGGGGTAATATAATACGTTTTGTACATGAAACATTGGCGGAAAAGCACCTGTTCTGGCCGCTGGTCCTTGTGGCGGTGCTGCTGGCGGCGCTGTTTGTGGCAAGCATCCGGGATAAGCAGCAGCTTGTCCGGGCGCTGCCGCTGCTGCTCTGCACACTGATGACCCCGGCGTGGTTCATCGTGCTGCGCACCCACAGCATCCAGCACGGTTGGTTCACCTGGCGTGCGCTGGGCCTGACCATATTTGCCGGGGCGGCATTTTTGTATTATTGTTGTGATATTCGTGCCGCAGGGCGGCGTATTTTGCATAGGGGAAAGTAAACAACTATGAACGAAGTAGAAACCAAAAAAGAAGAACAAACCACCGAACAGCCAAAGCCCAACTTCTGGCGCCGCTTGCCGAGGGCCGGGCGCATCGCCATAATTGCGGCAGCGGTCGTGGCGGTGCTGGCGGCCGTGGCCGGGCTGTACATCAACGGCAAGCTCGACCTGCTGCGCTACAACGACGGCAGCGTGGAGGAAATGGGCGATATTGACGCGGGCGAGGACCAGGACCTGGACGGCACCGGCCTGGCCCACACCGAAAAAGAGATGACGATGCCCGAGGGCAGCCCTTTCTCTGACGACAACGTGCTGAACATCCTGCTCATTGGTACCGACGAACGCACCGAGGCCGTCAACGATGCCGATGCCTTCACCCACCTGAACCAGCTGGACG
>OLVR01001540.1_pt1 | contig 21342 bp, 17 predicted proteins | sample 1673261 | NCBI WGS metagenome assembly OLVR01 (sample SAMEA3178938, study PRJEB25190) | human gut metagenome | biome: human gut; feature: human-associated habitat; material: faeces | place: Austria | collected 2013 | reverse complement strand
TCAAAAAGCCGCTTGAAAACTACCGTGATATTGATGCGTTCAAGATTTATGTGTCTGACTTAGGACTGCTTTGCGCCAAGAAGGATTTAGCCGCCAATGACATTCTCTATATGGTCGAGGAAATCAACGACTTTAAGGGCGGTATGGCGGAGAACTATGTGAATGTACAGCTTACCATTAACGGCTACCACACCTATTATTGGGAGTCCGAGCGTGGGGCTGAAATTGATTTTATCATTCAGCGCCAGGGGCAGCTCATTCCCATTGAGGTCAAGTCTGCCGACAATACCAAGGCCAAAAGCCTGCGGGTCTATATGGACACCTACAAACCCGCTTATGCAATCAAGCTCTCTGCCAAGAACTTCGGCTTCGAGGACAATAAAAAAATCGTTCCTCTCTATGCCGCATTTTGTATCTGAAATCAATATGGCAACAATAACGCTCACAGAAAATGTGGGCGTTATTTTTTTGCCAAAATGGGATACGGGGCACAAGGGATGGTGGTACAATCATTTTTGTTGAACTGGTTTTTCTTAAAATGCAGAAAATTGTAAAAGTAAAGCACCCTGGCTGATTCCAGGGTGCTTTGTTCGACTAAGGGGTATTGCTATACGCTCTTGTTAGCAGCATGGCTTCCATGCATAGTTGAATCAGTCTTCGGCAGAAAGACGCTCATTAATACCGTCGATCCACTGTGGATTCTGGGATTCAAGATACCCAAATAGGGACAATATATTGGTCGATGGAATGTCATCCGGGCAAGTGCTTAGCTGGGCAATCCTTTGCTTCATTTTCTCATACGAGCGATAATGGATTTTACTGCAAATCGTTTTCAGCTGATCCTGATGAGCATCATAGTTTGCCACATCGGTAAGTCGCTGCACATCATCTCGTGCTGCTTTTTTTGCTTGGGTGGTCAACTGGACATCTCCAAAGTGGGACAGAATGACTTGCAATGTACATGGACACGTAAAAATCACAATTTCTTTCGCTTTGCCAGGTCCCAGAATATCATCCAGCTTTGAAATAATGTTCACATATTGCTCAGGATTTCTGTCCTTATCACATACAACAAAGACGATCTCATAAAAATTCTTAGCATACGCTGCTTGAAAAAAACTTGGTATGTTGCTCGCAGCTTTTGCATTGCGAATATCCACATTATATGTGCCATTAAAACAGGGGAACTCTAAAATACGCTTAAAATAATAGTATTCTTCAAAACCTTCCAGAATAAGACAAATGTTACGTAGCTTTTTCTCTTGCAAAGTCGGAGGAAGCGTCCCCATTGTTATTCCCCCTCTTCGCTGACGCTTAGCAATGCCTCTACTAAGGAAGGATCTGGCAATGCGCCAAAGGCCCCCTTGCTGTATTTGTCAATAATATCACTTTCGGAGCGAACGCCATCTTTTTCCGCTGTAAATTGGGCCAGGGAGTACAAATAAGCCTGATGAATATCTTTATCTGTAAACCATATTTGGTCTTTCCTGAACAGCGTTTTAATATCCAGCAAACTGACATCGTGAGTCGTGCAAATCAATTGTGCGGACGCATTAATATAGTTATTAAACAAAGAAATGATCTCTCTGGAGATCTTAAATTGCAATCCACTATCAAGCTCATCTATAATTAAGATTTTCCCTTTTTCAAGGGCCTCAACAATATAACTTGCCAACACAACAATTTTCTTTGTTCCACTCGAATCAAATTTAATACTCGGCAGCGGTTTGCCTCGATGAACAGAAATAAGCCGCAACTGATCCATCAGTTGGTCTGCATTTTGAATTGCCTTTTTCAACCGCTCGTCCTTATCGTCATCAGATTTGAATTCAATTTCGATAGATTCGGCATACTGGAAATCGTCAATATCCAAATCTGCAGCTTTGATTAAGCTGACAACTTTTTTTGCTTCAATGGTATCCGGCTTTTTTAGGACCTCGATTGTTTTAAGTGGACTGATCTGGTTCATGTTCAGAAATACAATGCTATCTGCAAGTTTTCTAAGCACACGTTTTGCCTCGTCCAGTAAAGGAAAATCGCTTGTGTCAAAGGCATAAATTAGAATGCTGTCTTTTGAAGATAACCCAATGATATCTCTTAGCTTGGCATCAATGCTATAGGATGTTTTACTTTGGGTGTCACGTTCAAAGTACACGATCTCTTTTCTGTTGCCATATTCATCAATCTCAATACGCCCAAAATGTTCTCTTTGATATGCTTCTGCGTTTGTGTCGTAATCAAAGGAGTAGGTAAACCTTGTCCCATCTGATAGAAATTCAGCTCCAAGCCTCACTACGTTAGATCCTGAGAATACGTTGGCACTAAATCGGAATGGGCGGTTGAGCAGCACATCACGATAAGCTACAATAGCTTCAATGGTGCAGGTTTTACCTGTGTTATTCGGCCCATATATGGCCAATGCTTTTAGTGCGTTTCCTTGACTGCTCTGTATGACGTTAGAAAGAAACTTCCGAGTATGCAGATTTGCCTCCATACTCAATTCAACTGGCTTCTGAAAGACTTCGAAGTTTTCAATTGTGAATTTCAGGAGCATAGTCATCACCTCACCGTAATAATATCACATCATAATTTTTTATGCAATATATTGGTACAAAAAATTATAAAATTTTTTCGTCAAATTCACACTTTTGCTCCAGAAGATTTAAGAGAACATACTGTTTTCACCATTATATGAAGAAAAATAAAAAATATTTCTTGATACAGATATTCCCTTAATCAATCGCTCCGGTTTATCTCTACATCGAATTGGGATTGAACTTTACGGGGCAGAAGGAATAGTAGGCTTGCCTTATGGACTGACATCATCTTCCACTGAAAACTTTCCGAATTTAACGTGCTGCATTTCAATGGAGAAAACTATGGAAGGGCGGGCGCAGGTAATTGGGCATCAGTCGTGCCGATGGTCCTTCCGCACATTGCGGTAGGTCGTTTTCTTCTCCATAGGCTTTGCTCTGTGCGTACATTTGGCAACGTATTCCTGGAGACTGGCGCTGGTAAAGAAAACGCAGCCATTGGGAACATACTGCACATAGGCGATGAGACCGTTGTTCCTTGCCGCATCCAGAGTTGTGATGCTGATTCCCAGCAGTTCGGCGGCTTCCTTCCGGGTAAACAATTTTTCCATTGCGGTTCACATTCCTTTCGCTGTATTCTGGCGGATGGCAAGGCTGACGCACAGCGCTCTGGTTACATCCTGCATTTTTTCTTCGGGAAGTTTTCCAATATAGTAACCGATGCGGCGCTTATCCAGGGTGCGCAGCTGCTCCAGCATGACCACCGAGGGATATTTCATTCTGCCGATCATGCCGATGTAGCTGTGTGTGGGTATCTTTGATTTTGTATGGATGCGGCTGGTGATTGGTGCAACGATGACCGTCCTTGCAAAATGGTTCCCAACATTGTTTTGAAGAATCAGCACGGGACGTGTTCCCATTTGCTCCGATCCGACAACGGGGTCGAGGTCTGCGTAGTAGATCTCGCCCCGTAAATATGTGCGGCTCATGTAAAACCTCCTTCTTTGCCGTTTGCTGCGGCTATGTAAAAAGTCCGATTGGGTTCTCCAACCGGACTTTGCTGCTATCGCTCTTTTTGTGCGTTCCGGAACTTCTGTGTCGCCTCTCTGGCTCGGCCTGTGACAGTCTGCCAGATTTCCTCCATATAGCTTGTCTCCCGGTCCTCCCATGCCGCAAACACATCTGCAAGGGGACTGGGGGATTTCAGCAACGCCCGCACCTGTGTGTTCGGCAGGCTGTTGTATTCCAGAGACATCAGAATATCTTCCCGCACGGTATATTCATAGGTGTGATTCAGGATTTCTTCCGGTGGTTGGGTAAGCAGCCACGCCCGGTAAGTCTCCTGTTCGGAAAACATCTTTTCATATAAGGCCGTGTTCAGTTCTTCGTTGGTCAAGGTGGTTCACCTCCGGTTTCACAAATGATGCCGTATTCGCTCCGGCTAAGTAAAGGCCGGGAGAAAGTAGCATTTCTCCCAGCCGGTTATACATCATTGCTGCAGGTCATTTGTCCTCGACGCCCCACCTGCACAGGAAATCATCAAGCGGCCGATGGCTGTCGGCTCCACGGGAATTGCACCCCTCCGAGGATCTCTCCGAGCTGCCCCCACTTGTTACGACGGACTACGGCAGAAACCGCTTCAACGCTCGACTTTATGGCCGGACAGGAGTATCGCCCCCACAGGCGGTCATGGCCACACACGGAGCCGCCGTGCGCTGATAGCCGCTTTTCTCGCTCGCTACCGGCAGAAGCAAAACGCAGACAGAAAATCAACATGAGGTGCGGTCTGGTTATTTCATCCGGCAGGTCATGGCGCAGCTGCTAAGGTAGCTTCTGCTCATCGCATCGCCTATGGGAATGTACTTGATGAATGGGTATGGGGTTGTCAAGGTACACTTGACCACTCGCCGCACAAGCAGAGAGAAGGTAGAGAGTTTCTGTCTCTCTACCTTCTTCCTCACTCAAAGCCCATTTTACAAGGCACGATTTGAAAAATTTTTATCTGCCATGCAATACAGGCAGGAATTCTTTGCAAACCACAGCATTAACATTGATTTTATTATTAGAATATGTATAATAGTAGTTGATTATTATACCTAACTGCTGTCCAATCTAAAAAGCGTCTGTGTAGCAGAAAATCTACCTGCAGAAGGGAGTCACAGTATGAGCTTGTTTGAAGAACCGCATCTGGAACCGCAGCCGGAGCCGGAAAAGCCAAAGAAGAAAAAACTGCTGTCCATTGGAATCGGTGCTGCACTGATCGTTGCGGTGCTGGTCACGTCTGTGGTGGCCTTTTCGTTTGGTCAGAGCGGTAAGCCTGCTGATAATGTCCCTGATCCTCCGCAGCAGGAGGAAATTCAGACACCTTCTGATATGGATACTCCATCAGATGAATCCACGGATACGGAGAAACCGGAGGATACGACGCCGTCTGACAGTGCGCAGGAAACGCCTTCTACAAGCGGTAAACAGGAGATTGACCCCTCAACGGGAAAGGATAAATACCAAACCGACCCGGTACCGGATGGAAAGCCCGCACCTGCGGAGCCGGAAGATGCCGAAGTCGATACATCGACGAAATATACCTGCACGATCTCCATTACCTGCAAAACGATCCTTGACAACATGGACAAGGTGAAAGAATCTAAAAAGGGAATCGTTCCTTCCGATGGCATCATTCTTGACACGACCACGGTAACATTCTCCGAGGGCGAAAGCGTCTTCGACGTACTGCAGCGCACCTGCCGGGAGCGGGGCATACACATGGAATCAAGTTGGACGCCGATTTACAACAGTGCCTATGTCGAAGGAATTGCGAATCTGTATGAGTTCGATGTTGGCAGCCAGTCCGGCTGGATGTATAAGGTCAATGGCTGGTTCCCCAACTACGGCTGCTCCCGCTATGCGCTGCAGCAGGGGGATGAGATTTGCTGGATGTATACCTGTGTAGGTTTGGGCGAAGATATTGGCGGCGGTTATGCTGCCGGTGGCTAATTAGCAATCAAATTTAGGTGCACGAAAAGGGGCTGTCTCTAAGTGAGATAGCCCCTTGCTATAGTGTTTTCTACTGCAACTGGATTGAAGTGCAGTTGGAAAGAATAGAATTGTTTTAGCAGTGCAGTATAATATAGCTAATCTATCGGACGGCTGCATGAACACACAAGCAGTCCCAAGCACATAATCTGAGCTTGGGACTGCTAGATTTAACTTTAGTATTGTCCTAAGTTTTTTTGCGAAACTGAAAGGTATAACCAGTCCGTTTGTAAAAACGGAAAAATGTCAAGGCACAAAATGCGAGCGAAATTATGAAAAAGTTGGTGACCCATGCGTATATATGTCCGTCTTTTATGACTTGGAAATAAACCGAAGATGTAAAAAAGCAGGTAAGAAATAATGCACATAGGAAGAAAAACCAATATGCTGCAATGTAGTAGATTCGTTCTACTAAATCTTGCTTCAAACACACTGAAATATCAGGAAGTTGACCGTCAGCCAAGCTACTTTTTGCGATCCCGTTATAGTTAGAGACTAGTTTGGAATAATGCTCATTCATATGCATATGCATTTCAAGCGCCGCAAGATTTGTGCGTCCTCCAATGTATGCAAATACGGTGCATGCAGCCCAAGGAATGATATTAGGAATGCAAAGTAAGGCTTTGCAAGCATCGGTTATTTTAACTGCACGCCCAAGTTCAATTGCACAATTACTGTTAATAGTTTGGCCAATGTTTACAAGCAGAGCCAATAAAGCAGTGTTGAATGCCATAACAAAGCCTAGCGCAACCTGCATAGAGGTAAGTACTTGACTCGCTTGGTTAGATAATTCAGACAGTACCTCCACCGAAAAGTTATGCTTTTGAACCCGCTTTTTGTGATGAAAAGTCATACGATATTCCTCTCCTTTGTATAGAAAGTAGTCATGGTGTACTTTAACTTGGGATGGAACTGAGATTAACTTATTTCGATGGCCGATATATTCCCTCCTTTATATCTCCAACTTATTTTCGCCCCAATTATATCCAAGAAGGATCAATATATCAACTGTGAGAAAATCTGAAATCTATCCTGAATAATACAGATATGAGCATAATATTGATATAAAATTAAAAAGATTCTATATAATGCATTACTGAAAACGGATATTAAATTATATCTGGCGCAATTTTAGCGGTAATACACTCTGCATTAAGTGCTGTGCTATGTGTTTGTGAGGAAGAGGTAATACTTTGGCGAATTGTCTTATGACAGCAGATGTACACAAATTCAAGTTTCAAATTGATAATAAGAAGGGCGGCAGAAGATTTCTGCCGCCCCATAGACAGGTTACTCACTCATGAAGTATTTCAATTTCTGGATTGCGGATCGTACCGAATCCCGGACGGCCTGATACCGGCACCCTTCCGCTGCTGCGATCTGCTCATAGGTAAGCCCGTGGAAATAGTAGAGCGCCAATCTCCGCTGCTGCGTTTGTGTCAGTTGTGAGATTCCCTTATGTAATTCCTCGTAGAGGAGCACCCGGCCAATTTCTTCCTCCAGAGATTCTTTCGGGTAGGCCGCCCGATGCTCTATCTCGGCTTCGGTCAGGTCAATGTGCTCATAGTGCCGGTCTACCTCGTTCAGAAAGCGTTTATCCTCCAGTTCAAATTGGTCAAACAGTTCATAGAGCGCTTGCTCTATTTCAAGCCGCTGCGGCCGCTTCTGGCCGTCCGTAAACTCCAGAATGTACTTCGGATGGCCGTTATCGGAGCCGGTTGTGTAAATCGTGTAGGGGTTGTCTTTCGCCTTTGCACGGCGTGGATGCGTGCCTTTGTTTTTCGGATGGTTTCCATCCATCGTATTTTCCTCCGTTTCAATATGAATTTTGGGTTTCATATTGAGGGAGGAGGGCCACGGCACCTATTGGCCGCACATTTTCTGCTTGCTATGGGACGAAAGGCAGAAAAATCAGAAGATTTTCTGCCTTTGCCGCAGTCTGCATGGAGCGGCACAGGCGGAAGGATTCTCCTGCGCCGGAAGGTGTGAATGAGCACGCCTTTTCTAAACCGGTTGGGGAACCACCTCAGAGTTTCTTCCGCAAAAGCAAAAACCGGCTCTGCCATGCCAAAGGCATAGCAGAGCCGGTTCAAAGCGTAAGTGCAGAAACCACACCATTCGGGCAGTTTGCGCTACATTCCAATATGGATTTCTATGATGGGTCTTAGGGATAGTTCACGTTCTTCATTTGCATAGGCATTTCCTAAAATCCAGCACGTTGTTTGAAATTGCGCCGGGACGCATGAGTGCGCCCCGGCGCAAAGGTCCTAAATGGGATTACCGGACTTTCTTTTTCTTCTGAGCCAGCAGAAGGATCGCAGCGCCGGAAATCAGCACAGAACCAAACCACAGCATGACCGGCTGATTATCCCCGGTCGCAGGCGTCACGGGGGTCGTCGGGTCGGTGGGCTGGACAGGCTGGTCGGGCTGCTCGTTTGCCTTGATCGTCACATCGCTCATATCATAGAGCCGGGTCTGGCTGTTGATGAAGCGATAGTAGGCCGCCAAAGCGTAGTAGCCCTGCTCGGTGGCCATGCCGTCACGGTCGCCGCTGGCGATGTGGCGGAAGCCGCCGCCGTCCACATAGTAGCTGGCCAGCGCATCCAGAATCGTCAGACCGTTCTTGATGAAGCGGCTGTCCTTGGCCGGGTCGATGCCCAGAGCAGTCAGCGCCACGATGACCTGAGCGCAGGATTCGCTGTTCTCGGTGCCCCAGCTGCCGAAGCCGCCGGTAGCCAGCTGCAGCTCAGACAGCACATCCAGCGCCTTGTCCACAGCGGCCTTCACAGCCTCGTTCTCCTTGTAGTAGGGAGCCAGAGACTGAATGGCCATTGCGGTCATGTCGGGGTCTGCGTCATTACCGCTGAGGTTCCAGCCGCCGCCCGGAAGCTGTGCGTCCAGAATTGCCTGGATCAGCTTCTCACGGGTCACATCGCCGGAGGTCGGATAGTTGTGGCTGTCCAGAGCGATGAGCGCCCAGATGGGGCCGTTGATGCCCTGGGTCTGGATGTAGTCCATGCTGTCCAGACCCCTCAGGAGGTTGTGGCCGCCAACGTTGGTCACATCCTTGCCGATAGCGGTCAGGGCCAGAATGATACGGGAGTTGTCCGTGGACTTCGCACGATGCAGCCGCTCGTTCTCGTCGGCGTGCTTCTGCACATACTCCACGACCTTCTCGTAGTAGCCGTCGGGGACCGTGCGGCCGGAGCGGGCCAGATCAATGACCATCCACTCGCCGCCGATGGAACCCACATCCGGCGTACCAAGGCCGGAAATGTAGTCGCCGGTGGTGGTGTAGATGTTGTCGAGCTTCTTGCCCTGCTCGGCGGCCAGACGGGCGTATTCCGCCTCGGCTTCCACCAGGACGTTGTAGTTCGTGACCAGAGCCTTTTCGGCGTCGGTCAGCTTGTCATAAGCAGAACGTGCGGCGCTGATGGCACCGGCCTTGCTGAGGTCCACCGTGCCGATGGCGTCGATCATGGCGATGACCTCCTCGGCGGTCTTGGTGCGGTTCTGCTCGGCCTCGTATTCCTTCAGGTAATCATCTGTGTAGTGGAACACGATCACGTCGCCCTCGTTGAGGTACTGCTGTGCAACGCCCAGGTTGGGGTGTACGCCGTTGAGGGTGTACATCCAGCCGGAGAGATTGCCGTTGGTAAACTCAGCCAGTTCCGTGCCGTCCTTGGGGGTGATGGCCTGAATGTAGTTGCCGCTTTCGTTCTTGATGTCGAACTTATCGCCAACGACGGCCAGGATCACATCCAGCACGGTGGCGTTGTTGCTGACCGTGACCTTCGTGGTGTCGATCCAGGTTTCCAGGTTGTTGTCAGCCAGCGTGTGCTTGTCGCCGCTGTCGCCGTGGGCGGAGTCGCCCAGCAGAGCGAAGGACACGGTAATATCCTTGCCCGCAGGCAGCAGCACGGTGACGGTGATGGTCACCTTGGCAGCGCCGTAGGCCAGCGTCACGGTCTGCTCACCACGCTGGTTGGTGTCAAAGCCGGTGATCTCAATATCTTTGGTGTCCACAACCGTATCAGCCTTGTTCATCGTCCAATGCGCTGTGCAGACCATTCCACTGAGGTCAAGGGCTTCTCCAATCGTATACGTTGTCTTGTAATCACCGGAAATGTCCAGCTTATAGCAGATAGGCGTTGTTGCATCTTCAACTTCCATCGTCAAGTTGCTGGCATCTTTGCCCAAAGGATCATCTGTACGATTATGATTCTCTTTCGTCACGCCATAAATATCAGGGAGCGACTTCGATGTATCGAAGTATGTCGCACCGCTCGCTGTTTCGTGCGTTTCACAACTGGTATCTACATAATCAACAGCTCCGATTCCTTGTTCAGCCCCGCAGCCCTTCAGGTAAGCGTTTCCAGCAATGTTGTCAAACTTATTCAGGCTGCGATAGTATCCGATGATGCCGCCCACATTCTTTGCGCCGCTGACCTTGCCGGAAAATGTATTTCCGGTAATAGAGTAGCTATTCCACGCTTGATTGACCTTCATGTCGCCGCCGGTAATTCCGCCGACGTTCTCATTGCCATTGATAGAACCGGAAGCCACGCACGCCTCAATGGTTGTCTTAATGCCGTTCGGTGCTGCTGCACCGGTATACATTGTACCTGCAATACCACCGGCAAATTTGCCGCTGGCGATTACCGTGCCGTCAAAGCTGCATTTGCTGACTGTGCACTGTCCCATAGCATTGTCACGGGAACCAATGATGCCACCTACATAATCCACACCTTTGACAGTGGCATGGCTGACACAATTTTCGATGATGCCCTGGAATCGACCGGCAAATGCGCCAATCTCGCTTTGAGTGCCGTCATAACCGACAACGACATCTTTTTCAATGGTACAGTTACGGATGGTCGTAATAAAAGCGGCACTCGCCCCGGCAAAGCCGTTAACATCCATATCTACTTCTGCACCGATTAAGCCAGATTTCAGCGTCTTGGTGCCGGATTTAAGCGTCACATTTTCGATGATGATCGCAAAAGTGTCTTCACTTGTAAAGCCGACACCGTGAAGACCATCTACCAGACCGTAGCCGTTGATCTCTTCACCGTAGATGTTCAGATCCTTGACCGTGGCGTTCTTAACATAAGCCAGCAACGGTTTGCCACCTTTGGGGACAGTCAGGAGTTTGCCGTTGCCGAGGATCGTGCCGGAGAAAGCACGGAGGTTATCCTTCTCATCGGGATTCCGAGGATCAAATTTGTTAGTTCCATCTACCGTGCATCCGATGGGAGTCCAGCCGTTCGGCAATGTAATATCGGAAACAAATTTAAAAAATACTCCATCAAAGGAAAGACCGGAATTGACAGAATCCCGTATGTATTCAATATCCGAAACAGTAGCAATCTCATAGGGGCTGTCAGCCGACCCATCACCGTTCATATCGGTTTTCCAAGGATTAACTGTGACCTGCGCACACTCCGTTGTTGCGGTCGGGCTTGTTTTTCCATCAAAGACCTTATATACGACGCAATAATACCATGTCGTGCCGACTGTATTAGTAGGAACTATAAGACTGCTTTTTGTCTCTCCCTGAAGCAACTGCCCGTTACTATTGTCGTTGACCGTATTACTATACCACTGATAGTGGAACTGTACGCCTAAGGCGGCATCTTTCAGCTCTACTTTCAGAGGAGTTGCTTCTTTTCCAAAATCACAGGTAATAATTTTGGGGGCTATGCTAACTTTGGGCGCATCCAAAGCTTCTGCACTTATTTTGATATTGTATCTATAAGATGTCGAATAAGAGAAGCCGTCTACAATGTTGGTAACCTTGCAAGTATAAAAAACTGCTCCGGCCACAGCGTCGGTATTCACAAGGCAGGTTGCCTCGGTGCTTACTACAGCTTTTGTAGACAAAAGAGTCCATTCATATACAGTGTCCGCACTTATACTTTCAGCATCAATATACTCGCTTGAATCCAAATAAAAGTCTTTGGTTCCTTGCGCTACTGTAAGTTTGATACCGGCAGCCGAGGGCTTTGTTCCACCTACAAACGTGGGGAAATAATCCTTTTCTATACACTTTACGTTGAGAGTGTATTCTCTCGCTTCGACTCCCTCAACTTTGCTGCTGATACGAATATTGAGGGATTCATCACCACTGAATGTCTTGGTAACCGAAGAGCCTGCTCCATCTATGGCAGTTGTATCCACGTTTTGAATTCCACCGCCAGCCGTGATTTTCACGGAACTATTTGCCACAACAGTCGTGGTGTATGTCCCATCAGCCAGTAACTGCATAGGACGGGTGTTCTTTGCTCCTGCAGTTTCTGTAACAGATAGTTTAGTCACATCGCAAAAAGGAACTACAGTGTACTCAACCGATTCTCCATCGTAGGATAACTCGATAGTTTTTGTCCATTTGAGGTTATTAGCCGATATGTACCGGAAGAAACTATATTGTTCTCGGTAACTTCCATTGATGCTTACTGTTCCAGCATTGGATTCCTTTAGTGTAAGAGTTTCCTTTTCGTTTCCGTCTATATCAAACTCGCTATACGCAACAGAAAATTGTTCAGTACTATCTGATTTAATAGTGAAATCAAGAATAGCGGTCTTAGACATTAACGATACAGGAATATAGATCGTATTTTTACCATTGTCTTTAATGCTTGCTAATTTAACGCTTTGTGAACTGGTTGCAATATAGAATTCAAAGTTGCCTATGCTTTTGTTTTCTGAATCAGTTTCAGAATCATTTTGAACTGGATCTAAGCCGTTGTTTCCATCGGAAACTTCCTCTACGTTTTCAACGCTTTGCTCTGCTGTTTCGACGGAGGGTATCTCCTTGAGCTCAGAGTCCGTTGCGGCAAATGCCTGAGTGGGCAGCACACCTATCATTAGCACAAAAGCCAATGCGCAGGCAATAATCTTGCGCCCATTTCGTTTCTTCATTGGTACCTCCTACGCATTTAGACTTTCTCCTGTGTTCATGGAGATAATCTAATGACTTGTTGATAGAACTCTTTGACCAAACGCAAATAAATGCTATTCAAAATGCGGAGGGGCGGGCTGCACGGGTGCTACGGTATGGATATAGCCACCATTCGGAGTGTTAATGGTATCCCAGCCGCCAGCGATATCCGTATAGCCATTCAGCATGAGCGCAACAATAATTGCATCCAGTACATTGGGGTTCGGATTTTCTTCGGTGTAGGAATCAGGAGCGCTGTACAGGCTGCGATCCATGAGTGCAGCGATGGTGTCGCTGTCCAAAACCATAGGCGTGAATTCTTCGTCGAACGGCAGCTGAGTCATCCAGTCGGAAGCATCAGGCTCCCCGTCCTTGATGTACGCTTGCTGACGAGGGGCCCCATTGGCAAAGCCTCCTTCGTCAAACAAGCCCTCTGTGATGTACACGGTCACCGTGGCGGGCTCATTCGTGTCCGTGGTGGCAGCTGCGGCCGGGACGACCAGCACAACGACCATCATGACAGCCATGATCAGGGACAAAAGTCTTTTCTTCATGTTGATTTCCTCCTTAGAGAATTTTTATTATAAACTCGCTGCCGCTTTGGCAACGTGCTTACCCAAATATGTTTGCCGTTCAGAGAGCGGCTTCTGTCGGCTCGGCTTCGCAAGGCTCGTCCGCCTGTTTGGCCGACGCCCGTGCGGCATTGATGCGTTGGCGCTCCACATTCTTCTTTTCCCGGTCCGCCCGTTTTGCGTCCCGCTCCACCCGGTACAGTTCGATTTGGCGCTTCTTTTCCTGCTGATACCGGCCATTGGACCGGTTATGCGGGTGGCTGTACGCAGGATTCAGGTGCGCCGACCGCAGAGCGTCCGACCAACTGCCGAACCGCTCGGCAATGTAGCTTCCGCCGACGATCTCGCATGGGGCAGGGGACCGTCCCCAATGTTCGGCACAGCGCCGTAGGTAACAGGCCAGTTCCGCCAGCGTGTCCCCGGCATGACGCTCCGCAAAGGCCCGGTCCTGCTCATCCAGAGCCGCCCGTGTCCGCTTTGCGATATGCTGTTCATGCCAGTTCCTGCCGTCAAAATTCTGAGCGCCAGCGACCTTACCCATAGGGGCACACCTCCTCCGTGTTCGTAAATGGTAAAAATAATACGCCGATAAACCCATAATGGGTCATCAGCGTACACTCCTGCCATATAGCACCACGGAGAGAGCGCCCGCTGCCCGGAATCCTAAACTACACAATTCTACTGACTTGCGCCACGAGGATTTTCCTCTGCGTCTATGATCTACCTTCTCACGATTTCTCGCAATGACGGGCTTTCGCCCCAGCGGTTTCCCGCCTCGATCATATCCTTGCGCTTACAGTGCCGACCGCATGGGGCATTACACCCCTTTCCTTTTAGGCAATCACCTGGCCGTTTCCGGCTCGGATGACCGCCGTGCAGCATCATCGGATTCAATTATTTTATTTTCGAGAATCACCTTAGGCTTGATGGGGAATGATAGAATAGGAATTCCGGAAATGGGGTTTCGTAAATTTACCCCATTTGCGATAGCGCTGCCAAAAGCTGTTGGTATTGGGGCGTTTCCGGAAAAACTGACGGAGACGGTGACGGCGCAAATTCTGCGGCCAGCGCCGGAGCAAGGAAGCAAATGCTTTGGATCACCCGCATTTTGTGCTCCAGGGACGAATGGACATAGACTTGAAGTGTGGTGCGGACATCCGCATGACCCAGCATCTCGCTCAGGCTCTTTACATCTATCCCACGCTCCACGCAGCGGGAGGCGTATGTGTGCCGCAGCGTGTGAAAATTTCGGTATGGGATGCCTGCTGCTTTCAGCAAAGCCCGGTACTGGTATTGCATTGTCCGTGGCTCCATCGGCACATTTTTCCCAGTCAAGAGATAGTTTTCTCCGTTGGGACGGGACTGGACCAGCTTTTGCAGAAGGGCGGCCATGTCCCCCGGCAGCGGGATAGTACGCCGGGCACTGTCACTTTTGGGCGGCAACACCATCAGACTGGTGCGGTCCCCGCTGCGGATGCGCTGTACGGTTTTGCGGACGTGGACCACCCCGTTCCGCAGGTCAATATCCTTATATTGCAGTGCGCACAGCTCCCCAAGACGCAAGCCGGTGTTCAGCGTCAGCAAAATACCGATACCGGTTGTCGTCGGTTCGTCCATGATCATCTGTGCCAACCGCCGAATCTCGTCCGGATAGAAGATGTCGATCTGCTTTCGTCGATACGCTGGCAGCTCCACAGTCATCCCCGGACTGGGGCAGTCCAGCTTTTTGGCGCTGTATCTCAGGATGGACTTCAATAACACCCCTACGTCTCTGGCACTTTTCCCGGAAAGACCGTTCTTCTGTAACCGGCGAAGAAATTCGGAAATTTGGTTCGCCGTCAGTTGGCTGAGAAGAACGGCCCCCAAAACGGGTTGAATATAGTGTTCCAGTACATAGGTGTACCTGGCAAGGGTGGACCGTTTCAAGTCATCCTGCTTGTCCGCAAGAAACCGCTCCGCAGCCTGATTTAGTGTGAGCAAGGAAGTTGCTACCGGCGCTTCTCGACAGGCGTCCAAGCACTTCTGCCGTTTCGCACGGCATTCCCGATAGCTTCCGGCATAAACATAGCCATACTCGGCCCGGCCGGAGGGCGACCGTCCCCGGATATACCGCCCCTCCCACCGGCCATCTTTTCGCTTATAAATGTTCTCTCCTCGCTTCGGCATATAGGCTCCTCCTTGACGATGTTTTTGACGGCGTATTTTACTTGCATTTCCCGTTTTGACCGATACAGTTCGGCACAAATGCGCTAAAACCGAGTATAACTATCATGCGTATTTGTAATTTGCATGAGATTTTGCTAAATTCCGGCAATACGGTCATTGACTTTTGCGGTGAGTGCCGATATAATATAGATGGTTAGATAGCTTTAGGTATCGCAAATGGGGTAAATTTACGAAATCTACGGACGCTTTCCTTTTCCGTGAGTTTACTACAAATTCATTATACTATTTAGCGCATTATCGTCAATTCATTTGTTGCGTTGCTTTTCAGAAAAATGGTGCCACCCGATGGGGTGACACCATTTTCTTCGTTACGGGCACAGAACACCATATCCCAGAATCTCATAATGTCCAACAGGATAACGGTTCACCCGGCAGAGGTTTCCGGAATTGCCCTCTACGGTGTAGATGATTCCGTCCCCCACCTTCTGGACAATGCCTACATGGTCCGCCTCTCCGTCTTGGGGGCCGGAGCCGCCCTTGTTGTCCCAGTCGAAGAAGATAACCATGCCGGGAGCAGGCTCGGTGGAACCGTACAGCCATTGCCCACGCTCCTGAAACCACTGCACGCCGTTTCCGCAACCGGCAAATTTCGGGCAGACACCCGTGTCGATATAGCCGCATTCGTTTGCACACCAGCTGACAAAACAGGCACACCACTCCACACGGCTACCGAATCCGTACCAAGACCAATACGGTTCGACGCCTATATTTCCGACCTGCGACAGCGCTACCGTAACGATGGCATCGTCCCCGGAATAGATGCCGTAGAGAACGGATGACCACAATTTGCGGTTTTCCTCGGCAAGCAGTTCGGAAAGCTGCTGCCGCTGGTCGGCGGTGAAATTGAATTGCTCAGCCATTTCCTCGGCGGTTTTGTGGCTGACCGTGATATAGAGATAGGTGCGTGTGACCGTCGTGACGGTTTCCACGATGTTCCCGTGGCCGTCGTCGGTTTCGGTGATGACATCCTCAGCCTTGCTCTCGGTGTGGGAAGACAGGTCGTTCATCTGCCAGAAAATATCTTTGAGGATGGCTTTCTTACTATCATCCACCGTGGCGACCTCCTGCGGATCGTCGGGGTCAGTGGTGGTTTTCACCGCATACACGGCCAGCACCTCCGGCCATACTGCACGGGAGCCGGACATTTCCAGTTCGTCATAGGTGCTGTCTGCCCTTGCGGCATCAATCTGCGATTGATAATCAGCGTTGATCTCCTTCACGGCCTGCCGCATGGTCTGTCCCGTGCCGCTGTCCTCGCCGGAGAAGAAGATGCCGAAGCAAGAACTGGCAATCAGCCCGACCACGCAGAGAACGAGGATAATTGCCACTGCTGCCCATCCGCCCGCCGTGATAGCGGCAATGACAGCCTTTGTCCCGGCAATAGCCGCTTTTGCGGCGGAGACTGCCGTTTTGGCGGCACTCTGAACCGTCTGGGCAGCGGCCCTTGCCGCAGCCTTGACCGTCTGTGCCGCCTTTGGTGCCGTCTTTGCGGCAGCTTTGGCCGCCTGCGCAGCTTCGGTGCCGACAGACGGCGGCTTTACGACGATGCGGCCGGTCCGCTGTACGGGGCGAGCACTTGCCTGCACCGTTTTTGCAGGCCTGGGCGTATGGGGAGCCTGCACCGCTTTCTTCGGCTTGTTTTCCCGCAGCACATCCCTGCATTTTTGCATTTGTGTCTTTGCCTTGTCCGCATTTCGCCGTGCATCGGAAAAGCCACGGCGGCCCCGCTTCCGGAATTGGAAGCCCAGCTCGGAGACCGTACCCTGCGCCGTGCGCTCCAACTTCTGAGCGCCGTACTCCTGCGAAGAAGTCTCCGCAGGAGCGGCGTTACGCTCGGCAGCATCCTTTGTGCGGACGGTGGCAGATTTCAGGCGCTCGGCGGCAACCGCCGCACGGTCAATGGTCTTAACAGTCCCCTTGACGGTCCTTCTTGTTTTCAGGTCTGCCATTGTGCCCCCTTACCGAATCGGTTCAGCGGGAACGGGGAAATCCTCCCCGTACTTTTGCTCCGCTTGCAGGTCCCGTAGCGCTTCTTTGACGGATTGGCGGGAATCCGGCGTTTCCCGCTCAGAAGTCAGCCGGTCCACCAGCTGCGCCGTCCGGGCGGCCATACTTGAAAGGCTGTCACGCATCCGCCCCATAACGGTCTGCGCCTTGCCAAGCAGCCCTTTATTTTGTTCATGCTCGGCATCTTCCGGCTCCGGCTGTCCAAGCAACGTACGGCCCGCCCGTTGTATATGCGCTCCGGCCTCCTGCAATTCGGATTGAATGCTGCCCAGCCGCTCGGCTGTTTTTTGGGTGCTTGCCGCCTGCCGCTCCAACATATCCTGCAGCAGGGCCAGCGTGCTGGGAATCTTCATAGCAAAGACTGCATGGCGCAGGGCCGCCTTGCCCTTTACCTTAAAAGTGTCAGCAGCATTTCTCGCCATACAAAGACAGTTATGCTTGACCGTCCTAATGGCTGTTGCTGCCTGCCGAAGCTGTTTTTCTGCACCGGAAATCAGTTTCTCGCACCGAACTTTCAGGGAGTTGTCCCGAATGGTGCTGATCTCCCGGTGCATCTGCATCAGTTCCTCATTCATAGCGGATAACTGACCTCCCATCTCGTCAATATAGGCGGCAAGACTTTGCACCTCGTTCTGCTCTTTGTGAAGGCCGTTCTGTTCCAATACCGAAAGCAGTTCCGTGATCTCCGGATGCTGCGTCAGTTTCAACTCGCTCATTTCGTCTTACCTCCCACAATAATGCTCTCGTCCGGTTTCGTGGTCATCAGGCGGTACAGTTCCGTGTCCCTGGGGAATTGATTCCGAAACGGCACCAGTGCGCCGCCATAGCGCAGCAGGCCGCAGCCCGCCGGGGCGTTGGTGATATAACTGGTCTGCTCCGGGGAGATGTTCAGAAGCGCCGCCAGTTTCTCCCGGTCGCTGGGTGCCTGATTCAGCAGGATCAGCATTTCGGAGTTGGAGAGCATGGTGCTGGCCTGTACGCTGTCCAGCAGATACTCCACATTCTGCGTAATGGCAGTGGGATAGGCCCCACGCTTGCGGAAGCGCCGCCATGCAGAGTCGAAGAAATCCGCACTGTACGGATTCTGAAAGACCACATGGAACTCATCTATAAAAAGATGTGTCCGCTTGCCCTTGCGCCAGTTCTCCGTCACACGGTTCAGCATGGCGTCCGTGATGATCAGCAGCCCCATTGTTTTCAGCTGCCGCCCCAGATCCATGATGTCATAAATGACGATGCGGTTTTGCGTGTCTACATTCGTCTCATGGGCAAAGGCATCCAGACTGCCAGTGGTGAACAGTTCCAGCGCCAACGCCAGATCACGGGCTTCCTCCTCCGGCTGCTCCAGCAGCTTCTCCCGCAGAACGCACAGCGTTGGGACAGGACCGCCCCGCTTATATGCCGCATACACGGCATCCACGCACCGGTCGATGATGCTCTTTTGCAGAGGGCCGATGCCGCCCCGGTCCAGCTGTTCAAAGAGGGACAGGATAAACTCGGATTTGTCCACCACGGGATTGCCGCCGTCGCCGTAGCCCTCCACCATATCCATAGCGTTGATATGGTCGGGGCTTCCCGCCGCAATGCGGATGACCTCGCCGCCAAGCGCTTGCCCCAGCGCATAATACTCCCGCTCCGGGTCGCAGACGAGAATATCGTCCTGCGTAGCCAGCGCAAGGAACGTGATCAGTTCCTTTGCCGAAAAGGATTTGCCGCTGCCGGGGACGCCGGTAATAATGGTGGACTGGTTCAGCAGATTGGCCCGGTTGCACAGCAGCAGATTGCCGGAGATGGCATTCTCCCCGTAATAGATGCCGCCCGGCTCCATGATCTCCTGCACCCGGAAGGGCATCAGCGCCGCCAGAGATTCCGAGGTGAAGGTACGCAGAATATCCAGCTTCTGCACGCCGATGGGCAGCGCCGTATTCAGTCCATCCATCTGCTGGAAGCGGAGCGTCGCCATCTGGCACATTCGCCCGGTGGCGGCGTTCATAATATAATCGGTGTCGGCATCCAGCTGCTCTTTGCTGTCCGCCGTATGCACCAGCGTCAGCATCCCCAGCATCATCCGCTGGTCACGGATGGTCAGGTCATCCAGAAATTCCTTCATCTCCGCTCTCTGCTTTTCCATGTCATAGGGAACCGTGCCGGAGAAATTGTTATTGGCCTGCTGCTTCCGAAGGAAATCCACAATGTTCCGCTCCACGCCCAGCAGGCGGCTCTCGCTGTCCCGGATGGCCTTGTCCATAGGAATGGGCACCACATCAATGGAGAGGATCATGGGCCTGTCGATACCGGAAAGCTCCGAGAGAATATCGTCCCGCAGATAGGCGGCGTAATCCTTCAAAAAGAGTACCCGGCCATAGCGGTCGCCCATGCGGAAGTGGTCCCGGTCAAATTCAAAGCTGTCCGGGCAGATATAGTCCTGAAAGCTGTGGCCCAGCTTCATGGACAGCGCCGGGTCAAAGTGGAAGTCCGCCTCCTCACCGTGGCGATAAAAGCCGTGCAGGACACGCAGGCGGTCCATCATGTTCAGTTCTGTGCAGCGGGAGCCAAGACGGGAGAGCGCTAGTGTAAACTCCGCTCCGGCACGGACAAAATAACTCTCGGCATCCTTATAGCTTTTGCGAGTGATTGTCACGGTAATATACAGGTCCCGGATCATCCCGCTTGCATGAGACGCTTTTTCCAGCAGCATGGCGTTGTATTCCCTGCGGTAGTGGTCGTGTCCGTCATTTGCGTAGGGAATCATGATATAGTCCTCGAAATCACGGCGGTTGAGCTTCCGGGTGACAACGCTGAACTTTGTGGACGCATTGCTGTCACAGAGATTCAGAAGGCCGCTGTACCCCAGCAGCATGGATTTCTGGTCCTCCTCACCGGCCAGCGCATAATTGATGTCGGAAAACTGCCATGTGCGGCTGTACCGGTTCGGCCCAACAAGGAAGATACCGCTTTTCCAGGCTGTGCGGATGGGGATCACCTCCTGCACGCTGCGGGGAATACGGAATTGCTCCGGGTCCCTGTGAAGCAGCTCTTTTAACTTTTTCAGCATTTCTTGCTGCACCTCCTTTTCATCCCGTGTGCCGCTGTAAACTTCGGGACAAATGCGCCGAAGTTTACAGCGGAGCGCTTCTTTTCCTGCTTCCGCTGTTCCTGCATAGCTTCCCAATACAAATTGGTCGGTCGGAAGGTCAGCCGCTTAGGGACGAGAAATTCCGACCGCAGCCATACAGCAAAGAACTTTTCCGCTGTCATGCCGTGGTATTTCACAAAGCCCATAGCGGCAAAGGGCGCTGCACCGAGGATGCACAGCCAGCTGACCGTTTCCGTCCCCAGCGCATCCCGCAGACCCAAATAGATGCCCACGGCCACGCCGCAGGCCAGCAGCGAAAAAATGAGCTGCCGCAGCGACAGCCCAAAAAAGATATTCTCCTTGTAGTCCCGTATCTCCCGGTTGATTTTGATCTCCATTGCCGTCATCCTCTCTCCGGTGCATTTTTCACCGGTCGCTTGGGCTGGATGGCCGTGGGGCTTTCGCCGCTCTCCGGGCGCAGAAAGTCTATCCGTGCGGCGGCATAAATGGCATTGTCGTTGAGCTGGCGCTGCCATGCGCCCACAGACGGTGCCCACTTGAAGCCGTTGCATTTCAGTGTGCTCCGCTGCTCCTCCGAGGGCTTTTCATCAAAATACAGCCGCAGGCGGTTATCCTCCTTGTCTGCTTCGGCACGGCCGCCCGGAAAGTCCCAGCCCACATATTCTGTGCTTTGCGTCCGGGATACCTCCTCGATGCGCTGCCGGAGCCGCCGCATCTCCGCCGTATTGCCGCTGAGGACGTAGGACGGATACGGCTGCTTTTCCCTCGAATATCCTTCCTGCACACGCCTGTCCAACTTGGCGGCATCCTCATCCGAAAGGCCGGGGCAGCCCAGCGACGTGGCGTGCTTGCGGAAATAGGCGTTGATCTCCTTCATGCGGGCGTGCATGATTTAGAACTGGTAGTAACTTATAAATTTTAGATTTTATGGCA
>OLVR01001539.1_pt1 | contig 21372 bp, 16 predicted proteins | sample 1673261 | NCBI WGS metagenome assembly OLVR01 (sample SAMEA3178938, study PRJEB25190) | human gut metagenome | biome: human gut; feature: human-associated habitat; material: faeces | place: Austria | collected 2013 | reverse complement strand
AAAAGACGATGACGAAAATCACATGTCCGGACGGACGCCCGGAGCTGGAAGAACGACGCCTCCTTTTACGGCTTTTTGTATGGGAATGGGTATGCTTTGAATGCTGATTTGGTCTGCTGTTTTCTGCGGTAGAATTATTTTCTTTCATAAAAAATCTGAACTCCTTATGGTTTACTGTCAATTTTGACCGGTAAAAAGTCGTTTTGATACATTCATCTTAGCATTCAGCCCCACAACTGTCCAGACAGGGGTCAAAAGATTCAAAATAATTTAAGAATCTTAAATCTTCCTAATCCGTGAGAAAGATGATATACTGGAGCAACAGCGAGTCAACATGCTTGCATGATTGACGAGCGGCGACAGTAGCCCATGAACGAAGTTTATGGGCGGATGGGCGAAAGCCGGTAACGAACGAACAGCCTGCGTAAGCAGGCAAAAAAGCACGTTAGCGCGGGTTCGTGAGTGCACTTTCGGCGACCAAAAAGGAATTTTTATATGAAAAAGAAACTGAATTTACGGGATTTTGCCATCCTGCAGCTTGTCGTGCTGATCTACACTAGCTCCACGGTCATCAGCAAAATCGCAGCGCAGTCCGCGGAGAGCGGAAGAGGATGGACATTTTTGCTGCTCTACGGAGCAGAAATCGGAGTGCTGGGCATCTATGCGCTTTGCTGGCAGCAGGTCATCAAACGGGTGGAACTGTCTGTGGCGTATGCGAATCGGGCGATGGCGCTTTTATGGTCACTTTTGTGGGCGGTATTACTGTTCGGGGAGCAGATTACGGTGAAAAAATTCATCGGCGTCGGACTGGTGCTTGCCGGGACGCTGATTATCAACGGAGGAAAGGAGCAGGAAAATCATGATTGATTATCATTACTTCTTTCTGATCGGATCCGTGCTTGTGGCGGCGGTTTCCCAGGTTTTATTAAAAAAAGGTGCCCTGCATCATTATGACAGCTGGATTCGGGAATATTTGAATCCGTGGGTGATTACGGGCTATATTTTGATGTTCGGCTCCGTGTTTTTAAGTATTATGGGACTTCGGGGCGTGGATTTTTTCAACGCCCCTGTCATTGATTCGCTGGGCTATGTATTGGTTCCGGTCTGCGGTGCGGTGTTTTTTCATGAAAAGCTGACTGCTCGCAAATTAGTGGGAATATGCTGCATAGTTCTGGGAATGGCTGTGTTCTACCTTTGAGGTCAGCTGCAGCCATTTTGCATAATCGTAGGAGCGGCGCACATCTGCAGTGCAGGCGGAAAGCTCCGCCGGATCACCCAGACGGTCGCGGAAGGCACGTCGGTCTGCCGGGGCGAGATTGACATAGGAAATTTTGAGTTCATTTAAATGGCCGCGGCAGGCGGGACAGTATTTTTTGTGCCCGTTCAGCATGTGGATTCGTTTACAGTGACGGCAATAATGGATGTACATCATAAGCGTAACTCCTTTCTTTTGGGTGACAAAAGTCTTTGTCCGGATAAACATATTGTGCCATTTAGACAAAAAATACACAACGAAAAAACGTTTACATTTTTCGACAGGAAAGCTGGCAGGAGGGAATCAGTGGAGGAACAGCATAAGAAGAAAAAAACGGGAAGTGCCAAAAAAACGGCTCCCCATGGGATAAAAGATAGAAAGAGCGTATCAGAACAGAAAAAAAAGGCGCAGCGCGCAGAACGTATTCCCGAGCGGAAAAAGTCGAACTGGGACGATGGAGAATTTCTCGACGACTGGGACGAGGTATCAGGCAAAACACCAGCGCACAGCAATAAGCGCCGCGTGAAAAAGCCTGCCGGAAAAAGCAGTCAGACCTTTCATGAAAAAAGCAGTCAGAACCGCACTGTAAATCGTTCTGCGTCCGCATCGACCGCAGCATCCGGCAGAAACCGAAAACGCCGCTCTGCCAGAAAAGAGCCGATGGCGGCGCTGGATATCGCGATTGCTCTGACGGGCGTGCTGGTTTTGGCGGCGGCAGCGTTTACGACATCGATGTATCTGGGACGAAACGAGCAGAATAAGCAGATGGAGGCGGTGGCTGCAGTCGGGAAAAATCTGGAAGCGATCGGAATGTCCGGGGAAGAGGTCCTGTCGGCGGTCGCTGCCGCAGCGCAGAACGTCTCGGAGGAGGTTTCTGAAGAAGAGACGACGGAGACGGAAACCGGATATGAGGAAAAGGATCTGGAAGCCAATGTCGACGTTATTTTAAAGCTGTCTTCGATGCAGAAGGATATGAAAATTAAATTCGCGGACAAAAACTCCGGTAAGCTGATAGGAAATCAACCCTTTACCGTAAAGCTGGAGGGCGCGTCGAGCCAGAACGCAAAGGATGACGACAAGGACGGCATAATTTATTTAAAAGACTTAAAAGCAGGCGATTACGTCGTTACCGTGACCGGACCGGATGAAATCAGCGGCAGAAAAGCAGCCGGAATTTCCGGGCGAGTGACGGTAAAGGACAAGATTGAGTATAAAAAGGTCGACGTGACGGACGAGATCAAAAAGGAGTCGGAGATCAACGTGGCGAAAGAGGATACCGCGATTGCACCGGCAGTGGAATCGGTTCTGCAGGATACTGTGGAATGGGTTGAGTCCACCAAAACACCGGCAGGAAACGGACAGGAATATGAAGAGGTCGGCAAGTCCGATATCCCGGAGCCTGCCCAGGCAAGACTTCTGGAGCCGGAGATAAAATACGCATATTTTGCAAAGGAAACGCAGATCGCCGTTTTCAATCAGCCCAGGGAGGAATCCCCTGCAGAGGGCGAGAACACGCCGCCTTCGGAGAGTGAATCTTCCTCCGAGAGCGAAAGCACAAAGCCGTCCGAGAGTGAAGGTACAAAGCCGACCGAGAGCGAATCGGAATCCGGAAGCAGCAAGCCGACGGAAAGCGAGAGCACGAAGCCGTCCGAGAGTGAAAGTACAAAGCCTTCGGAAAGCGAATCTGCAACCGAAAGCAGCACTGCAGCGACAGAGCCGACAAAAACGCCGGAAACCAAGCCGGAGGAGGTAAAGGTCAAGAAGATCACGATCTCAGGCTCTGCAACGGTTGAGGTTGGACAGACTGTTTCCCTTTCTGTAACGGTATCGCCGGACAATGCAGCGAACAAGTCCGTTCGCTGGGAAATCGTTTCCGGAAAAGAGTTTGTCTCGGTGGATGATAAGGGAACGGTAAAAGGCGTAAAAGCCGGAGAAGCGAAGATCAAAGCGGTCGCGCAGGACGGCAGCAACGTAGAGAGCGGAATCAGCACCGTGAAGGTGACGGAGAAAAAGATAAACCGCGGCGATACAAAGACCTTATTGAAAGATAAAAACGGCAACCAGCTGTACTGCAAGGACGGGGATACCTACCGTGAGGCAACGACGGCGGATTATTATACCAAAGACAAATTTTACCGCAAAAAAGCGAATGTGGAATATCGGTATACCGGGTGGCAGACGATCGACGGAAAACGCTTTTTCTATGACAAAAACGGGACCGCCGTTACCGGCGAACAGGTGATCCAGGGCGTGAAATACACGTTCAATGGGGACGGCAGCTTAAATACGGGAACTGTGATGGGAATTGACATTTCCAAACACAACGGCAATATCGACTGGAACGCAGTCAAAAACTCCGGCGTACAGTACGTCATCCTGCGCTGCGGCTACCGCGGCTCGGCTTCGGGTGTGCTGGTAGAGGATCAGAAGTTTAAGAGAAATATTCAGGGCGCGACGGCGGCAGGTCTGAAGGTCGGTATTTATTTCTTCAGCCAGGCGGTGAATGAAGTGGAAGCGGTCGAAGAGGCCTCCATGACGCTTTCCCTGATTAAAAAATACAGAATCACTTATCCTGTATATATTGACGTGGAGAGCGCAAATGGGCGCGCAGACGGAATCTCCAAAGCGGCGCGAACGTCTGTCATCAACGCATTCTGCCAGACGATCCGTAACAGCGGCTACACGCCGGGACTGTATGCGAACAAAAACTGGCTGACGGAAAAGATCAATACAGGCGCCCTTGGCGGCTGCAAGATCTGGCTGGCGCAGTATGTTGCTGCACCGACCTATGGAGGACGTTATGAGATGTGGCAGTATTCGTCGAGAGGGTCGATTGCAGGAATCAAAGGAAATGTTGACTTAAACGTAAGCTATATGGGTTACTGATATTGTGACAAAATTTGATACGGACAGGGCGCTGCAGTCTGCAGGATATCCGTAAACTGCAGCGCGCATTGCCGGGAATGGCGGCAATGCCGTATTTTCCTGTTGGAAAAACACGGAAAATATGGTACACTGGAAAAAAATCAGGATTATGGGATTTTGCGTCCTTTTGCGCAGAATCGAAAAGGAGAAGAGGCATGAGAACCTATCTTGTTACCGGAGGAGCGGGGTTTATCGGTTCCAATTACATTCACTATATGTTCCGCAAGTATGACAACGAAATCCGCATCATCAATGTGGATGCGCTGACCTATGCGGGCAATCTCGAGAACTTAAAGGACATTGAAAACCGCGATAACTATACCTTTGTAAAAGCAAATATCTGCGATAAAGAAGCGATTGCAAAGATCTTTGCAGAAAACGATATTGACCGCGTAGTTCATTTTGCAGCGGAAAGCCATGTAGACAGAAGCATCAGGAATCCCGAGGTATTCGTACAGACCAACGTGCTGGGTACTGCCGTGATGTTAAACTGCGCAAAGAACGCGTGGGAGCTTCCGGACGGCACCTTTAAGCCGGGCAAGAAATTCCTGCATGTTTCGACGGATGAAGTATACGGCTCTTTGAGCGAAGACGGCGGCTATTTCTATGAGACAACCCCCTATGCACCCCACAGCCCGTATTCTGCCAGCAAGGCAGGATCTGATATGCTTGTAAAAGCGTATATGGATACCTATCATTTCCCTGCAAATATCACAAACTGCTCTAATAACTACGGTCCTTACCAGTTTCCGGAAAAGCTGATTCCGCTGATCATCAACAATGCGCTGCACGGCAAGAAGCTTCCGGTATACGGCGACGGCAAGAACGTCCGCGACTGGCTGTATGTCGAAGACCACGCAAAGGCCATCGACATGGTGCAGGAGCAGGGCAGACTGTTCGAAACCTACAATGTAGGCGGTCATAACGAAAAACAGAACATTCAGATCATCGAAATCATTATCGAGACCCTGCAGGAGATGCTTGCAGACGACGACCCGCGCAAGGCGCTTGTCAGCAAGGATCTGATTACCTATGTAGCAGACCGTAAGGGACACGACAGAAGATACGCGATCGCTCCCGACAAGATCAAGAAAGAGATCGGCTGGTATCCGGAGACGATGTTCAAAGAAGGCATCAAAAAGACCATTGCATGGTACTTCGAGCATGAAGACTGGATGGAGCGCGTAACCAGCGGCGACTACCAGAAATATTATAACGAAATGTACAAAGCCTGAGAAGTTTCCGGACTGCCGGGGGGGGGAAAATGCCGGACAGACCGAAGAAAACAGGGCTTTGTATACCAGAATGGGGACGGCGCGCGACACCGTTCCCCTTTTGGCGCATCTGGGCAGGAGCGCACGGCAGTAGAACAGTGCCGCCGGGCAGTAGAACAGTGCTGCCGGGCAGTAGAACAGTGCCGCCGGAGCGATCCTGTAAAGCAAAATGTTTTTCATACAGGCGAATGAACGCATAGGAATGGAGGAATCTATGAAAGGTATCATTCTTGCAGGCGGCTCCGGAACCCGCCTTTATCCGCTGACCAAGGCGGTATCCAAACAGATTATGCCGGTTTACGACAAACCGATGATTTATTATCCGCTCTCCACACTGATGCTGGCGGGCATCCGGGAGATTCTGATTATTTCCACGCCCAGGGATCTGCCTGCTTTTAAAGAACTGTTCGGTACAGGCGAGCAGCTGGGACTTTCGATGTCCTATGCGGTTCAGGAGACGCCCCGCGGACTGGCAGACGCATTTTTGATCGGCGCGGATTTCATCGGAAACGACAGCGTTGCCCTCGTTCTGGGCGACAATATTTTCTATGGACAGAGCTTTTCCAGAGTGCTGGGAAAAGGGTGCGACGATTTTCGGCTATTTTGTCCGCGATCCCAGAGAATACGGCGTGGTGGAATTCGATGAAAACGGCAAAGCGCTTTCCATCGAGGAAAAGCCGGAGCATCCCAAGAGCAACTACGCAGTTCCCGGACTGTATTTTTATGATAACGACGTTGTGGAAATCGCCCGCAACGTAAAGCCGTCTGCAAGAGGCGAGATCGAAATCACTTCGATCAACAACGAATATCTGCGCAGAGGGACGCTGATGGTGGAGACGCTGGGCAGAGGCTTTGCATGGCTCGATACCGGCAACCACGATGCACTGCTGGATGCGGCAGATTTCGTTGCAGCGGTACAGAAGCGTCAGGGCATGTACATTTCCTGCATTGAGGAAATCGCGTTCCGCAGAGGTTTTATCGATAAACAGCAGCTCTTAAAGCTTGCGGAGCCGCTGATGAAGACCAACTATGGAAAATATCTCGTAGAGGTCGCAAACGGACTTTAAAAACGGAACAGGAGAATAGAAAAATGGGAAAAATTTCAGTAGAAACATGTCATATCGAAGGTCTTAAGGTGATCACCCCCCAGGTGTTCGGCGACGCCCGCGGTTACTTCATGGAGACTTATAACTACAACGATTACAAGGAAGCCGGCATCGATCAGGTTTTCGTACAGGACAACCAGTCCGCATCCAAAAAAGGCGTTCTGCGGGGGCTTCATTTCCAGATCAATTACCCCCAGGACAAACTGGTGAGAGCGATTCGCGGCGAAGTGTTTGACGTTGCGGTTGACTTACGTCCCGGCTCCAAAACCTATGGTCAGTGGTACGGTGTGCTGCTTTCCGAAGAGAACAAAAAGCAGTTCTTTATCCCCAAGAATTTCGCACACGGCTTTGTAGTGCTGTCGGATTATGCGGAATTTGCCTATAAGTGCACCGACTTCTATCATCCCAACGACGAAGGCGGTCTGGCATGGAACGATCCCCAGATTGGCGTAGAATGGCCGATTCCGGAAGGAATGGAACTGACCTTGTCTGACAAAGATAAAAAGTGGGGCTCTTTTGCCGAATTTACAGAAAGCAGAAATAAATGAAGAGACTGAATAAAAAAACAGGAATCGCCATATTCACTGCGGTGATGGCGATTCTTGCCGTTATTATCCTTGTTTATCATAATCCTCTTGCCAATCCGCAGGATGAGCTGCTGAAAAAAGTGATTGCCTGCGTGCTGATCGTGGCGGCGGTCATTGCCTTTATCCGGTTATACGATAAGATCACGGTGCTGCCGGTGGAATTATACCAGAACCGCAGGCTGATCTGGAAACTGGCAAAGAGCGATTTCAAAAAGCGCTACGCAGGCTCTTATATGGGAGCGTTCTGGGCGATGGTGCAGCCGGTCATCACAGTTGCGATGTACTGGGTTGTTTTCGTGATTATTTTCCCGAACCGGACTGGTTATGCCTCCGGAGGCGTAGAAGGTGTTCCGTATATCCTGTTTCTGACAGCGGGACTGGTGCCCTGGTTTTATTTTTCCGAAGCCCTGACCAGCGCAATGGTATCGCTGCTGGAATATAATTACCTGGTAAAAAAAGTCGTATTCAAAATCAGTATCCTGCCGATTATCAAGATTATTGCAGCGACATTTATTCATGCGTTTTTCGTGCTGGTTTTACTGATCGTGGCAGCATTGAACGGCTATTATCCGAGCCTGTATACACTGCAGGTATTTTATTACAGCTTCTGCATGTTCGTTTTTGTACTGGCACTCAGTTATACGACCTGCTCGGTTGTCATCTTTTTCAGGGATCTGCAGTCCATTGTCAATATCTTTCTGCAGGTCGGTATGTGGGCAACTCCGGTGCTGTGGAATATCAATGATTTTCCGATGAAGCTTCAGATGATCGTGAAAATCAATCCGCTTGTATACATTGTGGAGGGCTACAGAAGCGCTGTATACGGAAAACAGTGGTTCTGGGAGGATTTTTACTCCACGGTTTATTTCTGGATTATCACGGTGGTGCTGTTTGGCATTGGCGCGCTGATTTTCAAGAAACTCAAGATTCATTTTGCGGATATCATGTAAAGGAAAACTGGTTATGGAACAAAAAGAACTGGCAATTCATGTGGACAGGGTGAGCAAAGTATACAAGCTGTACCGCAGAAACCGGGACCGTCTGATCGAATCCCTGGGACTGACAAAAAAGAAACTTTCCACGCCGCATTACGCATTAAAGGATGTCAGTCTGGACATTTATAAAGGAGAGACTGTCGGCATTATTGGCACGAACGGCTCCGGCAAATCGACGATTTTAAAGATTATCACCGGCGTATTACATGAGACGAGCGGCACTGTGCAGGTAAACGGCAGAATTTCCGCCTTGCTGGAGCTGGGCGCAGGCTTTAACATGGAATACAACGGCATCGAAAATATTTATCTGAATGGAACGATGATCGGTTTTTCTGAAAAAGAAATTGATGAAAAGCTGCAGGATATCCTGGATTTTGCGGATATCGGGGACTATGTGTACCAGCCGGTAAAGACCTATTCCAGCGGTATGTTTGTCCGACTGGCATTTGCAGTTGCCATCAATATCGACCCGGAAATCCTGATCGTCGATGAGGCGCTTTCGGTTGGCGACGTATTTTTCCAGGCAAAATGCTATCGAAAATTCGAGGAATTCAAGAAAAAAGGCAAGACGATCCTGTTCGTCAGCCACGATCTGAGCGCGATCAGCAAATATTGCGACCGTGCGATTCTGTTAAATCAGGGCGTAAAGCTCGGAGAAGGCTCGCCCAAAGACATGATCGACGCCTACAAGCAGGTGCTGGTGGGACAGTACGAAACGCCTAAGGCTGGCGTGGATGTACCTGACCTGACGGCGGACGGGGATGTTCGGGCGGCGCTTGACAAACAGAAAAAGAAGCAGGAAGCGGCGCGCATGGGCGTCAACCCGGAGACACTGGAATACGGCACGAAGCAGGCGGAAATTGTTTCGTATTACATTACGGACAAAAACGACGTGCAGACGACCGCAATTTTAAAGGGCGACGAATTCACGATGCATATGAAGGTGAAAATCGGTCAGGATCTTCCGGCGCCGATCTTTGCTTTTTCCATCAAAAACATCAAGGGCGTGGAGATCACGGGAACGAACACGATGTTTGAAAAGACGTTTCTGGAGAGCGTAAAGGCGGGTCAGGTGCTGGAAATTACATTCCGCCAGAAGATGCGCCTGCAGGGCGGTGACTATCTCATATCCCTGGGTGTGACAGGGTATGAAAAAGATACGTTTAAAGTGTATCATCGTCTTTATGACGTGCTGAATATTACGGTCGTGTCCGACAAGGATACGGTGGGCTATTTTGATATGGAATCTCAGGTTGAGGTGAAGGAGATTTAACGCATGCAGACAGTCAGGACAGAGAAGATCGGGAATGTTGTGCTGGATTATTCCCATTATCCGGAACAGGATTTTTACTGCGACGGAGCGTCAGAGGATGCACTTTTGGAGCTGGTAAAAACAATCCCGCCCCGGGAATATCCCCAGGAAATCTATAAAGCGGCGAGCTGGGAGGTGCTTTACCACCTTTCCGACCTGCGGGAAAATATCGTCGGATGGCTGCCTGTTGACAAAAGCATGAAGGTGCTGGAAATCGGTTCCGGCTGCGGCGCGATTACGGGAAGCCTCGCACAGAAGGCAGGCAGCGTAACCTGCGTCGACCTTTCGAAAAAACGCAGCTTGATCAACGCTTACCGCCATCAGGACTGTGATAACGTGACGATCCATGTGGGCAACTTTTCGGACATCGAGCCGGATCTGCCGACGGATTATGATTTTGTCTGTCTGATCGGCGTGTTCGAATACGGGCAGAGCTATATCGGCGGAAAAACCCCCTTTCACGATTTCTACCGGATTATCAAAAAACATGTGAAATCCGATGGACATATCGTGATTGCGATAGAGAATAAGCTTGGTTTAAAATATTGGGCGGGGTGCCGGGAAGACCACGTCGGCACGTTTTTTTCAGGCCTGGAGGATTACCCCCAGGGCGGTGCGGCTCGCACCTTTTCCCGGAGCGGTCTGGAAAAAATCCTGAAAGAATGCGGTGAGACGGAATATCATTTCTACTACCCTTATCCGGATTATAAATTTATGACGACGCTGTACTCCGACCGGTATCTGCCGAAAGTCGGAGAACTATCTAATAACCTACGAAATTTCGACCGCGACCGGATGCTGCTGTTCGATGAAAAAAAGGTGTTCGACATGCTCATCCGCGAGGGACTGTTTGGACAGTACAGCAATTCGTTCCTCGTGATGACAGGGCCCATGACGGATATTGTATACAGCCGTTTTTCCAACGACAGGGCGGAGCATCTGAGCATCCGCACGGATATTCTGGAAAAGGACGGAAAACACACTGTCCGGAAATATCCGGCAACCTCAGCTGCAGCGGCACATATTGAAGCCCTGGCAGAAAATGAATGCGTCTTCACAGAACGGTTTAAAGGCAGCACCCTCTCAGTCAACCGTCTGGAGCTGAAACGGAATCCGGATGGATTGCCCTTTGCGGAAATCGAATATCTCGAAAATAGCCGGACATTGGAAGAGTTGCTGGATGAGTGCTTACAGAACAATGACGAAGCAGGTTTTGATAAGCTGTTTGACCGTTACTGCAAAATCGCAGCGTGGAAAGCGGAGGGGACGAAGCAGGATTATGACCTGACCTTCCCGAATATCTGCGTACAGGGTGATATCTGGACGATGATCGATTACGAGTGGACGACAGACAAGCTGACGCCGCAGCAGATCATCAGCCGGGCATTGAACTGCTATGGTCAGGAGGATCCGGTTCGGATGGAGCATCCGATTGTGAAAAAGCATCTGGAAGCCCTCGGCATCGGCAAAGAGCAGATGCGGGAGCTTTCGGAAAAAGAGCTGGCGTTCCAGCACTTTGTCCTGCAGGAAAAGGACGGGCGGAGCCGGACGGCTCTTGGGCAGCTTCGGCATCTGATCGGCAACCGTGCTGTGCCGTATCAGGAATTTTTCGCCCGGGCGGACCGCAAAAAGGTGCAGGTATTTGAAGACTTCGGCGCAGGATATACACCGGAGCATTCTTATTATCAATATGATGCATATGAGGCGGACGATCTGATCAACGCCAGGATCATCTGCAAAGCAGGTACAAAAGCGATTCGCTTAGATCCTGCGGAGCTGCCGTGTCTGGTACAGATTCATGGAATCGAATGGCGCGGAAAAGCGCTGACGCGAGCACAGCTGGATCAGTGCCTGTCGACGAACGGACAGGTGCTTGCAGATACCCCGGACCATGTTCCGACGGTACTGTTTGAAACAGGAGATCCGAACATCAGCGTTCGGCTGGATTGTCTGGACAACGAGGCGACGGATGGCGAAGCACTGATCATCCGGGCACAGATCGCATGGCTGTCGGCGGAAATGCTGCAGGATATTCAGGCGCGCCTGGCGGCAGCGGCAAGGAGGAAAGGTTTTTGGTTTCAAAGATAAAAGAAGCAATTCAGGATAATCTGGTAAAGAGAAGATACCGATGGTATCAGGAGCAGATTCAGAAACAGACCCTCACCTATGACGAGTGGATTCGGGAAAAGGAAGCCCAGGAGGACGAGACACTGCGCGCAGAGAACAGGGCAGAGCACGCGGAGGTGATCTCCTACGATGAGTGCCGTGCGGATTTTGATGTGCGTCGGTATGCCCACGGCGCGACGCCGGCGGACGTCCTGATTTTCCACGCGCCGGATGCAAGCCCGGACACGAGAGGCATTTCACATGTGCTCAGCTGGTTTGAAGCCCATCCTGAAACGGTGATCGCCTACGCGGACGAGGATGAAATCGACGAAGCCGGTAAGCGCAAAAATCCCTGGCTGAAGCCGGACTGGTCGCCGGATACGCTGATGTCCTGCTTTTATTTCGGCGGATTCTTTGCGGTGCGCAGACAGGCGATGGAGAACTGTCCGTGGCTGGCAGATGAGAACCCACTGCGCAACCTTTATGACCTGGTGCTGCGCCTGACGGAAATCGAGAATGGAACTGCACATATCGACAGCGTGCTGTTTCATCATGAAAAAATCGAAGTCTGGGGTATGGAAGAGACGTATGATGATCTGAAAAAGGCGGCATATGTAAGAAGAGGCTGGCCTCTTACGCCCTCCGGGAAGGTTTCAATCATCATCCCGACCAAGGATCATCCCCATATTTTATCGAATTGCATTCATTCTGTCCTGGAAAGTGGAAACTACCGGGATTTTGAGATCATCGTTGTGGATAACGGAAGCAATGAACAAAACCGTGCAAGAATTGAACGGATGCGCGATATGTTGAACGAGGATTTCCGGTTCGTTTATCACTATGAACCGATGGAGTTCAATTTTTCCAAAATGTGTAACCTTGGCGTGTCCCTGGCGACCGGCGATTACATCCTGTTATTGAATGATGATATCGAAATTACGCAGGACAACTGGCTGGAAAAGCTGATGGAAAAGGCGGTTCTGCCGCACGTCGGCGCGGTGGGCGCAAAGCTGATCTATCCGGGCACGGAGATCATTCAGCACGCGGGCATCACCAACATTCATCTGGGGCCTGCACACAAGCTGCAGTTCCGCTCCGATGCGCTGGAATTTTATTTCGGGCGCAACCGCATGGCGATGGATGTCCTGGGTGTAACCGGAGCCTGCCTTCTGGTGAAAAAAAGCATTTACGATCAGGCGCAAGGACTGTCCGAGAACCTGCGTGTCGCGTTCAACGATGTGGAATTCTGCTATCATGTATATGAAATGGGCTATTACAACGTGGTACGCAACGACGTGGCGCTGACGCATCATGAATCCTTAAGCCGCGGTGCGGACGACAGCACGGAAAAGCTGCGCCGCCTGCATCAGGAACTGAATTTGCTCTATGAACTGCACCCGTCCCTATACGGAACCGACCCGTTCTATCACAGATATCTGGTAAAGGATGTGCTGGATGCGGAATTTTATACGGGCTGCCGTTATGATTTTGACAAAAGAGTGGAAAAAGTTTCCCCTGAGAAGATCGAGGGTGTTCTGGAACCGCAGTGGCATAACGAGGTGCTGCGCATCGGTGTGGAGTTCGCCGGGGACATGGGGCGCTGGCAAAGGGGCGCTGCAGGAGCAGGAACTGGCGACTGGATGATCCAGGGCTGGACGTGGGCACTGCAGGTTGATAACTGCCGGTACGATTTTTCCCTGTTGTTAAAGAAGGTGGAGACCGGCTATATTGCGCCCGGCTCCAGTACGGAAGCGATTCCTGAGGATCGGGGCGAGGTCTGGAGGATTCCCTGTACGAGGCAGTTCCGCCCGGATATCGACGAAAATCTGCACGGAATTGTCCATACCGAGCTGCCGGGCGTGTGCGTGACCTTCGATCGGGACAGCCTGCCGGAGGGAGACTACCTGATCGGCTTTTTGTGGGAAGATACCTGCTCGCGGCAGAAGCTTTATCGCTTCAGTCCGGAAATGCTTACAGTGAGGAAATAATAAAATCATGGAAGAAAAAAAGGACTATCAGGACGCTTACGAGAAAGAACATTATAAAGCCGTTTATCTGGCAAACCGGGTCGCTGAGCTGGAGGATCAGGTGGACGATCTGCAGTTCAAATTGAACCGCATCAAAAACAATCCGATCTGGAAAGCGTCCGGCCCTGCCAGAAAGTGCATGCATTTTGTGATCCGCCAGAAGGACCGTTTGAAAAATTGCGGCAGCCTGTCGGGCGTGATTGCAAAGGTACGCTATAAATCCTGGGAAAAGAAGGCGATGACCCATTACGGCACCCAGAGCTTCCCGTCCGCAGAGGAAAGACAGAAGCAGGAGGCGGCTGTCTTTGAACGGATGCCAAAGATCAGTATTCTTGTTCCGTTGTGGAACACGCCGGAAAGCTTTTTAACCGAGATGATCGGCTCCGTCCAGTGGCAGACCTACAAAAACTGGGAGCTGTGTCTGGCGGACGGTTCGGACGATGCGCACGCCTATGTCGGCGAATACTGCAAAAGGCTGGCGGCGCAGGATTCGAGAATCGTTTATCAGAAGCTTGCCAAAAACGAGGGCATTTCGGGCAACACGAACGAATGCTATAAGCTTGCATCCGGTGAGTTTATCGGGCTGTTTGACCACGACGATATTCTGCATCCCTGCGCACTTTACGAGTATGTAAAGGCGATCAACGAAAAGGATGCGGACTTTATTTACTGTGATGAAGCGACGTTTAAGAGCCCGGACATCAACAAGATGATCACGATGCACTTCAAGCCGGATTATGCGATCGACAACCTGCGCGCGAACAACTATATTTGTCATTTCAGCGTATTTTCCAGAGAGCTGTTGGATGGCACGGAGCTGTTTCGGACAAAATTTGACGGCAGCCAGGATCATGATATGATTCTGCGCCTGACGGACAATGCGAAGCATATCGTCCATGTGCCGAAGCTTCTGTATTATTGGCGCTCCCATGCAGGCAGTGTTGCGGGCAATATCGAGGCAAAGCCTTACGTGGTCGAAGCGGCGAGAGGCGCGGTTGCGGATCATTTGCGCAGACACGGCTTCAAAAACTTTACAATTACGAGCACTCGCGCGTTTGAGACGATTTTTAAAATCAGTTATGAAATTATCGGGGAACCGAAGATTTCTATCATTATTCCGAACAAGGATCATGTGGAAGACCTGCGCCGCTGTATCAGCTCCATTGTGGAAAAATCGACCTGGGAAAATTACGAGATCATTGTCGTGGAGAACAACAGCGAGACGAAGGAGATTTTTTCCTACTATGACGAGCTGCAGAATAATCCGCAGATCCGCGTGGTGACCTTCGAGGGTAAATTTAATTATTCGAAAATCAACAATTTCGGCGTCTCTCTTGCGACCGGAGACTATGTGCTGTTGTTAAACAACGATACGCAGGTAATTACGATCAACTGGATGGAAGAGCTTCTGATGTATGCGCAGCGCCCGGACGTCGGCGCAGTCGGCGGAAAGCTTTACTATGGGGATAAAACGATCCAGCATGCGGGCGTCGTGATCGGACTTGGCGCGCATCGGACGGCAGGACATGTGCATTACCGCCAGAAGCGGGAAAATTTAGGATACATGGGACGTCTGTGCTATGCGCAGGATATGACGGCAGTAACCGGAGCATGTCTTTTGGTGAAAAAATCGCTCTATGAGCAGGTCGGCGGTCTGGACGAGAGCTTTGAAATTTCATTAAACGATGTGGACTTCTGTTTGAAGCTGCGCAAGGCTGGTTATCTGAACGTCTTTACGCCCTTTGCCGAGCTGTATCATTTCGAATCGATTTCGAGAGGATTAGACGATCAGGGAGAAAAAGCAAAACGGTATAACGAAGAGTCCGAACGCTTCCGCAACAAATGGAAAGCCGAGCTGGAAGCCGGAGATCCTTATTTCAACCCGAATTTTTCGTTAGATAAATCTGACTTTTCTTTACGGGTCTGAAAAAATAGTGTATACTGACTTAAAGAAGATGTACTGCAGCCAAGGGAAGACTGACAGGCAGGGACGTAAGAGACGGCAGGCATCAGAAAAGATGGAGGTAGCAAAAGCGATGAATTACATGGATCAGTACAAATTCTGGCTGGAGGATTCCTACTTTGATGAAGGAACCAAGGAAGAGCTCCGCAAAATTGCAGATAATCAGGCGGAGATTGAAGATCGTTTTTACAAGGATCTGGCGTTTGGTACCGGCGGTCTGCGCGGTGTGATCGGAGCCGGAACCAACCGGATGAATATTTATACTGTCAGAAAAGCAACACAGGGTCTGGCAAACTACATTTTAAAGCAGGGCGGCGCTGAAAAGGGCGTTGCAATTGCATACGACAGCCGTTATTATTCTCCTGAATTTGCAGATGAGGCTGCACTGTGCATGGCTGCAAACGGCATTAAGGCGTATGTATTCGATGAACTCCGTCCGACACCTGAGCTGTCCTTTGCACTGCGTACCTTAGGCTGTATTTCCGGTATCGTTGTAACGGCGAGCCACAATCCTCCGGAATACAACGGATACAAGGTTTACTGGGAGGACGGTGCACAGGTAACTGCCCCCAAGGATCATGAGATCATCGACGAGGTAGAGCATGTAACCGATTTCCATACGGTAAAAACCATGTCCAAGGACGATGCCATCGAAGCCGGTCTGTATCAGTACATCGGCGAAGAAATCGACGTTGCCTACATGGAAGAGTTAAAGAAACAGATCATTCATCCCGAAATCATCAAAGAAGTAGCGGATGAACTGAAAATCGTGTACACACCGTTCCATGGTACCGGCAACAAGCCCGTCAGAAGAATTCTGGCTGAGCTGGGCTTCAAGCACGTTTATGTTGTTCCCGAACAGGAACGTCCCGATCCTGCATTTACGACGCTGGATTACCCGAACCCTGAAGATCCCAAGGCATTTACCCTGGCATTAAAGCTTGCAAAGAAGGTGGACGCAGACATCGTTCTGGCTACTGACCCGGATGCAGACCGTCTCGGCATTTATGCAAAGGATTCCAAGACCGGCGAGTACATGCCCTTCACCGGCAACATGTCCGGCATGCTGATTGCAGAGTACATCCTGCGCGAGCGCACCGCTACCAACCGGATGCCGGTTGATCCTGTTATGGTATCCACCATCGTTACGACCAATATGGCAGCAGCGATTGCAGCAGATTATAAGGTAGAATTAAGAGAAGTCCTGACCGGCTTTAAGTATATCGGCGAGCAGATCAAATGGATGGAGCAGGCTGGGAAAGGCCACTATGTATTCGGTCTGGAAGAGTCCTACGGCTGTCTGGCAGGCACCCATGCAAGAGATAAGGATGCGATTGTTGCAGTAATGTGTCTGTGCGAGACCGCTGCATGGTGCAAGAAGCACGGCATGACCTGCTGGGATCAGATGCTTGCGCTGTATGAGAAATATGGCTACTACAAAGAAACTCAGTATGCTATTACTCTGAAGGGAATCGACGGCGCAGCCCAGATCTCCGCAATGATGGAAAAGCTTCGCAGCAATCCTCCGAAGAATTTCGGCGACCTGCAGGTTGTAGAGATGCGCGACTATGATAAGGATCAGGTTAAAGATATGGCAACCGGCGCGGTTCGCCCGACCGGACTTCCCAAGTCCAACGTTCTGTACTTTGAACTGACCAACAATTCCTGGTGCTGTGCACGTCCGTCCGGAACCGAGCCCAAGATTAAATTCTATATGGGCGTAAAGGGAACCAGTCTGGAAGATGCACAGGCAAAGGTTGACAAGCTGACCGCTGACCTGAAGGCAATTCTGTAAAAGAAAAAGCCGCAGCACCAGCAGCGTATTTTGCAGCAAAAATGCAGCATGCGCTCTGGCGCAGGGGTTATATCACGAATCAAAAGGACACGGCGCGTGCCCGGTGTCGGAGTTTTCCGGCACTTGGGCACGCGCAGGCGTCTGTAGCAGGAAAAGGAGTTCGACGGATGTCTGTTTTTTCCCTATCCAATCTGAAAAAAACCTGGTATTATCTGCAGAAAAACGGAATCAGAAATGCCGTGTGGGCGGTGTTGGAGCGGATTGGGCAGGAACAGGAGGTCTATACCTGGCAGGAGCCGGACGAAAAGACACTTTCGTTCCAACGGGAGCATTCTGCTTCCTTGCGCATCAGTATCGTCGTTCCGGCATACCGGACGAAAAAAGAGCATCTTGAAGCGATGCTTAACAGCGTATCGAAGCAGTCGTACCCGCACTGGGAGCTGATTGTAGCGGATGCGGGAGGCACGGCAGAGTCTGTACAGGCCTGGGCAAAAAAGAACGGAATCTGTCTGCGGGAAGCGGCAGATGCATCAAACCTTGCAGAATGGAAGGATCAGAGCATCGTGCTCTGTACCCTTTCCGAAAACAAAGGAATTTCCGCCAATACGAACGCAGGAATTGGACTTGCGGCGGGAGACGCGGTCGGTCTGCTGGATCACGACGATCTGCTGACTGCGAATGCGCTCTGGGAGATGGCGGATTGTCTGGAAAAAGAAAAAAAGCGCGGAAAACAAAAGCTTGTGCTGTTTTCCGATGAAGATAAATGCGACGGAGCGGCGAGCCGCTTCTATGAGCCGAATTTCAAGCCGGATTTTGACGGGGAATTGCTTTTGACCAACAATTATATCTGCCATTTTACGGTGATCGAAACGGCATTTTTGAAAGAATTAAAGCTGCGCAGCGGATTTGACGGGGCACAGGATTACGATCTGATGCTGCGGGCGTATGCGGCAGGCGGACAGTTTGTGCATGTGCCGAAGGTGTTGTACCACTGGCGCTGCCATGAAGCGTCTACGGCGTCGAACCCGCAAAGCAAGCGCTACGCTTACGAGGCGGGGCAGCGTGCGCTGGAAGATTATTGTCTTCGAAAAGGCTGGAAGGCGACAGTGAGCGGGCTGAAACATCTTGGCTTTTATCGGGAAGACTATGAAGACAGTGTATTTTGCCAGCGCCCGGAAATCGGGATTTGGGCAAAGCCTCTGCCGGGCGGCAGGGATATTTTTGGCATCCGGCATCCGAAAGGTTTCCTGGTGAGCGGACTGTATGAAAACGACGGTTCGATGCGGTATGCAGGGCTTCGGAAAGGATATTCCGGACCGATGCACCGTGCAGCGCTGCAGCAGAGCGCACCGGCAGCAGACCTGCGCAGCATGGAGGTTTGCAGCGCATTAAAGGAGCGTTACGCGCAGACGATAGCGGAATTAAAAGAAGCCTGCCAGGGGCTTCCGACGGCAGCGCAGGAAGCAAAGATCCTTCAAAAGAGTATGGAATTTTGTAAAGAAGCGACAGCGGCAGGGTATGGGATTTTATGGGATCCGCAGGCGTAAGCCGCAGACAGAGCGCACCGCGACAGGCGGCTTTGTTGCTGCGTAGGCAGGCGATCTGCGCTCTGGGGCTCTCCCTCGCGCGGACGGCAAACACAGGAAACATGAGGAGCAAAATCGGTGGATGAAGACGACCGTGGTAATACCGAACTATAACGGAAAACATTTTCTGCAGGACTGTCTGGACAGCCTGCTTCAGAGCACAGTGGAAATCGCCGTGATCGTTGTGGATAACGGGTCGACGGACGGAAGTGTTTCGTGGATACAGGAGCATTTTCCACAGGTGAAGCTGATCTGTTTTTCGGAAAATAAGGGTTTTTGTACGGCAGTCAATACCGGAATTGAAGCTGCTGCTACACCGTATGTTTTTCTTTTAAATAACGATACAAAAACCGATCGCTTCTGTCTGGAACGTCTGGAAAGGGCAATGGAAGCGGATGGGAAGATTTTTTCAGTCGGGGCGAAGATGCTTTCGATGAAGGAACCGGAGCTTGTCGATACGGCGGGGGATCTGTACTCGGCATTTGGCTGGGCGTATGCGATTGGCAAAGGAAGGCCTTCTTCCAATTACACAGCGCCAAAGCGCGTTTTTTCCAATTGTGCAGGGGCGGCGCTCTACCGCAAGGCACATCTGGAGCTGATCGGAGGGTTTGACGAGCTTCATTTTGCATACCTGGAAGATGTGGATATCGGATACCGGGCGCAGATTTTCGGGCTGAAAAATGTCACAGAGCCGGCTGCAGTCGTCTATCACGCGGGGAGCGGTTCTACCGGTTCGCGGTACAATGCGTTTAAGGTGACACATTCTTCGAGAAACAATATTTATCTGATCTATAAAAATATGCCGCTGCTGCAGCTGATCCTGAATCTGCCGTTTTTGCTGGCGGGATTTTTGATGAAACAGCTGTTTTTTATGAAAAAAGGATTTGGAGCGACTTACGCAAAAGGAATCCGGGCGGGAATCTGTCTGTCTGCTTCGAAAGAGGGACGCGCGCATAAGGTCCCCTTTGCAGGACGAAATTTGCTGCATTATTGCAGTTTGCAGTTACAGCTGTGGGTCAACCTGTTTCGGCGTGTGTGAGCGGTGACTGTGGGTGTACACAAGTGTTACGGTTTGCCTGCGCGATTCGTAAAAATCCTTGTGCTTTGTTGGAAGGTATTGTATACTACATTTTGAATATGGGGACGAGCCGTAATGATAAAGGATAATCAACGTTATTTGAACCGGCTTCATGTTGTTGTAGATGCCGTGGTTACAGCAGCTTCCTATCTGTTGGCCTGGTGGCTGATGTTCGGGAGCCGCTTTGCAGATAAAGAAATAGGTGTACTGGACATGGGCATATATTTTTCCGCCCTTTATTTTGTTGTACCCGGTTATCTGATCCTTTATTACTGGAACAAATTGTATACGCCGAAGCGTGTACAACGCCCGGAAAATGAAATACTGAATATTATCAGGGCGAATCTGATCGGAATTGTCCTGTTTCTTGCAGGGTTATACCTTGCCAACTCCATCGACCGCGAGCTGCAGCATTTTTCCCGCGGCATGCTGGCATTATTTGCTATCATCAATACGATTTCGGGAATTCTGGTGCGTGCGCTGATCCGTAGAATCCTGCATCTGATGCGCAAACGCGGTTATAATTTGAAGCACATTTTGCTGGTGGGGTATTCTCGTGCGGCGGAAGCCTATATCGACCGGATTATCGCCAATCCCCAGTGGGGCTATATGGTGCGGGGCATTCTGGACGATAATGTGCCGAGAGGCGCGGTTTACAAGGGAGTCAAGGTGCTTGGTTCCATCGATAACCTGCCCTTTATCCTGCCGGAAAACAAACTGGATGAGATCGCTGTGACCCTTGCGCTGCAGGACTACGACCGTCTGGAAGAGATTGTTAATCTCTGTGAAAAATCCGGCGTGCATACGAAGTTTATTCCGGACTATAACAGCCTGATTCCGGGCAAGCCTTATACGGAGGATCTTGGCGGACTGCCGGTCATCAACATCCGTTATGTCCCGCTGAGCAACACCTTAAATGCGGTTGCAAAGCGCGCTGTGGATATTGTCGGTTCGCTTTGCGGATTGATAGTGACGTCGCCGCTTCTTTTGATCGTAGCAATTTTGATCCGTGCGACGAGTAAGGGACCGATTATTTTCAGTCAGGAAAGAATCGGACAGCACAATCATGCGTTTAAAATGTACAAATTCCGTACAATGTATGTTCAGGACACCACGGAAGAAAAGAAGGGCTGGACGACGAAAAACGATCCCCGCGTCACAAAGGTGGGGCGGATTCTGCGCAAGACCAGCATTGATGAGCTGCCGCAGCTGTTTAATATCCTGATCGGGGATATGAGTCTGGTAGGTCCCAGACCGGAGCGACCGCAGTACGTTGAGAAGTTTAAGGAAGAGATTCCGCGTTATATGATCAAGCACCAGGTTCGTCCGGGGCTGACCGGCTGGGCGCAGATCAACGGCTACC
>OLVR01001495.1_pt1 | contig 21981 bp, 14 predicted proteins | sample 1673261 | NCBI WGS metagenome assembly OLVR01 (sample SAMEA3178938, study PRJEB25190) | human gut metagenome | biome: human gut; feature: human-associated habitat; material: faeces | place: Austria | collected 2013 | reverse complement strand
TTACTACGTTTCTACTACGATTGCAGTACACATCTTGCAAAATTTTGCTAAGATTTGCATTTTATGTACAGAAATGACTGATACATAAGGAAAAATTAACATCGCGCAAATCGCTGCAAATGGTAGCAGGAAAGCGCATTTTGAAAGGAGTTTTTATGAGTATACGCGTACTTTTCATCTGCCACGGCAATATGCCAAAATGATATGGTAATGTCAATATTCATGGTATGATGAGATGGACTTTATGAGAAAATACACCTTTTTTACACCTTTTGATTAGCTTGAAAGCTGAGCACTCGTATGATTTAAATATTCTTTTTAAGAACACATCAATAAAACGATGTGTTTTTTTATTGCTTTTTGAAAGTAGAGGTGAGCTGGATGCTAAAAATCAGATTACAAGGTAATAAAAAGGAATTAAGAAGAATGATGAAATTGTTACAGAAAAATCAGAGATGTCAAATTGGATATACATCGAATTTTATGCAGTGTGATGATAAGAAATACCATCGGGTGTATGTGACAATGTATTTGCTACAAAAAGAAAGGCATGAATCTAAAAAGCAATAGTTTATAAAATACGGAGGGTCAGAATTATGTGTAAAGTAATCGCTATATGCAATCAAAAAGGTGGCGTGTCCAAAACCACCACAACAGTGAATCTTGGAGCAGGCTTAGTCAGAGAAGGAAAGAAGGTGCTTGTGATCGATGCAGATCCACAGGGAAATCTGTCACAGAGTCTTGGCATTATGAATCCGGATGAGCTGGACGTGGCACTGCCTGACATTATGGAGCAGATCATTATGGATAGGGATGTGGATGTGACAGAGGGGATTGTTCAACACGAAGAGGGACTTGACCTTATGCCATGCAACATCAATCTGTCCGGTGTGGATGTATCGCTTGTGAATGCCATGAGTAGGGAGTTTGTTTTGAAAACTTATGTCGAAAGTATGAGGGAGTTCTATGACTACATTCTTATCGACTGTATGCCGAGTCTTGGAATGATAACTGTAAATTCCCTTACTGCAGCGGACAGTGTGTTGATCCCGGTACAGGCAGCCTATCTGCCGGTAAAGGGACTGGAGCAGTTGATCACAACAATTTGCCGGGTGAAGAAACATCTCAATCCGTCGATCCGGTTTGAGGGGATATTAATCTCCATGCTGAATGCAAGGACCAATTATGCGAAGGACATTATGGAACTGATAAACGAGTATTACGGAGATTCCATTCCTATCTTTGAGAGTAAGATTCCGTTTTCCGTAAAAGCCTCTGAAACATCAGCGGCTGGAGTAAGTATTTTTTCGCTGGATAAAAAGCATCCGGTAGCAAAAGCTTATGAAGAACTGACGAAGGAGGTAATCGCTCATGAGTAGAACAAAGGCTTTAAAAAATGTGAAATTGACAAGTTTTGATGACCTCTTTGGAGGCAAGGTTGTGGAAGAAACTGCAGAAACGGGCGATGTGAAAGAGATACCGCTTTCTGAGCTGCATGAGTTTCATAACCACCCGTTTCAGGTCCGTTCGGATGAAGAATTGGAAGAGATGATCGAGAGTGTCAGAGAGCATGGAGTGCTGGTGCCGGGAATTGTACGGAAACGGGAACAGGGCGGTTACGAGATCATTGCAGGACATACAAGGAAGCACGTGTGTGAAATGCTTGGCTTGGAAACCATGCCGGTCTTTGTAAAAGAGCTGAACGACGATGAAGCCAGTATGGTGATGGTCGATTCTAACATTCAGCGGGAAAATATCCGGCCAAGTGAAAAAGCAAAGGCGTATAAGATCAAGTATGATGCCATGAAGAATCAGGGAAAAGCAGGAAACAGCCTGCAGATGATGTCGGAGGAAAGCGGTGAGAATTACAAGTCGATCCAAAGATACATCTGGCTTGCCAGGCTGAATGATGATCTTTTGGCATTAGTCGATCATAAGCGGCTTGGACTTGGTCAGGGCGTCAGTTTATCAGCTTTGACGGATGAAGAGCAGAGAATGGTTTATGAAGCACTCTGCCGGTATCCAAAGAAACTGTCGGCGGTACAGGCAAATACGATCAAGCAGCTCAGTGTGGATGGAAAATTGGATGAAGAGATGTTGGAACGCTATCTTTCCTCTGCACAGAAACAGAACCGTAAAAAAGAGATCACTCTGAAAAATGAACGACTGGCAGAGTATTTCGAGGAAGAAACCACAGAAGAGGAAATGATGAATATCATTTTCAGACTGTTAGATACATGGAAACAAAAGAAAGGAAGTGGACGAAATGAATAAGATTATTTTACTGGGAAATATGACAAGAAATCCAAAAACAACGAGAAAGACGGCAGAGGATGGAAACGAGGTTGTGATCACGAAATTTGATCTTGCGGTCAACCGCCGGTCAAAGCGTGATGGAGAATCGGATGCAGATTTCTTTCATTGCACTTCCTTTGGCAAGCAGGCAGAATTTGTCGAGAGATATTTTCACAATGGTTCCCGTGTGCTGGTAATTGGGCGGGTGCAGAATAATAACTACACAACCAGAGAGGGCAGCAAGGTATATGGCTTTAGTATCATCACAGAAGAGGTTGAGTTTGCACAGAAGAAAAGTGCAGAAAAACCGGCAAATAAAGACGGTGATTTTTCATCTTCCACAGATGAGGATCAACCGTTCGATGGCAGGTAGGTGATAACATGGCAGAAGGTTTCTTCCGAAGCAAAAAAGGATTTACCGTCGTTCAAAATGAGATAACAAGAGACACCCACATTTCTTTGAAGGCAAAAGGATTATATCTTGTGATCCAAGCATATATCTCGATGCCAGATAAGAAATGGACAAAAGAAGATTTCCGGAATCTGACTAAAGAAGGAAAAAAAGCATTTGACAGTGCATGGAAAGAGTTAAAAGATTTTGGATATTTAAAGGTACACTTTATGCCGGATAACGGTAAGTGGCAGGCGGAGTATGAGCTGCTTGATGAGCCGGATCTGGGACCGCATACACTATATCATAACAGCAATGGAGAAATTTCCAGTAACAATCTGACACGGGCAGAAAGGAAACAGCTGGCAGATTTATGTGCAGAAGAGAATGAACAGGCTTCTTCTGAAAACAACAGTGATCCGGCTGCAGAAAAAGAGACAAATGACCGTTACTCCCCTTTTGGTACTAACGGTAAAGATGACCGTTACCCCCTTTTCGGTAGCAACGGTAACGGTAACAACGCAAACGGTAATAACGCTTACGGTAGCAACGCAAATGGGGGTAACAATAATAAAGACTATAATATAAATCCTGATATAAAGACTGGTATATTAAATCCTAATCTTAATCCATATCAGGATCAGGAGGTGATCCGAGAAGATTATTCGATGGAGTTCATCGTGCAGCACTATGAACTGGAAGCAAGGTATATTCCTCGTGGAAAGGAGAAGCAGTTCAATACGGTAAAGGATGTACTTTATGATGTTTTAAACACCGGGAAGCCGATTATCCGGGTTATGGGAGAGGACAAACCGGCGGCTGTTGTAAAATCAAGGCTTTTGAAACTGGATCGATTAGATATTGATTATGCGATCGAGCAGTATCAAAAGCAGGTGACAAAGGTACATAATCACAAAGCCTATATGCTTACGGTACTGTATCAGGCGAAGTCGCAGGGGGAACTGGATATCAGCAATCAGGTCATGTATGATTTTTATGGAGCAGGCAGCCATGAAAAGGACAGCGGTGCCGGGTGATAAAATGCTTTAATAAACTAACAGATACGATATAATTAACATTGCTGGGAATGACCAGCGTACAGCAAGGAGCGTGAATGATATGAAAAGATTAGTAAAAACAGGCGTGTTCATGATGTTGGTGCTGATGACATTGGCATCACAGAAAAATGTGGCAGAAGCAAAGACGAAAGTCATTCATAAAAAAATGACGATTGATCTGAACATGGATTCTTCTATTCGCTACACACCGACGAAACTGCAGAAATATTCCAAAGTAAAAGTTCGAGTCAAAAACAGGAAGGTGCTGAAAGCGAAAGCAAAAGGCAGAAAATACATTGTCATGAAAGGAAGAAAAGGCGGTAAAACGACAATGACGGTCAGCCTGTATAAAAAACACAGAAAAGTGCGTGTGTACCGTTATCGTATCAAGGTGATCGGAAAGGGACAGGATGGCTATAAGTCACAGGCAAAGGAAGCATTTGACATTCAGAACCGGTACCGGGCAGAGAAAGGTGCAAAAGCATTGATATGGTCAGATGAGTTATATCGGTTTGCCCTGTACCGTTTAAAGCATAGTGGTTATGATAGACATAAAAATCTTCCAACCGATATGGAGAACTTTTTTGGCGATACATTGGTAGTCAACAACATATCCTTAGGAGAAAATATGGCGTGTGGACAGACAAGTGCCAAAGAAGTGATGCTTTCGTGGAAACACAGTCCCGGACATTATCGAAACATCAAGAACAAAGGATATCGTTGTGGTGCGATTGCCCGCTATAAGGACATCTGGTGTGCGGTTTTTTATGATGGTTCTCCAGAAAATCTGACGAGAAAACAGGAAAATGCATCGGAAATGATATTTACCGTGAAAAGACAGGATAAATCAACCGGGCAGTATATTGGTGGAGCAACGATCGGATATTACAAGGAAAATGACCGATGGAATACCAGTAAACGGATCACGGTAGGCGAATCCGGAAGGCAGATCGTCTTGGAAATTGGAAAGACCTATGTGTTTTATGAGAAGACAACGCCGGAAGGACAGAATAAAGCAGAAAAAGTAACGATAACCGTGACGAAAGACACGCTAAAAGATATTGTTCTGATAGATAATTAAGCGGTAGAAATGTTTGGCATTGTATGGAAGTGAAAAAATAAAATATAGCAACTGTTTATGAAGCAGGAAATGTATGTAAGAAAGATAATACATTTCCTGCTTTTTTGATTGGAGGAAAAATAATGCAGTTTCTCATCCGCCCGCCACCGGACAGGGCAGAAAGAAAGTCCGGACAAATAAGCGAATCAGTCTGCATTCTGACGCAGAGGATGCAGGGAAAAGAAATATGCGTAGAAATGAGGTTTATCATGAAATCAAAAATGAAGAAAAGATGCAAGCAGATGCTTACGGGATTGCTGGCATTATCTATGCTGTGTGGCTTGCTGCCGCAGAATACAGTGAATGTCAGTGCCGCAACAACAGCAAAAACAAGAGTGTATTCTTATGGAAAACTGGGAACGGTGAATGTCGGTTCCAAAACGAAATCCGGGACATGGTGGAAGATCAATGTCGGAAGCAAGACGGCATTCTGCCTCAGTCTTGGTAAGACCTGTCATACCGGAAATACCTATCAGGTAACGGATACTCATACATGGAATCAGAATACCGGTGGAGAAAAACACGGTTATTATGCAAAGATTATCCGTTTTTATGTGAATGACTGCAACCGTGCAAAGAAAGCCTTTGTACTGGGACAGGCACTCATATGGGCGGTTTCGGAGGGAAATACCTCAGAAGCCAATCTTAAAAATGTGATCAAGCAGGTAAAAGCAAATACCGGATATTTTCCCAATAAAACCGTGGCAGATCTGTATAAGCAGATCTTTCAGCCAAGCGGTACATGGGAGGCGAAAGCAACCATGTGGGAAAAGACCGGAGCAACCAAAGGCTATCAGAAATTGATTACTGTGGATGCGGAATCATCGAAACTGCCGGGATATAAGACAACAACAGATCATACTTATTACCGTCAGCGTATTACGGTACATAAGCAGGACGAGGATGGAAAAGGACTGGGCGGTATCCAGTTTACTTTGTCTGCCGACAACCTGGATGATCTGTATTCGTTCAATGTGTTTGACCGCAATGGAGACACGACAAGCAATGCGGATGAAGATGATAACACAGAGTTTGAGGTAAGCGGCTTTACAACAGATGGAGGAACCGTTGCATGGAGAATGACTTACCGTCTGGAAGCCGATGAGATGGCGTATTACACTGACGATACATTAGCAGCAATGAATGCAGACCAGAAAAAAGCGGCAAAGGAAGCTCTGGAGGATGATGGATATAAACAGGGTGTTCATTTTGGAAAGAACATGACCAAAGCAGAAGCAGATGATCTGATCAAACAGGATCTGAAAGCACAGATGAAAGACATATCCAATGCTTATACTTTGACAGAGAACAGTGTTGGAAATAATAAAAATATCTTTCTGGATTCATCCCTGGCAAAAGGAGTAAAGATCACCTTGAAGGAAGCGAACAGCTGGCAGAAAAATGCAAGCGGAGACTGGCCGGATAAGCTGGTGGAGCATCCGACACAGTACGAGAAAGCGTATATTACGAATCTGACGAATAAATACAAAAAGGCAGCCATTTCGATCGCAAAGAAATCCGGAGGCTCTGCAGACGGCAGTGCTCATGGAGATGCCACTTTAGACGGTGCCGTATTTCAACTGTATGCAGACAAGGAATGTACGCAGAAAGCAACCGTTTATGATGCGGCAGGCAATGCCAAAGCAGCCGGTGTCTATCAGACAAGCGGCGGAAGATTAACAACCGATTATCTCAGAAGCGGTAACACCTATTACCTGAAAGAGATACAAGCCCCGACAGGTTTCTTGTTAAGCGATGAAGTAAAAGAGTTAAAGATCGACGCATCTGCAAAGACGGACGAATTTACACCGGTTCTTTTCGAGGCGGATTTTTCCGATTCACCGATCAAAGGAAAGATCGCCGTAAAGAAGAAATCCTATGATCCAACTCGAAAAAAATATTATCCGGAGAACAATACAACATTTCAGGTGTATTTGAAATCGAAAGGCAGTTATGAAAAATGTGCCGATGACGAAAGAGCAACGATCAAGACAAATGCGGACGGATATGCTACAACAGGAAATCTGGTCTATGGAACTTATGTGGTACATCAGGTGGATTCCGGAGATGTAGATGCGTATTATGTGGATGATTTTGAGGCACAGATCACAGAGAATGGCAAGGTATATGAGTTTGAAAAGGTCAATGAATTATTCAAGGCTTATTTTAAGATCATCAAGAAAGACAAAAATACTGAGAAAACCGTATTAAAGCCGGGAAACAGTTATCAGATCTATCAGGTAGTAGATGGAAAAGAAGAGCTGGTGACACAGGAATATATGGAAGATGGTGAAACAAAGACGGCAGATACCTTTATCTGTGATGAATCCGGTGAAGTAGTAACGGTGGATTCGCTCTGTTCCGGAACCCATCATATTTATGAGGTAGCTGCTGCAGATGGTATGCATATCAATCATCAGTATGTGGAGGTTGTGGTAAACAGCAAGGCAGACAATTACGAGAGCTACATTGACGAGGAAGGATATCACCATGTGACGATTACGCTGGAGTACCTGAATGAAGAGACAAAAGGACGCTTAAATCTCTTAAAGACCGGTGAAGTGTTAAAGGGCTGGGACAAGGAGAAGCAGGAGTTCATTTTTGGAGAGATGAAACTGGATGGTGTGGAATTTACACTTTATGCGGATGAAGATATCCTGACACAGGATGGACAGAGCACCGACAATGCCCGTGACACATGGTTCAAGGATGGTGATAAAGTAGCTGTTCTTACAACCGGAAAAGGTGTGGAATTTACTTCGGAATGTGGCGGCATTACCGGTTACACGATGGATGAAGATGGAACCATTCATGTATCGCTTCCATTAGGAAAATACAAGCTGAAGGAAAACAAGACACCTTATGGTTATGTGTATCCGGACACGAAAGAGTGGTCATTAGAGTTTCAGTGGAAGGATGGACAGGATGAATGTGTCCTTAACAGCACGGATGTGACGGACGAAAAGGGACTGCTCCATATCAAGAATGATTTTGCCGGCACGAAGCTGGAACTGATTAAGCAGGACGCCAAGACGAAGGAACCCATTGAAGGAGCACAGTTTGGTTTATATTCTAAGCATGATATTTACAACTATGCCGGAGAGAAGATCGTAGATGCCGGTACGCAGCTGGCAACCCTTACTACGACGGAAGTGTGATCTGCGACAAGAAACTGCCGCTTATGAGTGAGCTTTATACAGAGACTGCTTCGGCAGAAACAGCAGGAAGTGATGCAGTGGCAACGGCTACACCAGCAGCAACATCCTTACCGTTTACAGAAGGAAAAGCGGAAGTGATGCCGGGACTGGATCTGGGTGTAACCGCTTCTCCGGCACCAACGAATGGTGCTGCAGCCGTAAAGTTAAATTCCGGGGAGTATTATCTGCAGGAGTTATCTGTATCGGACAGCTACTTTGTAGATACGACACCGATCAATATCCATCTGGAATATAAGGATGCTGAAACCAAAACAATCGAGGCAAAAGCAGTGAAAGAAAATACCCAGACAACCAATGTGGTCAGCAAGGTTGGTGTGACCGGCTCGAAAGAGATTGCCGGCTGTAAGCTGGAGATCACAGATGCAACCGGAAAAAAGATTATCAGCTGGACATCAGGCGATAAGGATTCTGTGAAAGTCTATGTAACAGAGAAAGACGGTTATCAGAATTTTAAGTATTCTTTTGACGAAAAAGGGAATCTTCTTGTGGGAGGATTATTCCGCGACAAGGACTATACATTGAAAGAAACAAGACCTGCAGATGGTTATGTTACAGCAGATGCGATCACCTACCAGATCAAACCGGTGGCAGCATCATCTACAGCAGCCGATACAGAGAACACGGTGGCAAGCGGAAGTGCTGTTACTATCAAACCGGTAAGTGGTTCTGCTGTGTCAGGTGAAGTTGGAGTGTCTTATACATCCGTTGTGTTAATCAAGAAGAAAGACGGAAGCTATGAAGACCATGCCGATGATAAGGTGATCATGGTGGATGAGCAGACACATATCCGGCTTTTGAAACTGGACAAGGTAACAGGACAGGCTCTTGGCGGTGCAAAGTTTGCCATAACGGATTCTAAAGGGAATACGGTGATGAAGTTTGTGACAAAAGATGACGCCTATGATATCACCGGAAAACTGGTGGTTGGAGAGACTTACACCTTTACGGAGACTTGTGCTCCATCCGGTTATCAGTTGGCAAAACCAGTTAAGATTACCATCAAGGATACCGGAAAAGTGCAAACTATAACGGTTAAAGATGCACCAATCCCGGATGTACCGGATACACCACAGACCGGAGGAACCATGCCGATCATTCCGATCGCAGTGGGACTGTTTATGGTGGCTGGTGCTGCGGTGTTGGTATGGAGAAAACGAGGACTGGTAAAGAAATAAGATTTTTGTAGAAGCTTGTAAAGCTATTTGATATAATTATAACATAGGAGGGCAATGAAAATTACCCTCCTCAAAATAGAGATAGCCTGAACTAATGGAATTAAGGTATATTTAACGGAAAATAGAACATTGCAGAAATTATGCATGAAACTTGTTTAGAGAGGAGTTAAGTGAATGGAAACATGGAAAAAGATACAGAAAAAGAATAAAAGAAATGAGATATTAGGTATTGTCTGTATGGGTGTGTGTTTGACAATTGGCATAATTTGTGATTGGAATGTTCTGGTTAAGAACAATGTGTTAATTCAAATAGAGGATATAACATCGTTTTCATTGACAATTTTACAGATTCAGGCAACGATTGGAACTTTAATCTTTACAATTATAGCGCTAATTACGGGAAGTAATTCTGATTCTTATATGGGGGTTCCTATAAGTGAATTTTATTTAAGTATCAAACCGTGGAAACTGACGCAAATGAAACTTATTGTTGTTTCTTTAGGAATGTGTTTAGCTGGTGTAATATTCCATTCAATAGGATTATACAATATGGTTTTTTATTTGTTTATAGCGACATTAATTGCAATTCTAATATCTATATTGGAGATTTATTCTGCTTTCAAAGGAGGAAACAAACGAAATGAAGAAATAGAAGCATATATCCGATATGTGTTTGAAAGTGAAATGAATTATGAAAAAAAAGTAGACACATTTCAAAATTATGTGTTAGATTGGGAAAATATTGTCGATTCGCAGAATCGAAAAAGATACGATGAATTCATTGAAATTTATAAAAAGGGAATGTTAGTGTTATGGAATTATGATACCGATGATGCAGTGGCGACTATAGAACAACAAAGTTATAGTATGGCATATTGTTTCTTGAAATCTGAAAAAACTATATCAAAGGAAAAAGGCATTGAATTTATACAAGAAATCTATGATACCATGTGGAAGTTTATTTATGAATGTATTAAAAAGGATAAAAAGATATTAAATCAATACAAATGCGAGTTTCACCTTTTTTCTGATATTGCGAGTGAACTATTACAAAGTATTGATGAAATGAATGTTGAAAATGTAGAAAAAAGACTTAATGTTGGCTGTTTATTTGATATAGCATTAAGAGTTTCTATATGGCTTGCATATGAGGATAAAACAACCGAAGATAATCAGAAACAACCGGAATTTAATAGATATAAATATAATTATCAGGGAGAGGTAAGTAGTTTATGTTCAGTTGCCGAGCATATGGGATATTATTTGAAAAGACAGAAAAACAAAGAAAATTTAATAAATCAGTCAGTTTGGGCAAACGTATTAAATGGATGGAGTGTTTTTTCTGATTATAATATTCCAGAAGATAGGAGTGAAAAATTTTTAAAAGCTAAGGTTAGCGTATATTTTGGATATTGTTATGGAATGCTGGTAAATCAACAGGAAAATATTGTAAAAATCGGATTATATCGGAAAAAATTAGGTAATATTGTGACATTAAATAATAAGTGTGAAGCATTATTTTATTTGAGCGTCCATTGTTATATCTATTATTTAGCTGAAAGAGAAAGCGATTCCTGTGTTCCTAAAGAAATTAGGCAATCTGCACTAAATATTTGGAATGACAAAGCAGTGCAGGAAGTTTTTGGGAACTTCCTTAATAAACTGTCAGAAAAAGAAGAGTGGCTGGAATCAGGAAATCTTAAACAAATATATGAAATAGTTAAGAAATATGAATTTTATCCACAATATGAATCTTCAAAATGTATGATTATTGAACCGGTAATAGTAGATTTTTATTTATTTGTAATTTTATATATGAATCAAAATTTTTACTTGCCGGGTGTATTGGAGAGGAATATTGATGATATGCGTACTTTTAGATATGTTTCAGATGGAAATGAGGATAAAACCAAAGAAATGCTCAACAAATTATTTATATCTATTTGTACAGAAAAGAAATTTCAAGAACAGGTAAACCAAGAGGTTGAATTGATGTATGCTGATCTTGAAAAGATAATAAAGAAAAAGCAAAAGGAGAGATATATTATATTAGCCAAAGAAGAACAGAAAAATTATGAGTCTAAAATAAATGAAAAAGAGATATGTGAAAAAATTAGAATTGATACAATTAAGGCAATAAAACAAAAATTTTCATCTATTCTTGTTGAAAAAGGTGAAAAAAATAAAATCATAAAGGTTGAGTTGTTGTGCTTACACGATTATACAAAATCCGTAGGCATAAACAGTACAAATGGATATTATTCATATATGAGCGGAAACTTTTTGGTGGGTATTGAAAAGTATTTAGAAGATAATAAAGTTATGGAGTTAAAACAGCGATTTGAAGATTTTGCAGATGATATGGAATTTGCAAAATATCTAGAAGTTAATAATTTGCATTTGCTACTTGGATCTCGGTATATTTTGAAGAATAGAGATTATAAGGTTAGTGCTGAGTACAACAAGATTATGGGAGATTACGAAACGGTATACACGGCAGTTTTACATAATGGAATTGCGTTGAAACAGAATGCGATTGAAGTATGTATTCACGATATTGATGTTTCGATACATTCGCCAAGTATACAAGAGGAAGTGGTTCATTTTGATAATAGTACAGGACAATACCAATATGCTATTCTTGAAGGACTTCCAATAGATTTTGAAGAAGACGAACTTACGGAATTTTTATATAACAATCGCAAGGTAATAAATATAACTGCAAAAATTTCTATACAAATAAATGAAAAACCATGTGGGACTATTTTTACTCGTAAAATAGATAATTGATTAAAAGGAAACAGCAAGAATAATTGAGGTATTATATTAAGGGAAACTATGAAACAAAATAACATTTCAACCCAAAAGGGAAGAAGAGTATTTTCAAGAAAAATGCTTTTCTTCCTTTTTTTGATTTTAGCAGTCATTGCTTTGTTTCTCGGTTTGAACCTGAAAAGATACACGGATCGGGAGAGAAAGCAAGGCAACATAGAAAAAGAGATCACCACGGAGAAAGAAAAGACGAGTGTACGGAAACTCCACAAAAAGTACAAAGATATGATCGGGTGGCTAGAGATTAAAGGCACCGGCTTTTCTTATCCGGTTATGCAGACAGGCATGAAAGGTCATCATCCGGATGACTGGCAGTATTATCTCCACCGGGATGTGCATGGTGGGTACAGTTTTTATGGGACGCCGTTTCTGGATGTCCGATGCAGGGCAGACAGTGACAACCGCATTATTTACGGTCACAACATCAATGGCAGGAGATACTTTGGCTATCTGCAGAACTTCCGGGAGGAAGCATTTTTTATGAAGCATCCGGTGTTTTTCTTCACGCCGGTGGATGGGAAAGAGGAGAAATACCATATCATATCTGTTCTGGAGACAGACAAATATGCGGATTATTACTCATTCACGGATTATGGCAATGAAGAGGATTATTATGGGATGGTGGAAAAAATCCTGAGTCACAGCAGGTTTGAAAATGAGGCGGCAAAGAAGATGAAAAAAGAGATGGAGGAAAGTGATGCGGAAGCATTCTTTCGGAGATACCAGTTTGTAACGCTTTCAACCTGCCGGACGATGGATGGCAAAGACAAGCGGCTTATGGTGATCGGCTGCAAAAAACGACACAATGATGAAAAAAGAAAGGAAGAAATAGGATGCACAAGGAATTAGAAGTGATGAAACCACGATGCAAAGGACTGTGGGAAAGGTGCAAAGTAGTGGTAATCGTTTTGTATTACCGGCTGTTTACCAGCACACCGATCCGGGCACTGGCGGCAGAAAAGGGAAAGAGTACTGCGACGGACACCGGTGTCAAGGAAGTGACCGATGGAATTGATGTGATCAAGGAGCTGGTGCTTGGATGTGTTGGCGGTGTCGGTGTGATCTTTCTTGCCTGGGGACTGTTAGACTTTGGTACCGGGTATTCTGCACACGACACAACACAGAAGAGCCAAGCAATCAAAAAGGTGATCGGTGGACTGATCATGGTCGCAGTACCGGCAATTTTAAAGCTGCTTGGTGTTTCGTGAGAATGACAGGGATCCTGAAGGGAGGTGATGCAGGTGGGATTGTGGGATTCCGTAACAGGATTTTTTGAAGATCTGGGAGATTTTTTCAGCGGAAAAGATTTCTTTGAGTGTGCCGGTTATGCATGGAATGACATGATGAAACTGGCAGCGGATATTTTAACGAAGGATCCTTCTTCCGGCACTTATCAGGATGTCTGGGATAATATATCAACGATCTATACCACCTTAAATGTGATCGCCGTATCGCTGTTATGCATTTTCTTTTTGTATGGATTTTGCAGAGACAGCTGTGATCTGCATGCGGATCTGACGTTTGAACGAACAATAAAAATGTTTATCCGGCTGATCATCACATCCAATGTGATGAGTATGGCACTTACCTATATGCCGAAGTTTTTTACATGGGAAAAAAACCTGACATCGGCAATACTGGGAGAAAATAAGCTGTCGATGGTCTATGACTTTGATGGGGCAAAGGTGTATGAGAGGATATCCAGTGCTGATTTTGGAACGATGACCGCATTTTTAACCAGTATCCTGTTTTTTATGTTTACCGTGGTGTGTGGATTTATCGTGGTCATGACAGTGCTGAACCGTATTTTGAAGATTTACATGATCGCTCCGTTTGCCGGTGTGGCATTATCAACGCTGGCGGCAGGAGGACAGACGGCAAATGTTGGTTATTCTTATATCCGAACATTTTTCGGCTATGTGTTTTCGGCACTGCTCATTGCGGTGGTGATCGCCATCAGTGCCAGCTTTATCAATACCGTGGCGATTGATACGGAAAATGCGATCGTGAGACTGTTAGAGTACTGCCTGAAGATGGGAGTGATCTCATCCTCCGTGAAGATGTCGGACAGTGTGATGCAGAAAGCATTTAATTTGTGATGCCGGAGCAGAAACAGAAGATAATGAAGTAATCCGTGGCAACAGTTTAAAACAGGAAACAAGGAGGTAGAAGCTGCAAGCCATACTTTGTGATCAGAGCTTGCAGACGCTTAGTATATGACAAAGACAATCAATCCGGATGTAGCCGCTTTTAAGGATGACTTTTTCAAAGGCTTATCTTTGAGAGAGTGTGTGTTTGGCGGCATTGCATTACTTGCAGGAGCAGGAGGAATCTTACTTCTGCATTTTTATTTTGGTGTAGGGATCAATACAGCCATAACCCTGTGCATGCCGGTGATCGGCATCATCGGTCTGTGTGGCTTTTATCAGAAAAATGGAATGACACTGGTTCAGCTTGTGAGGAGCAGCATACGGCTGATCTTTCAGAAACCGTATGTTTATGAAACCAGTACAATAAATGAACGATCAGAAATGGAGGGTTTAAATGATGGAAGCAAAAGAAGTACAAAAAGAAGAAACAATGGTGTTTGACATTGAAATAAAGACGGACAGTGAAAAAAGACTGATGGGATATGCAGCTGCTGTTTCACAAAGCAGTAAATGATATTCACAGCCGCCACAGCCCCCAGACCACAGCCCGCCGCAAGACCGGCGGCTGGAGTCTGTGCTTCACACATCCACAGGCTGAGGTTGTGGGCAGTGACAGCTTACACACCTTTCCACAGAAAAGAACCACATAAGCGAGCTTATGTGGTTCTTTTCTGTGGAAAGGTGCTGTGAATAGTAACGAGCGTTTGGACAAATTGTCCAGACGCAGCAGGTACAGGAGGAGAACAAGAAATGACGAAATACGAAAAAATCTCTGTTCTGGCGAGAGAGACTGCCAAAAGGATCAGTGCCAACAGGGAGGAATGGATCCGATACCTTGATGTTGCGTCAAGGTTGTACAAGTATCCGTTTGAGGATCAGATTCTCATATATGCACAGAGACCGGACGCAACAGCCTGTGCCTCACTTGAAATGTGGAATGAGAAGATGTTCTGCTGGGTAAACCGGGGAGCAAAAGGAATCGCTCTTCTGGATGGAGAAAGCGAAAGACCGAGGCTGCGATATGTCTTTGATGTGACGGATGTGCATAAAGCAAGAAGGATCGGCAGAGATCCTTTTATATGGCATTTGAGGGAAGAACATAAAGAAGCGGTTCTTGCCGGGCTGGAGCATATTTACGGCAGCACCAATGATTCGCTTTCTTTTGAAAGCCGTATTTATGAGATTGCGGCAGGAATAGCGGAAGATTTTTATGAGGAAGCCGTAGATGAAGTGATCGATGCAGCGGCAAACAGTTTTCTGGAGGATCTGGATGGGGACGTGGTTTCCGTTCGGTTCCGGGAAATGCTGGTGCAGAGTGTAAGTTATATCGTTTTGAAACGATGCGGATGTGATATGACAGAGTTTGCCGATGATCTTACCTTTGATTACATTCATGAGTTTAATACACTCAGAACCTTATCGGTGCTTGGCAGCAGCACATCAGAACTTTGCGAACCGATGTTAGTACAGATTGGAAGAACGATCGCAAGGTACAACAGAGAGACTGCAAGAAAGCAGATACCGTCAAGAGAACCATTACCAACAAACAATCAGAAAGAAAGGCAGGTGCCGGAACATGAATCTGACATACGAAAGGAATGGGGATTATCTTATTCCCAACCTGATACCGGAAGAGGAGAAAGAAACGCTGACGAAATACGGAGTGCTGCGAAAGAATTATCTGAAAAAACACAGGAGGGGGATTTACACGGGACTTCTTCTGAACGGAGAACTGATGAAACATTGTCTGAAAATACAGGAACAGGCAGAGGAGAGATTCGAGATATTGACCGAGAGATTAGCAGATTCACAGGGCGTGACGGAAGCCATGAAGCAGAAAGATCCGTGGAAGTGGACCAAAGAGATGAACATGGTCTATCAGCAGACGGAAGAGATCATTCTGAAGGAGCTGATCTACCGGTAACCGAAAGCCGGGGAGACGGTTTCTTATCAGAGCCATCTGACCGATCCGGTGGAAATACTTTATCCGAAGCAGAACTAGAAACTTATGAACCACCGGCGGACAGTCCGTACCGGCAGATGGATCTGTTTTCGCTGATGTCAGAGCAGATAGGAAATGTAGCCGTGGCACAGGTGGAGCGACCAGCCGAACAATCTTTTTTGGGAACGATTGCAGCAGAGCATATCGAGGAAATCCTTCGCACCGGCGGTGGGAAAAGTAACAGCAGAAAACGTATTTACTTTAAGTATCATGCAGGAAATACGCCCAAAGAAATGGAAGCCTTTCTTAGGAAAGAGTATGGAAAAACCGGAAAAGGATTTTTATTTGGAGAGGAGCAGATCTCTGTCTGGTTCGATGAGAATGGAATGTATGCAGCACACGGCACCTCAGCATTGGAACATACGGAGGTACATCTATCCTGGAGTGCGGTGGAATCTGTCATCCGGGGACAGATGGAAGCGGGAACATACATAGACAGTAACGAAGCATATCTGGTAGATTCGTTTGTAAGAAATGAGTTAGCAGATATGCTTTTCTTTTATTACCGGGATTCGGTGGGTTCCTTTCCGGAAGAATTGAGACTTCATGGGTTTGATTATCCAAAGGATCATGCGGAGATTGCTGAAATGCTGTCATATGAAGATGATGTCCGTATGATCGTAGAGCAGATGGACCGGACACTGCAAAAGGAGGCTGAAGGAGAAATACAATACCGGTTTCGTCTGGCAAAGGATCCAAAGGAACTGCGGGATGACATTGCAGAGTTTTTGGAAGATAAGGTGGACTATCCGTTGTCGGACATAGTGCATGTGATAACGGAAGATTTTATTACTGCCGATGAGATTGACTACACGCTGACCAGAGGATCCGGCTTTGAACATGGTGATTTTCGCATCTATGATTACTTTTACAAAGAACACACATTAAAAGATGCTGCAGAGTTTTTGAAAAACGAGTATGGAATCGGAGGAACCAGCCAGGCACTGCCGGGTTCTGATAACAGTTTTAAAGATTATGATGCGAAAGGGATCAAGTTAAGCAAAGGAGAGATCTTTACGCCGGATGCTAAGATCCTGCTTTCGTGGAATGTGGTGGCAAAGCGGATTGAAAAGCTGATGAGGGAGGATCGCTACCTGACTGCCGAGAAGAAAGAAGAGTATGCCATCTATCATCAGGAGCAGAAAGAAAAATCACTGCAGAAAGCAAAGGAAGAGTTAGGAACTGTGGTGGATGAGTCTGTAGTAGTTCATGGAGAGGTATTCAATGAACTTGGCGGATCAGATCAGGTGATAGAAACGGCAGAAACAATTTCGGAAAAGAATCTGTCAGAGGATGCGGCAGAAAAAATGGAAGAGACCGTTCCAGTTGAAACAGTAGCAGATGATGCTGTTCACATTCGACAGACAAAGCAAGAAGAGGTAGAGTCGGCACAAAGCCCGCCAGATATCACAGACATCAGTATGCCGGCAGTTTCGGCAGAAAACTATGTGATTACCGACATGGAGCTTGGTGCAGGCACGGCGAAAGAAAAGTTCCAGCGAAATGTGGAGGCTATTCGTACCCTGAAAATGATCGAATCTGAGGGCAGGATGGCAACCGCTGACGAGCAGGAGATTTTATCCGGGTATGTCGGATGGGGAGGTCTTGCAGATGCTTTTGACGAAACCAAGAGTGCCTGGGTAAAGGAGTATGCAGAATTAAAAGATCTGACGTCCGAGGAAGAGTATCTATCCGCAAGAGAAAGTACCCTCAATGCTCATTACACCAGTCCCGTGATTATCCGGGGGATTTACCGGACTTTACAGAGAATGGGATTTACGAAAGGAAATCTGTTAGAGCCTTCGATGGGGATCGGTAACTTTTTTGGAATGCTGCCGGAAACAATAAGGGAGAGTCATCTGTATGGTGTTGAGCTGGATGATCTGACGGGAAGGATTGCCAGACAGTTGTATCCCAAAGCGGATATCACAGTGGATGGATATGAAAAAACTACATTTCCGAATGATTTCTTTGATGTTGCTGTTGGCAATGTACCCTTTGGTCAGTACAAAGTGGCAGATAAGAAATACGATAAATATAACTTTCTGATCCATGATTACTTCTTTGGAAAGACATTAGATCAGGTGCGTCCGGGTGGAGTGATCGCTTTTATCACCAGCAAGGGGACGATGGATAAGGAAAATCCAAAGGTACGCAGGTACATTGCACAGAGAGCAGAACTGTTGGGAGCGGTGCGGCTTCCGAATACTGCATTTAAGGCAAATGCCGGAACGGAAGTGACATCGGATATCATTTTCCTGAAAAAGCGTGACCGTATCATGGACATTGAACCGGACTGGGTGCATTTATCACAGGATGAAAACGGCACCGTCATGAACAGCTATTTTGTGGAACATCCAGAGATGATTGCTGGTTCTATGGAAATGGTCAGCGGGCCGTATGGGATGGAAAGTACCTGTGTGCCGGATGATACACTTCCTTTTCAGGAGCAGTTAGAAAAGAGTCTGTCTTTTATCGTAGGTTCTTATGAAGAAATCGAACTGGAGGAGATGAATGAGGAACTGACGACAGAGGTGATCCCTGCCGTACCGGAAGTAAAAAACTTTAGTTATGCACAGATAGAGGATCGGTTGTATTACCGTGAAAACTCGGTGATGCGTCCGGTGGAAGCCTCCGAGGGAATGCTTGAGCGGATCAAGGGTATGGCTTCCATAAGGGACTGCACACAGGAACTGATCCGGCTGCAGTTAGAAGATTATCCGGAGGAACAGATACGGTCTGCACAGAAGAAGTTAAATGATCTGTATGATGCCTTTGTAAAGGATTATGGAAGGATTTATTCCAAAACCAATAAGCGTGCCTTTCATCAGGACAGCAGCTACTGTCTGCTCTGTTCCTTAGAAAAGCAGGACGAGGAAGGCAGCTTTATCGGAAAAGCGGACATGTTTACGAAACGCACGATCAAGAAAGCAGAAGTGGTGACCAGTGTGGACACGGCAAGCGAAGCACTGGCGGTATCTCTGGCAGAAAAAGCAGCGATTGATTTTGAATATATGTCGGAACTAAGTGGAAAAGACCGGGATACGCTGATTCGTGAGCTGACCGGAGTAATCTTTAAAAACCCGATCAGTGAGGAATGGGAGACAGCGGATGCTTATTTAAGCGGAAATGTGCGAAACAAACTGGAAGCAGCCGAAACTTTTGCGAAGAATGAACCCATGTATGCAGTCAATGTGGAAGCATTGAAACGGGTACAGCCGAGAGAACTGGATGCCAGTGAGATTGAAGTCCGGATTGGAGCAACATGGATTGAACCGAGATTTATCGAGGACTTTATGCGGGAAGTGTTTGAAACACCGGAGCATTTATTAAATCGTGATGTAATAAAGATCCAGTATTCCGATGTGACCGGGCAGTGGAATGTAAAAGGGAAAAATGCAGACTATGGAAATTCTCTTGTCAACATGACCTATGGAACCAGCCGGAGAAATGCGTATCAGATTTTAGAGGATTCCCTGAATCTGAAGGACAGCCGTGTGTATGACATCATAGTGGAGGATGGGAAAGAGAAGCGTGTGCTGAATAAAAAAGAAACCACGATCGCTGCACAGAAACAGGATGCCATGCGGGAAGCTTTCAGAGACTGGGTATTTCGTGACAGAGAGCGGCGCGAGGTGCTGGTGGGAAAATACAATGTACTGTTTAACTCCACCAGACCGAGAGAGTATGACGGCTCGCATTTAGTCTTTCCGGGAATGACACCGGATATCGAATTAAAGGATTATCAGAAAAATGCCGTAGCTCATGTCCTGTATGGCAATAACACTCTGCTTGCTCATTGCGTTGGTGCCGGAAAGACCTTTGAAATGGTTGCAGCAGCGATGGAAAGTAAGAGACTTGGCTTATGCCGTAAAAGTCTGTTTGTCGTACCCAATCATCTGACGGAGCAGTGGGCAGGTGATTTTTTACGGCTGTATCCGGGGGCGAATATATTGGCGGCAACCAAGAAAGATTTTCAGCCGGCCAACCGGAAAAAGTTTTGTTCCCGTATTGCGACCGGAGATTATGATGCCGTGATCATCGGACACTCGCAGTTTGAAAAGATGCCATTATCAGCACAGCGTCAGACCGCCATGATCGAACGGCAGATTGATGAGATTACATATTCGATCGAAGAGATCAAAGCGGAGCGGGGAGAACGCTACACTATCAAGCAGATGGAGAAAATGAAAAAAACTTTGCAGACAAGGCTGGAAAAATTAAACGATACTTCAAGGAAAGATGATGTAGTGACCTTTGAGCAGCTGGGCGTGGACCGTCTTTTTGTAGATGAGAGTCATTTTTACAAAAATTTGTTCCTTCATACCAAAATGCGGAATGTCGCAGGCATTGCACAGTCGGAAGCACAGAAATCTTCGGATATGTTTGCCAAGTGTCAGTATCTGGATGAACTGACCGGCGGAAAGGGAATCACTTTTGCAACGGGAACACCAATTTCCAACAGCATGACAGAATTATATACCAACATGCGTTATCTGCAGTATGGTACGCTGCAGCGGATGGGACTGGGACATTTTGATTCCTGGGCATCCTCCTTTGGTGAAACGCAGACTGCCATCGAGCTGGCACCGGAAGGAACCGGCTACCGTGCAAAAACACGATTTGCCAAGTTTTACAATCTGCCGGAACTGATCGCACTGTTTAAGGAGTGTGCAGACATTCAGACACCGGATATGTTAAATCTGCCAATTCCAAAGGCGGAGTATGAAAATGTGGTGCTGCAGCCAAGTGATCATCAAAAGGAGATGGTAGCCTCGTTAGCGGAGCGGGCGGAAGCAGTCCGTGACCGCAGAGTAGAACCGCATGAGGATAACATGTTAAAAATCACGAACGATGGAAGAAAGCTGGCACTGGATCAGAGATTGGTCAATCCGTTGCTGCCGGATGAGGAACATTCCAAAGTAAATGCACTGGTGGAAAAGGCATATGAGATATGGGAGCGGACTGCAGATGCTAAATCGGCACAGCTTATATTTTGTGATCTGTCTACTCCAAAGAATTTGGGAAAGATTACTGCAGCCGATGGAAAAGAAGTGTCGGAAGAGGAAGTGTTTGATGATGTATATCATGACATCAAACGAAAGTTGATCCGTAAAGGTGTTCCGGAGAAAGAGATCGCCTTTATCCATGAAGCGAATACAGAATTAAGAAAGACGGAGCTGTTTGGCAAGGTAAGAAGCGGACAGGTTCGTTTTTTGATTGGTTCCACGCAGAAGATGGGAGCTGGAACGAATGTGCAGGATCGTCTGATCGCACTGCATCATCTGGATGTTCCGTGGAGACCGTCGGATGTAGGACGGATTTTGCGGACATTCAAAATAAAAAAGAATGTGGAGGTAACAGACAATGGCAAAATCATTATTTGAGGAACTGGGCGGCAAATACGAAAGGCAAGGGGATTATTTGATACCGTGCTTAACTGTACCCGCCGAAGAAGAACAGGCAATAGGCATCTGGGGGCAACGGCATTTAGATTATCTAAAACAGTACCGTAAAGTTACATACACCAATCTTCTTACAAGCGGCAGGCTAAACGCCTACCTTGCCGACATCAACAGACAGGCACAGGAACGCTTTGAAAGGCTCATAGAGGGTATGAAACAGGCACAGGGCATAACGGAACAGCTAAAGGCAGAAAACGCCTTAGAATGGACAGGATGCCTCAATAACATAAGGGCTTGTGCGAGGGAGATTGTGGAAAAGGAAATTATTTTTGCAT
>OLVR01001483.1_pt1 | contig 22065 bp, 14 predicted proteins | sample 1673261 | NCBI WGS metagenome assembly OLVR01 (sample SAMEA3178938, study PRJEB25190) | human gut metagenome | biome: human gut; feature: human-associated habitat; material: faeces | place: Austria | collected 2013 | reverse complement strand
TCACGGCCTCTTGAACCCCATTCAAGCGCGCTACCAAACTGCGCTACACCCGGTCAACCGAGCTGTCTCGAATCAGCTTTATTATTATAACTGACTGCACCGAGAATGTCAATAGAAATGTACGAATTTTATAAATATATTTTGCTTTATGACTGATAAAGGAAGGAAAGAAGGGATAAATCATGCCGAATAGCCTGGAATTGAACGTCTCCCCTGCGTTGCTGCACACCTTCGCCAACCATCCGTTTCATGTCCGCAAGGATATGGAGATGAATGAGTTGGTGGACAGCATCCGGGAAAGCGGCGTTATTGTTCCACTGATCGTTCGCACGAGGCCCGAGGGCGGCTATGAGATCATCAGCGGACACCGCAGGTGTGAGGCCTGTCGGGAGCTTGGTATTGAGAAGGTGCCGGTCCGCGTGCAGGAGCTGACGGATGATGAAGCTACCATTTTAATGGTGAACAGCAATATTCAGCGGGAGCATGTGCTACCGAGTGAGAAGGCGTTTGCGTATAGGATGAAGCTTGAAGCCGTAAAAAGAACTGCTGGACGGCCAAGTAAAAATTCGTGCCAAGTTGGCACGAATTTTCGCGCAGACAGAAACGTCGCTGAAACGTCATCTGAAAGTGCACGAACTATTCAGCGTTACATTCGCCTGACCTATCTCATCTCCCCCATTCTGCAAATGGTCGATGAATCCCGGATGGCGTTCAACCCCGCGGTAGAGATCTCCTACATGACGCCCGAGCACCAGCGTTGGCTGCAAGCTGAAATAGAGCTTTGCGAGGCCACGCCATCTCTTGTACAGTCCCGCCGACTTAAAGAGATGAGCCAGAGCGGCACACTGACGGAGCACTACCTGCATACCCTGCTCACCGAGCAGAAGCCTAATCAACGGCAGAAGTTTTTCTTGAATCAATCTGACGTACAGCGTTTCTTCCCTCCCGGCTATACGCCGGAGCAAATGCAGAACACGATATTTTCCCTGCTGAAAACCTGGGGCCATGCCCACGAGTATACCCAGAACCAGCAGGAACTGGAACGGTAAAATGCCACACACAACCTTATTTATAAGGCCCGGTTAGGATACCAAAAGCACGGTATTCTGTCAGGCTTATTCGAGTGCGCGCTTTTTGGAGAAGGAACCATGCAATTTGACTACTTTTACGGCAGTCAGGCCGAGCAGTTCTCGTTCTATCGTATTCCCAAGGTGCTGTTCACAGACCCGCAGTTCAAGCCGCTGTCCACCGATGCAAAGGTCCTGTACGGTATCCTGCTGGACCGCATGAGCCTGTCGGTCAAGAATCACTGGTTGGATGAACAGAGCAGGGTCTACATCATCTTCACCACCGAGGAAATCATGGAGGCCCTGAGCTGTGCCAACCAGAAGGCCTGCCGCCTGATGCTCGAGCTGGAAAAGGATGCAGGGCTCATTGAGCGCAAGCGCCAGGGACTGGGAAAGCCTAGCTTGATTTACGTGAAAAACTTTGCTGTTTCGTCATAAATCAAGAAATGTGAAAATCACATTTCTTGAAGTGTGATTTTCACACTTCTGGAGATGTGATTATCACACGCAAATAAGACTGATAGTAATTAGACTGATTATAACGATACAGAAAACAGATTGAAAAACAGAATACGAGGTGTAGAGTATGGCCGGGGTGACGAAAGAAGAAATCGCGCGGGCGAAGGAACTGGACCTGCTGACCTACTTCAAACTCGTTGAGCCAGGCAACCTGAAGCTCGTGGGCAAGGAATACCGCCACAAGGTACACAGCTCGCTGACGATCAGCAAAGACAGCCTATGGTGCTGGCACTGCATCGGCCTGCGCGGGCGCACGGCGCTGAAGTATCTAATCGACGTCGAGAAGGTTCCCTATGTTGAGGCCGTGCGGGAGATCAACCGCATCCAAGGCGGCGTGGTTCATTCTTCTCAACCTGTAAGCCTGCCGCAGCCGCGCGCTGAACCGGAAGTACCGCGAGATTTCAAGCTGCCAGAGCTGGACACAAACAGCTATGCAGCTATGGCGTATCTACGCGGGCGCTGTATCCACCCCAATGTATTGGCGTTCTGCCGCAGGGAGGGCATTTTGTACCAGACGAGCTTCAAAAATCACCCTAACTGCGTATTTGTCGGGCGCGACGGTGAGGGTATTGCGAAAGGCGGCAGCTTACGTGGCTGTACGCAGCTGCAATTCCGGCGTGATATTCCCGGAAGCAAGAAGATTTACCCGTTCTACATACAGGCCAGCACTAAAACAGACACGGTTGAGGTCTACGAAGCGCCCATTGATGCCATGTCGGGTGCGTCACTCAAGCTCATGCAGCACGCGGAGCCGTGGCGCGGTGTCCACTACCTGGCGCTTGGCGGTACGGACTATGCTGCGCTGGATGCGTTTTTGAAGTATTTCCCGGCAGTCCGCAAAATCGTCCTCTGTCTGGACAACGACAATGCTGGACGGACACGGACGCAGGATATAATTGCACACCTTGCGGGCAGCGGCAAAGCCGTGGAGGACCGCCCACCGCCGGTGGGCAAGGATTACAACGACACGCTGGTGCAATACATGCAGGAATACCGCGCGCACTGCATCAGCATGGATGATATTTTGGAGGAAACAAGATGAAAACAATCGCAATCGCAAACCAGAAGGGCGGCACAGGGAAAACGACCACAACGTATAACCTCGGCATTGCACTGACCCAGCAGGGCTACCGCGTCCTGATGGTGGACTTTGACCCGCAGGGCAATCTTTCCTGCTACTGCGGTATCCCACCGGAAAAGGACCTTGACCAGACCATTACGGAGCTGCTGATGAAGACCTCCTGCGAAAAGCCGATAGGAAATCGGGAGTGTGTCTACCAGACCGGACGCAAGGAGGCTGCCGCACGGGTGGATTTTATCCCGTCCAATCTGCGGCTGGCGGGCTTTGAGCTGGCCATGGGTACGATGATGTGCCGCGAGGTGCTTCTAAAATCCTGCCTGGAGCAGTACAACAATCAGTACGACTACTGTTTGATCGACTGTTCTCCCTCTGTTGGCCTGCTGCTGACCAATGCGCTGGCCGCCGCCAATGAAATTATTATCCCTATGCAGGCGCAGCCTTTCTCCGTTGTGGGCATGTCGCAGCTGACGTCCTCCATTGCCAATGTGCAGCATAAGATCAACCCCGGGCTGCGCGTGAAGGGCATCCTTCTGACGATGACCGAGCACACGAACGTTTCCGACCACTACTGCGGGCAGGTCCGCAGCACTTACGGCAATAAGATTCACGTTTTCACAACGGAGATTCCCAGAAACGTGAAGGTACAGGAGAGCCAGGCCAACGCAGAGCCGACGATTCTGTACGACCCAAAAAGCAACAGTGCAAAGGCCTATATTGAATTTGCGAAGGAGGTATCCGGCTATGGCCGCGAAGAACAAGTTTTTGAACGCGATGAAGATGCCCTCAATCGATGATATGTTTTCCTCGGAGGCTGACAGGCAGCGGGAAAGCGGCGATTTGGTCACAGAGGTGCCGCTTTCCGAGCTTCATCCGTTCGTTGGGCATCCGTTTGAGGTGCGTGACGATGAGGACATGCAGAAGCTGGTGGACAGCATCCGGGAGAACGGTGTGCTCACCAACCTGACCGTGCGCCGCCGCGCCGAGGGTGGGTATGAGATCATCAGTGGGCACAGGCGGTTCCATGCAGCACAGCGGGCAGGGCTGGATAGGGTCAAGGTTCAGGTGCGGGATATTGATGATGACCAGGCGATTATTGACATGGTCGATTCCAATATTCAGAGAGAGCATATCAGTCCGATGGAAAAGGCAAGAGCGTATGCGATGCGCCTTGATGCGGCACAGCGTAAGCGTGGCCGACCTTCCAAAGAAAATTATTCCCAAGTTGGGAATAATTTCGGTACACGAACTTCTAGCGACGAATTAGCAGAAAAGGTTGGAGAAAGCAAAAACCAGATTTTTCGCTATGTTCGTCTCAACAACCTAGTCCCCGACTTGCAAAAGAAAGTCGATGACGGCAGTCTGAAATTCAACCCCGCCGTAGAGCTTTCTTACCTTTCCCCCACCGAGCAGAATGATTTTCTCGATTACATCGAATCCCAGTCTTGTTCACCGTCGTTATCACAAGCACAGAAGCTCAAGGCAGCCAGCAAGGACGGTGCGCTGGATCATGGCAAGCTACTGGAAATCATGGACACCAAAAAGCCCAGTGTACCGCCCCGCGACCCTACGCTGACCATCAGCGTCAGCAAAATTGCCCGCTACTTCCCCGCCGGCTACACACAAGAACAGATGGTAGGAATCATCATGCAGCTTCTGGAACGAAACTCCCGCCATCTTATGCCGGAAAAACAACCCATTCTGGAGCGTTGAAATGGCAGAGTACAGATATTACCTGATTCCCGATTTTATGTTGCACGTCTTTCCGCAGCAGTTTGAAGAACAAGCTCCTACAGAGTTTTTTTCAAATACTACTGATTTGATGAAGCGCTACAAGCAGTTGAGAGAAATGCCCTACAACAACGAGTACACCTGGAACGAGCGCACCAATCTTCCCTACCCGCGCCTGACTGTTGGAATTGACCGCCGTGACCCGGATGGTGCAGTAACCATCATGCAGGTACGGAACGGTGTCAACTACCTGTGTGATGACTACCGCGGCCCCTTTGCAGATCGCAATGACAAGCAGCTCATTGAAATGGCAAAGCAGCTTGTGACGGCAGTTGGCGTAGATCGTATCCGACCTCACTACTACACGGAAGAAAATGGTCATACAAAGGTACATGTTGGCAAAGACATCCACATAACCGAGTGGGCCAATGCCCCGGAGCTTTGCAGCGCACTTCGATTTTCTCGCTTTCTGAACCGAGATGGGCAGCAGTTGTTTCAGGTGCGCAACGGTCAGCGCATTATTGAAAACTACGCGGATGGTTCACAGCTGGTGAAAGATGTGCAGACAGTTGACGATACGCACTTTTACGTAGGCAGTCGTTTCTGCCACATCCAGCAGTATGCAAATCAGTGCTTCAAAAGAGGCTGTTATGTGGAACCGGAGCATCCGCAGCCGGGCGACAAGTTGGACAGACTGCTGATATATCAAATTCCACATTACACCTGCGAATATCGCTTTACGGATTATGACTACGCCCAAAACAAGCTGAAGGCCACCGATTACCGCTGTGCCTATGTGGCCAACATGCCTAGGGACTACACACCGGACAAGTGCTTCCGGGATTTCAATTATGCTGACCGTCCATGCGCCAACAGTATGCCGTCTTTGTCCGTCAGTGACCTGATCGTCATGGAGCGTAGCGACAAGGCCGAAGCCCTGTATGTGGATGCAGTTGGCTTTAATGATGTAAGCCGACTGCTGCCCGAGCTTCATGATATGGAAGTTGAGCGACAGGAGCACAATTTAGATGAATTAGAAAGGTAGGTGTCAAGATGCCGAAACCGCAGGATATATTTCAGCTGGCCCGGCAGGAGGCCGTGCGGGTCACAGCATCGCCGCAGGTGTGGCAGAGCTTTTTGTACACTGCCGCCCACAACTATCACACCACCTATCTGAACCAACTGCTGATTCACGCCCAGCGGCCCGACGCCGCAGCCTGTGCCAGCATGGAATACTGGAATACGAAGGCAAACCGGCTGGTCATGCGCGGCAGCAGAAGCATCACCGTGTTGCAGCGCCGACAGGGCGTGGCGGTGACAAAGCCTGTTTTTGCCATCGGTGATACCACCCTTTTGAACCAGATGCGCACCGGCGGGCCGTGGGAGGTCACGGACACAACGCGCCTGCTGCTCCTGCAAGGCAAGCCCGATGACTGGCTGACGGCGCTAGCGCAGGAGGGTATCTCCAGCGAAGCTGACCGTGCCCGCCGTATGCTGGAACGCAATGTGGCGGACAGTACGCTGCAGTGGGCGCAGCCTGACGAGCAGATGCAGCTCTTGCAGGCACTGGTCACGCAGAGTGCTGTCTACATGGCACGGCTGCGAATCGGACTGCCGGTGCGGGACGAGGATTATCCGGCATTTCAAAGTGTCAGCCAGTTCGACACCTGTCAGATTTCACTCTGCTTGGGTGGCTATGTACAGGCAGCCGCAGAGCCGATGCTGAACGCCATTGGGCGAGAGGCGCTGCGACTAAACCGTGACAGCATTGCAATACCGCACGAACCAGTTCATAATGAAAGCACACTAACACAACTGAACAGCCGAGAGGAGGCCGTTACTTATGACGTACACGAAGAACCGCGAAGGCTACCTGATTCCGAGCCTTTCCCTGCCGAACCAGCCGAACCCGTACCTGAACCGCTACGCGAGGCTGCGTCTGGAATTTCTGGAGCAGAACGAGCCGACGCTCTGCGACCAGCTGATGCTGGAGGGCACGCTGCTGACGAGCTGCAGTCGAATCGGACGGACAGCACAGCAGATGGTGGACAAGACTCTACGCAAGCTGATGCAGACTACCCCGATGCCGGACCGCAAGACGAACCCGCTGGGCTGGACGCAGATGGCCAACAGCCTGAAGAAGCAGGCGGAGGAAGCAGTCCTTCCGATGCTGTACGAAGTTTAACCGAAGCACCCGCAAAGGCGGAGAGCGAGCAAGCGCTCTCCGCCTTTGCTTTGCCTGAATTTCCGCCCGCGCTACTGCCGCAGCTGCTTGCGGCAGAGACTTCTTCCCGTGCGTCTAACGCTGAGTATCTTACCTTTTATAGTAAGAATCCCCTGCTCATTGACCGGCTGCGCTTTGTGCGGGAAAGCTACAAGGATATTTTTACAGAGCTTTTGCTGGCCGATGATACCCGCGTGGGCTTCCACAGGCAGGATAACGGTCTGCTTGTCTGGCAGGGCGCGTATCTGACCCGCAGCGCGGAAACGCTGCTGCCGTGGCGTGCCGTGGCCAATGCACTGAACGACTTGATTGAACAGCATGAGCTGATTGCGGCCATCGACCCGAAGAAATTGCCGCAGGTAGAGGAACAGCTTTCCTTTGAACTGCCTGACGGTGCGCCGACGAGTGCGGAAGATGACAAGTTGGAAAAAGATGATTTTCTCACCCCGGAAAAGCAGGAAATCGTCATTCGCTCTGCTCTGCCTGTTGCAGAGTACAATGCCCCGCAGATGGATGACGGCAGCGTTATCACAGACGAGGAAGTCAACCTGGCTCTGGCAGCGGGCAGCAATTTTGAGAACAGCAAATTTCGCATTTATCAGCAGTTCACAACCACGCAGGGCGACCACGCTGCTTTTTTGAAGAAGGAATACGGCAGCGGTGGCCGGTCATGGGACTACCAAAGCGGTGCGCACGGCTGGGTGGACCACGGCCCTGCCGGATTGAAGCTGATTTTGACAAATGAGGAAGGCCGCTTTGAGCGCAGGCTGCCATGGCGGGCCGCAGCCAAGCGCATTGCTTATCTGATCGAGATGCAGCGCTTTTTGACGCCGCAGGAGTTGGAGCAGTATCCCGCATGGGCTGCCGAACAGCAAGAGGCCGCCAGTGCGGTGCGCGATGAACCCAGTACCGTGCCGGAAAACAGGCCCACTTGCGCCGAGGGCAGCGTTGTCTACTTGGAGGATGACCACCGATTCACGGTGGAGCGCATCGGGCAGTTTGACGTGCATCTGCGTGACGAGGAAGCACCCTTGTTTGGGCGCGCCATCAGCCGGGAGGAATTTCAACGGCAGCTGGACGCCAACCCGCGCAACGGCGGAATGATGCTCTCCGATCAGCAGCACGAAGCCCTTGTGCAAGCGCAGACGGAACAGGCGCTCTCCTACATTGAGGATTATCTCAAGGACGAATTTGAAATCACCGAGCCGGACTTTTCCGACCTGACACGAATCGATTTGGGCTATACCACTACCGAGGATGAGAAGCACGTCATTCAGGTGTATGCCGACTTGGAGCACTGCACTGTCACCAAGCTGGTGGACGATACTCTCTACGCGCAGGAACGGTATGGCTCGCTCGATGATCTGAACCAGGCGGTGCTCTCCAATCTCGATTTTGACAGCCTCATGGAAATAGACCTCGACGAGGCGGAAGAACACGAGCCGCAGGAAAACGCCCTTCCTACCGACGAGTCCGCCGCGCATGACCCCACCAACTACCTTGCACCCTATGAGCCGGAGGTTCCCACAGGGGCAAAGGCCAAGTTCGCTGCGAACTTAAATGCAATTCGGACACTAAAGCAAATTGAGCAGCGCGGCACACCGGCCACGGAAGCCGAGCAGGATGTTCTGGCCGGGTATCTCGGGTGGGGCGGTCTGGCCGATGCCTTTGACCCCAACAAGGACAGCTGGCACAGCGAATATGAACAGCTAAAGGATCTGCTGACGCCGGAGGAATACGCCGCCGCGCAGGAATCCACGCTGACAGCGTTCTACACGCCGCCCGCCGTCATCCATGCCATGTATCGTGCGCTGACACGCATGGGCTGCGTGGGCGGCAACGTACTGGAGCCCAGCATAGGTGTGGGTTCGTTCTTTGGGCACCGCAGCGGCAGCTTTGATACGAACAATGCAAAGCTCTACGGCGTCGAGCTGGACAGTGTATCAGGCCGCATCGCGCAGCAGTTATACCAGAAAGCAAAAATTCAAATCTGCGGCTACGAAAAAGCAGACCTGCCGGACAGCTTCTTTGATTTGGCTATCGGCAATGTGCCGTTTGGGCAGTATCAGGTTACGGACCGTCAATATGACAAGCTGCATTTTCAAATTCACGATTACTTTCTAGCCAAGACCGTAGACAAGCTCCGCGTCGGCGGCATTATGGCATTTATAACGACCTCCGGTACGATGGATAAGAAATCCGAAAGCGTGCGCCGGTATCTGGCTGCCCGCTGTGATTTGATCGGCGCGGTGCGGCTGCCCAACAATACCTTTACCGCACAGGCCGGTACAACGGTCACCTCGGACATTCTGTTTCTGCAAAAGCGTGGGCGGGTCTTGGAACAGGATGTACCGTGGATTCATGTGGGCGAGACTGCCGATGGCATTCCGCTGAACCGGTATTTCATCGACCATCCCGAGATGATCTGCGGCGAGATACAGTTGGTCAGCGGCCCCTACGGGCAGCGCCCCACCTGCACACCGCTGGAAAATGGAACATCATTGGAAAGCCAGCTTGACACGGCCCTTGCCAATTTGCAGACCGAGTACACGCTGGCGGATGACCGGGAGGACGCGCAGGAGGAAAGTGACACGCTCGATGCCGACCCAGACACACGAAATTTTAGCTATGTTGTTAAAGACGACACAGTTTATTACCGCGAAAATTCCAAAATGCGCGCCGTGAAGGCCAGCACCACCGCGCTTACCCGCATCAAGGCGCTGGTTCCTCTGCGGGATACCTGCCGGGAGCTGATTCGGGCACAACTGGACAATCTGCCCGATGAAACGATTGCCACTTTGCAAGCGCAGCTGACCGCCGAGTATGATTCCTACCACGATACGTATGGGCTAATCAACAGCCGCGGCACGGCTTCGGCGTTCCGTGAGGATTCTGGGTATTTCCTGCTCTGCTCGCTGGAGGACATCGACAGCGAGGGGCATTACAGGGGCAAGACGGATATGTTCACGAAGCGGACCATCCGCCCGGCCCAGGTGGTGGACCATGTGGACACCGCCGATGAAGCGCTGGTGCTGAGCCTGACCGAGAAGGCCCGTGTGGATCTTTCCTACATGGCGCAGGTCACGGGAAAATCGCAGGACGAAATTATACGCGATTTGACCGGTGTTATCTTCCGTGACCCGGAGCAATCCGAGCCGGTCTATCTGCCGGCAGATGAATATCTTTCGGGCAATGTGCGGCAAAAGCTGACCGTTGCCCGGCTGGCCGCAGCGTCCGACCCGGACTATCAGGTCAATGTGAAGGCGCTGGAGCAGGTACAGCCGAAGGACCTCGACGCCAGCGAAATTGCTGTACGGCTGGGTGCCACCTGGATACCGCCTGAATACATTCAGGATTTTCTCATGGAGCTTTTGGAGCCGCCGTTGTCCACGCGCCTTTCCGTGAAGGTGCTGTTTGCGTCGTTCACCGGTGAGTGGAATATCACAAACAAGCGCTACGGCAACGGCAGCATCAAGGCAACCGTCACCTACGGCACAAACCGCAAGAATGCCTATGAAATCACAGAGGCTGCGCTGAACTTGCGGCCTGTGCAGGTGTTTGATACAGTTACCGACGCAGAGGGAAACAAAAAAAGCGTGCTGAACCACGCCGCCACCGAGGCTGCCTACGCAAAGCAATGCTTGATAAAAGACAAGTTTGAAGAATGGATTTTCAAGGAGCCGCAGCGGCGTCAGGCGCTGGTAAGCCTGTACAACAGCAAATTCAATTGCATCCGCCCGCGGGAATATGACGGCAGCAATCTGCGCTTCCCCGGTATGAACCCGGAAATCACACTGCGGCCCCATCAGCGCAACGCCATTGCCCACGCGCTGTACGGCAACAACGTACTGCTGGCACATGAGGTAGGGGCTGGGAAGACGTTCGAGATGGTCGCCAGCGCTATGGAGAAGAAGCGCCTGGGTCTTTGCAATAAAACACTGATCGTAGTGCCCAACCATTTGACCGAGCAGATGGCATCCGAGGCGCTGTTGCTCTACCCCAGCGCGGAAATTCTGGTAGCGCGCAAAACGGATTTCGAAAAGGCTAATCGCAAAAAAATTTGTGCCCGCATTGCTACCGGCAATTTTGACATTATCGTGATCGGGCACAGTCAGTTTGAAAAGATACCGCTTTCCGATGAACGGCAGAAAATGTACCTGCAAAAGCAGATCGACGATGTAGTGGCACAGACAGCTGCACTGAAGGCCCAGCGCGCCGAGAATTTTACCATCAAGCAGATGGAGCGCATGAAAAAGCAGCTGCAACGGAAGTTGGACAAGCTCAACGACCAGAGCCGCAAGGATGACGTCATCACCTTTGAGGAGCTGGGCGTGGACAGCCTGATGGTGGACGAAGCACACTACTTCAAAAATGCAATGGTTACCACTAAGATGACCCGCGTGGCTGGTATTTCCCAGACCGAAAGCCAAAAGGCCAGCGACATGTATATGAAGTGCATGTACATGGACGAGCTGACCGGCGGGCACGGCATCGTGTTTGCCACAGGCACACCGATTTCCAATTCGATGACTGAAATGTACATCATGATGCGGTATCTGCAATACGGGCTTTTGGAGCAGGAAGGCCTGTTGAACTTTGATGCGTGGGCCTCTACGTTTGGCGAGAGCGTTACCGCGATTGAGCTTGCCCCCGAGGGCAACGGCTACCGTTCTAAAACACGGTTTGCAAAGTTTTACAATCTGCCCGAGCTTATGAATATGTTCAAGCAGTGCGCCGACATTCAGACCGCCGATATGCTGAAGCTGCCGGTCCCCGAGATCACGGGCGGCAAGCCCACGATTGTAAAGCTGCCGCCCAGCGAGCTGCAGCGCCAGATGGTGGCGGCGCTGGGTGAGCGGGCCGAAGCAGTGCGCAACCGCCTGGTTGCCCCGAATGAGGATAACATGCTGCGCATCACGAACGATGGCCGAAAGCTGGCGCTGGACCAACGGTTGATGAACCCACTTCTGCCTGATGACCCCGACAGCAAGGCGAATGCCTGCGTGGAGCGGGTCTTTACCATTTGGGAAAGAACAAAGGCGCAGCGCTCCACGCAGATGATCTTCTGCGATTTGAGCACGCCCCGCGCGGACGGCTTTGATGTGTACAACGATATTCGGGACAAGCTGGTGGCGCGTGGCATTCCCAAAGAGGAGGTACAGTTCATCCATGATGCCGATACGGAAGCTAAGAAGGCTGAGCTGTTCGGCAAAGTCCGCAGCGGTGCGGTTCGCGTGCTGATGGGCAGTACCCAGAAAATGGGCGCTGGTACCAACGTACAGACGCGGCTGTGTGCACTCCATCACCTTGATTGCCCATGGCGGCCAGCCGATATTGCCCAGCGCAATGGACGCATGGTGCGACAGGGTAACATGAACAAAGAGGTTTCTATCTTTATTTATATAACCGAAGCCACATTTGACGCCTACAGCTATCAGTTGGTCGAAAACAAACAGAAGTTTATTTCGCAAATCATGACGTCGAAATCCCCTGCCCGAAGCTGTGAGGATTTAGACGAGGCTGCGCTCTCTTACGCTGAGGTAAAGGCGCTGGCTGCCGGAAACCCGATGATCAAAGAAAAGATGGACCTTGATATTCAGGTTGCGCGGCTTCGCACGCTGAAGGCCGCCTACAACAGCCAGCACTACCGACTGGAGGACGCCGTGACCGGCATCTTTCTGCGAGAGATTCGCGGCACCGAATGCCGGATTCAGGCGTTTGAGAAGGATATGCAGACCGCCAAGGACAGTCAGAGCTATGACAAGGACGGCAAGCTGGTTTTCAGCATTGAGCTGGACGGCACGTCCTACGACAAGCGCGAGGACGCCGGTAAGGCACTGCTCGGGCTGGTGGGTGCTGCCGTGCGGGCCGACCATCATGTTTTGGTGGGGCACTATGCGGGCTTTGAAGTCACGGTTGCCTATGTGCCGCTTTCCAAGGTGTTTGTGGCACATCTGGTCGGGCAGGCCACCCATACCACAGAGCTGGGCAGCGACGCTGTCGGCAATATGGTTCGCCTGCAAAACGTTGTTGCTGCCCTGCCGCAGGAGGTCAGCGGTCTGCGCAACAATCTACAGCAGCTGCGCGTCCAGTTGGACAGCGCCAAAGAGGAACTGCAGCAGCCTTTTCTGCAGGAACAGGAGCTTAACGACAAGAGCGCGCGCCTGGCCGAGCTGGATGCCCTGCTGAATGTGGGCAATGATGCACCGGTTTTGGAGGGTGAGGCCGAGGTCGTAAACGAGGACGATTCTGTGCGAACGCCTAGAGAGGAAAACGAACTGGAACGCTGAAATCGACAGCCTTGCATTATTTCGCAGACCATGTATCATAGAGGTAGGAGGTGGCCATTATGCCCATTCAACGTAAAAATCTGTTCCTTACCTGGGGTATCCGCATTAGTCTCGTGCCTGTCATTTTGGTACTTCTTGCACTGGGTCTGATTGCAATCGTGCTGTTTGCTATCTGCGGAGTTTGCGGCAGGTTTTTGGCGGCACTGGGCGGTCTGGCTGCTCTGTTGGCACTGTTTGACAAATGCTATCAGGAGGCTGCCGTGTCTGCCGTTATGGCATTCTTGCTCAGTCCTTACGGCGCGCCGCAGGTGCTGTTCTGGCTGGGCAGAAAGCTGCTCGAGTTTGCTGGTAGTCTGTATGATTTATACTACTGATTGGAGAAATTTATAATATGAAGAAATGTCTGTTATCCATTCTTTTAGCTACGGTGTTACTCTGCGCCTGCGCACAGCAGACCGATAACACTTTGCAAACGCCGGAAAGCAGTACGCTGGTAGAACTTACCGTTGCTACTGAAGAGACTGCCATTGAGACACCTGCGCCGCTTGCCACGGAAAGCCCGGCACCAACGTCCACACAGACTCCAGAACCAACTGCCACACCGGCACCGACTGAAATTCCCATACTGGAGTCTACTGCAGCGCCTACCGAAGCACCCGCTACGGAACCCGTTGCCGCGGAGAGTCAGCCTGCACAGGTCAGCATGAGCTACGGTGCTGTCCCCTTTGACCTGGCGGCGGGCAGTGAGGAGTGGTGGAGCATCGACAGCTCGGACAGTGCCTACTGGGCGGTACAGGAAAACATCAATGCTATGCGCGCAGCAGCTGGTCTTTCCCCTTTGACGATGGACAGTGGCCTGAGTGCTGCCGCCGATGCACGCTGTGAGAGCTTTGTGGCAGGTGGTCCCTTTGACCACAGCGGCATGACGACCCGCAGTGAGATCTGCGCCGCAGGTCCGATTGGCTCAGCCAGCAGCGTTTGCACCTACTGGCAGGGCAGCCCTGCCCACTATGCCAATATTATGGAGCCCAGCTTCACCAGCATGGGCGTGGGCTGCTGGTTCTGCAGCACAGCCGAAGGCCAGTACACTTACTGGACCGTAACCTTTCAGTGATTGGAGAATAGATATGAAAAAGCAAAACTCCCTGTATCGGATGACTACATCCGAAATGCAGATCATGACCTATCTTTGGGATTCCAAGGAGCCTGCAATCGCCAGCCAGATCGTTTCCGATTTAATCCCGACCCAAAACTGCACCTGGAAGCCGCGTTCGGTCTTTACCATCCTGAAAAGCCTTTCGGAAAAGGACCTGATCCACGATGTTGGGTACGTGAGAACCGGCAAGACCTACTCCCGCAAATTTGCTCCCAAGGTGAGCCGCGCGGAGTACCTGGCTATGCAGGTCATGAACGAACTGCCTGACCAGGAGCTGCCGGAGTTTTTGGAGTTCTTTCAGGGAAAGGTCGGTTGAGCGTTACAGGTAAATCAAACTCTCAAGTGTCTGCTGTTTTTTCGGCAGGCACTTTTTTATATAGATAAAATTCAACAGTAGAAGGAAGTATGTTCAATGAATCACAAATTCAAGATCAAGCAGCGCGTAGCGGCCTTGTGTATGGCGGCTATGATGTGCTGCTCCCTGTTCCCAGCTGGGGCGTTTGCGGAGGCTCCGAGGGCCGATGCAGACGGTACGCCTATCGTGGTGCAGGACAACGAAAACGTCACACCGGATGCACCGCAAACTGATGAAAGCAATCCAGACCCAGGTAAAACTACCCCTGATGACAACGAAACTCCTATAGTTACCCAAAGCGCCGACGAGGATGCGCCGGTGGAGACATCCACCGACTACACCTTCGACGGCGCTGTTTTGTACAAAGACTTACCGGATACACCGACTGGTTCTTATATGGGCAGCCAGGGCTTGCCTGTTGCCACGGGTGAAACAAAAATCGGCATTTCTGCCTGGCCGAATGACCAGTTGGAAGAAAGCGTGGACAGTTACCTGAGTACGGACACCCTGAACAGCGACAACCTGACGATGATAGCTCCGTTGCTGGAGGATACCGACTATGCCGTTGTGCCCATTCTGGCACAGGTAGAATACCCTGCGGACGGCAGCATTCTGGATGTGGTGCTTCCCAACAAGGTGACGGTGCTGGACTTCTACGGTGCTCCCGCCGATGAGGCTACACGCAGCAACCTTGTGCATAGTGAGTATACTGAAACGTCCGCCGCAGTTATGGGGCTGTATGTTCAGGCAGATGCCGACTTTTCCGCGCAGCTTGTCTACACTGCTCCAGATGGCAGCACGCTGACGAAAGCGCTACACGTTGTAATTGACCGCAGCAGCACCATGGCCGCACCGTTCGCAGAAACTACTGACATTGCCGCCTACGCCGAGCGCCCCACGCCTGCCGTTACCAGCGGCAAAATCACCAAGGTCGAGAAGGTCAACGGCACATGGCTGATCTGGTTCAATGGCGAGGAGGCCTACTGCTGCACCCACGGTGCCAACGGCCAGCCCAAGGGCTGTCCGCCGTATACTTATACGAACACTTCTCTGGTCAGCGCGGACCAGTGCATTCCCGGTGACCACTACGGCAACCAGTACCGCATCTGGGGCGGTCTGGACCAGCTCTCTATGGAATTGCTGCCTGATACGCCCGTCGCTTTTTCCGCAGAAGATACTGAAAGAATCTCTCTTTTGGATTTTTGCCGCACGATTTACGATGACACCCAGTTGTGGCTGATTGAAAATTATCCCGAGAGCACTGCTGCAAAAATCTATCTGGAATCCGCGCAGGCCCTGCTGGACGGCGCTGTTGCCTATGCAAAGCCCCGCGGCTACTACACCTACATTTATACCCCTGCGCGCAGCGGTTGGCAGACCGTTGCCCTGATTGGCCCTGAAATCAGTGAGGAGGAAACTGAAGAGCCGAAGCCTGTCGTACAGGAGTATTATGCCAGTTGGGAAGCCCCTGCACAGTCCGCCAGCGGCACCGTGGATCTGACCTATGGTATCACCACAGATAAGATCCAGCTGAAAACACTGGAAAAGGTTGACGGTGCGACCATTGAAATCGAGCCTATCACCAAGTCTGGAACAATTGACGGCGGCAGCTGGAGCATTTCCCCTGCCGGTGTGCAGACCGTCACTACAGGCGGCCACACCAACGACGACAATTACCAGAATAACGGCGGTGCAGCATCTGCCAGCTGGTCCGTGCATTACACTGTATCCAAGACCGTAGATGGCCGCAGTGGCAGCGTCGGCCCCTATACTACGAAAGAAGCTGCAGACGCAGCCGCCAACAGCGAGCGAGATTCCGCGGTTGCCGCCATTCAGGCAGAAGCACAGAGCGCTGTAAATAATGCTATTGCCAGCGCGCAGGCACAGCTTGCATCTTTACAGTTCCGTTATGACGAAGTCACCATCCCCTACGGTTTTGAATCCTACTGGGGCAGCAACGGCAGCCACCAAACCATTACAGTACCGGCCAACTCCAACAATGCCTACGAGATGCGCAACACCGAATGGTCGCTGCAGATCAACATCAAAAAAACCGACAGCGAGACCGGCAGCCAGATTGCAGGCGATGCCCGGTATGAAATCTACCAGTGGGACGTCGTGACCGGTAAATACCAGCCCACGGGTGGGTACAACACCTACAGCGTCCAGCGCCAGGGTGACGGCACCTATGCCGTAATCAACAACGCCGCCTACGCCACAAACGACACGATGCGCCATACACTGTACTACACGCAGCGCAATGAGGGCAGGTTCATCCTTGTGGAGACGAAGGCCCCCGCGGGGTATTTCGGCGATTGGACTGACATTGACCACCCCGGCTCGGCGGGCACGCCGCTGGGCAAGCGCGCCTACTATGTGGAAATTACGGCGGACAACAACAATTCCGTCCTGTGGCTGGGCAATGGTGACTACAATGCCGACATTGCCACTGGCGATAAGGGCGGCACAAAGCTGGTGACCAGCGGCGGCGTAGAAACCACCGTCACCATCTATGACTCCCCCAAGGATGCCTCCCGGAGCTATACCACCGATGCCAGCGGCAAGGCTGCCAATGAGGACGGCTACACCACCACGGCTGCGGACGGCATCATGAAGAATGACCGCACGCTGGGCGAAATCAGCATTTCCAAGGTTGATTTGGATGCACAGCGTTATATTACTGGCGATTCTGCTCACGGCAATGCCGTGCTGGACGGCGCAGTGTACGACCTGTACGCCGCCGAGGATATTACCCACCCTGATGGTGTGACCGGCGTCGTGGACTATTCCAAAATCGTAGATTCCAACGGCAATCCCATCTGGCACACTACGATTCGTAACAACAGCGGGCAGTGGATCGGCGATTATCTGCCCGTGCTGAAAAAGGACAATCTCGTAGCCAGTGCAAAAATCGAGGATGGCTGGCTGACCTTCTCCAACCTGTACCTCGGTAAATATTATGTTGTAGAGCGCTCCACAGGCACGGTACTTCCGCTGCGTGAGGGCGTTCTTGCTGTTTCCGGCACCTATCCTACGGTGGACAGCCGCACCAAGGCAGCTACCGGGCAGGTTGCCGCGCTGGCAGCCAGCAACGGGCAGTATACAGATTGGGTATACAAGAACCAATTCAGCACTATCTCCAAGAGCAAGGCTCTGGACGGCACTTGGACCTACGATGCCTATTACCTGTCCTATGCGCCCGGGTATCTCTGCGATGAGCATAACTACTACATCACGCCCAGCTATGCAGACGAGGGCTGGTATGTGGAGAAAACCACCTTTGCCAATGACACAGCCGCCTACAACGGCAACTACCACATCCACAAGGACAGCGGCCTGACCGAAAGTCAGGATCAGGTCGCCAAGGGCAACGTGGAGATCAGCAAGGTCGTATCCTCCAGTGGGCAGTCCAATGGACTGGAGCTGGAGGGTGCTGGGTTCACCTTCTATCTTGTGTCCGACTTGTCCAAGGTCGAGCAGTTTGACCAGACCCGCACCGGAAGCTACACTCTGCAAAGCATTCTGGATGCCTACATCAATAAGGAATACGACAACGAGCACCCCAAGTGGGATTTTTCCGGTGAGACGCAGGCCATTGCCAAGACCTACGAGGTCAACACCGATGAAATTACCGCCTATAACAGGACGCTGACTGCGGCGGGTGACAACAAGAACGGCAAGGGCGACGGCTGGCAGACCACGGGGCGTGCCAATGAGTATCAGCTGGCCGAAATCTTCAGCAATGATTCCGGCAACATTCGCGTGCAGGGGCTGCCCTACGGCACCTATCTGGTCGTGGAGACCACGACGCCGCATGATTTGTTCCAGGCAGAGCCCTTCCTGGTCAGCATCGACCCGGAGCAGGACAACAATCCCTGGGGCGCAATGGCCACGCCGAAGGACAGTGTGATGAAAGCATCGGATTCCTATCAGAAATTCACTGTATTGGATGAGGAGATTGAAGTGTATTTGAAAATCACGAAACTCGATACGGAAACCGGCAAACCGGTCCTGCTGCCGAACACAGCCTTCCAGATCTACTGGCTGGATGACAACGGCAACTATCGGCTGGAAAACGGGAAGCCCAAGCTGGTCACGATGACGGACACGGTAAACGGGCATCTGACCAAGAACGTGGATACCTTCTACACCAACGAGGAAGGTATCCTAACCCTGCCTGAAAAGCTGCCGTTAGGCAAATACCGCATTGTGGAGACTGTCGGTCCGGACGGCTTCTACAACGAATGGGCTGACAGCGGCAACTACTATGTCGATTTCGATATTTCCACGGACCGTATCTACAAGGCCACCGGTGATGACAATGAAAACGGCATGGACACTCTGGTCATCGGCGAGGACTACTGGAATGAGGAAACGCTGGGCAAACTGACTATCCGTAAGACCGGCGAGACCTTGACCGGAAAGATTGAAACCAACGATTTGATTGACCCCTGGATGACCGGCGAGGCCGATTTCGACTTTGCCTATACACTGCGCCCGCTGGCCGGTGCGGAATACACCATTACGGCTACCGAGGACATCTACACGCAGGACCGCCAGCTGGATGCCAATGGCAGCCGCACGCTCTGGTATGCCAAGGGCGACGTGGTAGCGGTTGTTACCACCGGTGATGGCAGTGCAGACACTGCTGTGTTTGCGCCGTCCCGCACCAAGGCAACCTATGACTTTCTGTCGGTCATCCACGACGGCACGCTCGGCGAGGTTAGTATTACCCTGCCGCTGGGCAGCTACCATGTGGAGGAAACCAAGGTGCCCTACGGGTATATCGGCACTACAGACAGTTACGATGTGACATTTGTCTGGGACAACCAACTGAACGATGTAGTCATGGCAAAGAGCATCATCAAGAATGGCGACAGTGAACAGCATTTTGATGTTGTACGCGCATCGGAAGCCTCTGCGGAGCTGGCTGAACAGCAGACGCTTGGTTTCTACAATGACCGTGAGCATGCCCGCGTGGGTGTGTACAAGATCAATCAGGAAACCGGCAAATATCTGGCCGGTGCTGTGTTCAGCCTGTACACCCGTGATGACATCTACGACGTGGACGGCAACAAACTGTTCTCTGCCGGTGATTTGATTTACACCAGTCCCGAGACCGTTGCGGATGGCTACACCTATTTCAACTGCGATGTTCCCATCCGCGGCGAGTGGTACGGCCAGAGTGACCGACTGGATGCCTCGACCAACAGCGGCAATTACTTTATCCGCGAGCTGCGCGCCCCGCTGGGATACTATCTCAATGATGCAGAGATGGATGTCACCTTCACCTATGACGGCGAGGTTCTGCAGGTACTGGACAGCACCTGCGCCAACAAGCCTACTGAAATGTGGGTGAGTAAGCGAGATTTGACAAACGACGAGGAACTGCCCGGTGCGACGCTGATCATCAAGGATGCGAAGGACAACGTTGTGGACACCTGGGTATCTACCGATACGCCGCACCGTGTGATGGGTCTGCATTTTGACGAAGAATACACGTTGACAGAAAAGCGTCCTGCTGATGGGTATGCCGTTGCGGATGACATTGTGTTCCGCCTGGAGCGCAAAGCAGATGCCGACGGCCATGAGCTGGACGAGGCTGACGTCTACTATCTGAAGGATAAAAAGAAGCTCTGGATCATCCCCTGGGAGGAATGGGAGCTGCTGGACGATGCCACGGTAATCATGAAAGATGACATTACCAGGGTACAAATCTCCAAGGTTGACATTGCCACAGGTAAAGAGCTGCCCGGCGCAGAGCTGGTCATCAAGGATAAGGACGGCAACACGGTTGCACAGTGGGTTTCCGAGGACAAGCCCCACTATATCGAAAAACTGCCTGCCGGAGAGTACGCGCTGACCGAGATCACAGCCCCCAATGGCTATCAGCTTGCGGAAAGCATTGCCTTTACTGTACTGCCCACCGGTGAGCTTCAGACTGTCGTTATGAAGGATGCTCACATCCCCGAGGAAACACCGCATGAGGACATCCCGAGCAATACGCCGCAGCCGACGCCGGGCAGCACGCCCGCGCCTACCCCTGCACCGGCAAGCACGCCCACAGCAACGCCTGCGCCGATGCCGATTATTCCCCAAACGGGCGATGTATTCCCGTTTGCGCTGCTTTCGGCGGCGCTGTTTGGGTCTATCGTCGGCTTCGGAATTTTTGCATACAAGCGCCGCAAATCCAAACTGGATGAGAGCGAGCACTAAAAATCTATGAAACACGTACATGGTATGGGCGACTCTCGCGGGCCGCCCTATTTTTATTGGTGAATGACATGAAACATATCATCTGTTCGAGCTTCGGCAAAGACAGCAATGCAACAGCGCTGCTGGCGCTACAGCATGGCGAACCGCTGGACGAAATCATATACACAGAGGTCATGTTCAGCAAGGAGATTTCCGGCGAACTGCCCGAGCATACGCGGTTTATCTATGAAACGGCAATTCCGTACTTTGAAAAGCGCGGCATTCCCACAAAGGTTTTGCACGCTGAAAAGACGTATCTGGATTGCTTTTACCATGTGGTGAGCCGCGGCAATGCACAGGGAAAGCTTGCCGCTTTTCCGCTGGCTGGGCGCTGTGAGATTGCAAGGTCCCGCCACTGGAAGCCTATAAAGAGAGTTTGCCGCCGGGTACGGTTTCCTATTTAGGGATTGCCGCGGATGAGCCTATCAGACTGGAGCGGCTAAAGCCTGACCAGGTTTCCCTTATGGCAAAGTACGGCGTGACAGAGCAGGATGCATTTGCCATGTGCAGTCAGGAGGGGCTGCTGTCGCCGCTGTATGAGCACAGCCACCGCGGCGGGTGCTGGTTCTGCCCCAATGCGTCCATGACCGAGCTGCGGCATCTGTACCGGGCGCATCCTGATTTGTGGCAGCTGATGCTGGAATTGCAGGATACACCAAATAAAGCGACAGAGCGTTTCAATCGGAATTTCACATTTGCCGAGCTGGACCTGCGGTTCCGCTTAGAAGGCGAGCAATTGAGCTTTTATGACCAAGAGCTGGAGGTAGAGAGATAATGCCAAATCAAGAAAAATTGCCCCATGCATGGGTATATGCGCGCATTCCCGGTGACTGCGCAGCGACCCGCGCGAGCTACGATGCCTGCTGCAGGCAGGCCGGTGACGACGGCTGCACGGTAGTCGGCGGCAGCATCGATTATAAAGGGCACGACCCGCTGCGCGACGGGTATCAGAGTATGCTGCGCAGTATCAGAGGCGGCAAGGTCAACTGCGTGTATGTCTGCCGTATGCGGCAGATCAGCGGCAAGGAGCGGTACCTGTACGACTTTTTCAAGTGTGCAATGAAGCACCATGTAAAAGTCCGCACACTGGAATACAGCCTGCCGGACCGCTTGCAGCAATACAGGTTGGGAAAAAGAATCGAAGCATACGCCCGACGCACCGGCGCTCCGCTGCCGTGGTGAGGCTGAAATTTTATTGCAGAGAAAGCGAAGGTGATACCGTATGGTAGAAGAAACGGCCATCCGGGTGCAAATCAACGCAGCCAAGCTTGCCGGGCAGGGCATCTTTCGGATATTGCAGGCGGTTGCCAATATGCTGCAAGCGCGGCAGTACGGGCAGCAATCAATTCAATCACTGAACCGGCAGTCGCAGGCTCTCGCTTCGGTGGAG
>OLVR01001459.1_pt1 | contig 22312 bp, 20 predicted proteins | sample 1673261 | NCBI WGS metagenome assembly OLVR01 (sample SAMEA3178938, study PRJEB25190) | human gut metagenome | biome: human gut; feature: human-associated habitat; material: faeces | place: Austria | collected 2013 | reverse complement strand
AAGACAGAGGCCTCTCACGCCTTTAACATCGGTTCGAATCCGGTACGGGTCACCAAATGTTTCTTGACAAGGGCATCTGAAGGTGCTACAATTTGATAGTGATTTTAGCGAGCGAAAGCTTGTTAAAATAGAGTTGGTGTTGATTGCGGTGAGGGTCCACCCGTTCCCATTCCGAACACGGCAGTTAAGCTCACCTGCGCCGACAATACTTGGCTGGCGACGGCCCGGGAAGATAGGTAATGCCAACACAATTGAAGCGGTCTGGTCGACCAGACCAGACCGCTTCCTGTATTCCTCCTTAGCTCAATGGTAGAGCACGCGGCTGTTAACCGCGGGGTTGTTGGTTCGAGCCCAACAGGGGGAGCCAATCCAAAAGGTGCCGCCACGCGGTAGTACGTGGCGGCATTTTTTACGGATCACATGGGCCTTTAGCTCAGTTGGTCAGAGCACGCGGCTCATAACCGCACGGTCCACGGTTCGAGCCCGTGAAGGCCCACCAAAGCGTTTGCGGCCGACTCCTGGGACCTCTATTGATAGGGGTATAGCTCAGCAGGTAGAGCAGCGGTCTCCAAAACCGCGTGCCGAGGGTTCGATTCCTTCTGCCCCTGCCAAGTCTTTTCCAGGCTTGCCTGTGAAATAGAAAACTTCATATCTGGCCCGGTAGTTCAGTTGGTTAGAACGCCAGCCTGTCACGCTGGAGGTCGACAGTTCGAGCCTGTTCCGGGTCGCCATAACTTCCGCTTCGCGGAAGCTATGCGCTGATATAGCTCAGTCGGTAGAGCGCATCCTTGGTAAGGATGAGGTCGGCAGTTCGAATCTGCCTATCAGCTCCAAAAGTTCCGGATTCTTAGGAATCCGGAACTTTTTTGTTATTTTTAAAACGACTTAATTTGGTTAGCAATGCGAAATTCAAACAAGTTCAAACAATTCACTCTCCCAACCTGGATTCGGCCAGTACCTGGGAGAGTTTCAGCAGCGGCTGCGCCAGCTCCGGCGCGGTCTCCAGCAGCTCTATCAGCTTCTCTGCCGCACTGCCGGTGGGGGCAGATGGGGCTGCTTTTTTGCTCTCTGCCTGGAAGAAGGCGTGCTCCATCTTCCGGGCCAGCCGTTTTCGGTCCTCATTCATGATGTGGGAGTAGACGTCAGTGACCATGTTGGATTGGGCATGGCCGGTATCTCCCTGGACCGATTTGATGTCCCCGCCGCTGAGCCGCAGCTTGACGGAGGTGCTGCTGTGGCGCAGGCTGTGAAAGACCACCCGGCGGAGATGGTGTTCCTGGATCAAGGCTTCAAATTTCTGCCGGATCATATGGGTCTCATAGGGCCGGCCGGTCTCCTGGGCCACCACCAGGTCGTAGTCCTGATAGTGGCCCTCTGCTTTCCAGCCCGCCTGCCGCTGCTGTTCCTCCAGAAGCAGCTGCGCCACAGAACGGGGCAGGTAGATGGTGCGCACGCTGCTCTCGGTCTTGGGGGCCTTGAGCACCAGCAGGGTAGTCACCGGCTTCAGCTTCCAGTTGGGAAATACCTGGTAGACGTTGTCTCGGTTGCGCTGATGGAGCTCTTCCAGGCTGCGCTTGTCCGCCCGGCGCAACTCCTTGTTGACCTGGAGATAGGCGTCGTCACTGTCCAGCAGGGTCTGCTCCATGTGGACACAATCCCAGGTTAGCCCCAGGATCTCCCCGATCCGCATGGAGCAGCCCATGGCCAGATACATGCACAGCTTCAGGGCCGGGTCCTCGCAGAGGGACAGTGCCTGTTTCACCTCTTCGGCGGTCCAGGCCTCCCGCTGCTTTTTCTTGGTGCGGGGGAGCTCCACCGCCATGGCCGGGTTGGCACCCCGGAGGTAGTCCCATCGGATGGCCTGGTTCAGTGCACTGCGGAGAATGGAGTGGTATTTTTCCACCACATCAAAGGAGACAGTGCGCTTTTCCCCTTCCCGGCCCTTCATGACCACCGCCGGCCGGGTGAGCAGATCCTGGTAGAACTGCTCCAGCCGGTGGGTGGTGATGCTTTTCAGGGTCCAGTCCCCGATGTAGGGGATGATGTAGTCGTTGATCCGGTGCCGGTTACAGGAGAGGGTGCTTTCCGACCAGTGGTTCAGCCCGTACATGGTCAGGTATTCCTGCATCAGCATGGACACGGTCATCTTCTCCCGGAGCAGGGCCGGGTCGCTGCGGCTGTCCAGATACTGAGCAGGGGGCGTCAGTGTCCCTCGCTTTTTCTCCAGCTTAATGCAGCTGATCCGCAGTTCTGCCTCCTCCAGGGTGTCAAAGTACTCGTTGATGATCCGGGGAAAGCCCGGGCAGCGGTAGGTAATCTGATAGCGATTTCCATATTTAGTAGCTTTCATGTGGATACTCCTTCGCAAGAAATACCATCCTCACCAATGGTTCCTCCTCCCTAAAAATTTGGAGCATCTACTTGTGTGCCTTTCAGTATATACGACCGGCCGGGCTTTGGCAACGGGGTCACTGGGCGGAGGACAGAAAATCCTCCAGGGCAGACAGGGGAATGCGGATGTGTTTGCCGATGCGGAGACACCGGATACGACCAGTGCGTACCAGAGTATAGGCGGCGTTGCGGCCAATGTGGAGCACCTGGGCCAGCTGGGGTACCGAGAGCACCCGAGGAATTTCCGGGCTGTCTGGGTTAACTGGTAGCACCGGGGGACGGCAAAGCTCCTCCAGGGCTTGGTCGGTGAAAGCATGGATTGGGTCCGGGGAAGGGGGAGAACAAATCATACAAAACTCCTTTCTTGCGCCTTTCAGGGGGCTGTGGGCCATAGAAACTAGAAAAGGTATAACAACATGGGTGGGCAGCGAAACACGTCAGTCGTCGGAGAAAGGAAGCTGCAGCGGCAAGTGCCGCAGCACCTGTCCATAAATGAGCTTCAGCTGTTCCAGAATTTCCAGCCGTAGCGCCTCCAGGGTTTCCGCGGCGGGGAGTTCGCCCTTGCGGGCCAACTCATCCCGAAGCAAGGCCACCTGCTCTTTCAGGTGGGAGATTTCGTTGGTCATCTCATAAAAGTACCTGGGCGGGAGAGGCTGCGGGACCTTGCCGGTGAGCAGCAACCGCAGATAGGAGGAGACGGTGAGGCCGGAAAGCTGGACGCGATGCAGGAGCTTCTGGTATTCTTGCTGGCTTAGGAAAAAGTGAACATCTTTCTGACGGGTGCGCATGGCTTGCTCCTTTCTGTCGCCAGAGGCGGGGGTTTCAGGGGGTGTCCCCCTGAGAGATTGTGGATGGCAAAACGGATTTGTGTAGACATCCACGATGCTTGCTCAAAGTTTTACATGTAAATGATTTCCTTTTTTGGAGGTGTCGGTTTTATGAGAGCCGGTGGCTTGCCATGGCTTTTGGAGCAAATGAAAGACGCCTTGCTGTACTTGGCTGCCAGAAGAAGCTGATCTGGACAGAGAAAGTTTTTTCCCGTTCAGTACAGTTATTACTCTCATTCTGGCTTTTTCTTTTTAATTAGCAGCCTGTTTTCCGGCCATGTGAGGGTCAAAAGGCTGACCGTGACAGGGTGTGCTTTCTGGCTCTGATGTGGAGGGGTCGGGAACCAGCACAAAAATTTGATTGGGGCGTCCGATGCCCTGGCGCTGCCGACGGATCATGCCGGCGGTTTCCAGCCTGCCCAGGGCATATTTGACGGTGCTCTCACTCCGATGCAGTACCTTGGACAGATTCTGAATGGTGTAATAGACAAAAACCTTGCCCTCGGGTGTGATCCATTGGCTGCGTTGTGCGGACAAGCGAGATCGGTCCAACAACAGCATGTAGAGGGTCCGGGCTGTATCATTCAGACCGCTGTCCAGCAGAAAACGCGGGTACTGAAAAAACGCAGGTGTGCGGGTATTGGTTCGAAAAGCAACAAACATTGTCAACATCCTTTCAGATCAAACGGTGCTGAAGTGGGATCCCACGGGTTGCGGCCTGCCGTAGCTGCATTCTAAGCCCGCCAGAAATGGTTTTGCAATAGTGTTTTGATGGATTATGTGCGTGATAATCATACTAAAAAGTTTCATTTATCATAAAAAGAGCTTTACATCTCTCTGTTCGTGCCATATGATATTAAAAATAGATTCATTTATCACTTTTTGTGCGTCTACGATGGGTTGGAACAGTGACAAGGGAGGGAGAAGTAAAATGCCACATTTCTTTGCCATGGAGTTTATCGGAAAAAAAGAACTGGCAGATGGGTTTGATCGGATTTGGGAAAACAGGATCGGAACACTCTTGTTTGCTGTGTTGGAGACAGATTTCAAGGGATGGCTAAATCTATTTGACCATTACAAGCCCTGGCGCTGGCCTTGGGAAAAACTGAAAGAGAGCATGATAGAGAACCTGGCGCCAAGACATCCGTTTTTTGAAGTGCGTCTGAGGTGTTTGCTCCAGGATGAGGATAGTCAGATACAGACGGTAAAGCAGTGGCTTCATGATCTGGTGATGTTTCAAAGCCGGATGAAAGACCTGGTGTCCTTTTGCCTGGACCGGGAAGGACTGTATGCCGATTTGACCACGGCTCAACGGTATTATCTATATTTGAAAGTACGGACCAATGCGTATATTGAGGCTGTCAAACTACAGGAAACGGTGTACTATGAGAGCCGATTTTCCGTGAACAAGAAAAGCGTTCTTCATATACCCTCTCCCAATACTGTGTTGACCAAGAGAGATGTTGCGGTTGTCAAGAGCAAACCCATCAAAGGGTCTGTGTTTTACACCTCTGATGATCTGCGGGCTATGGTTTACCTGTCGGTGGAGCATATGATCAATCATGGCATTGAGATTGTCAGATGTGACAACTGTGGCAGATATTTTGTCCCCTATTCAGGCAGAGCCAGATTTTGCAACAGACCTGTCGAGGGAGAAAAAACATGCCGGGATGTGGGGCCCTGGCGGCAGTATGAGGAGCGGGTTCGCACTGACCCAGTGGCAAAAATGCTCCAAAAAAACAGCCATGCCTACTATATGCGCAGCTGGCGCAGCGGAACGGTCTATTCCCGGGAGGATTATCTGCGCTGGCAGTTGGAGGCAAAAGAGCAACTGCTGCGCTATCAAAAGGGTGAATTGACCCAGGAACAGGCCCTTGAAGCCATTCAGATGCCTAAGCGAAAATAGGGATCCGGATGGAAAAAGTTTAAATCTTTTCAAATAAGAGAAAAAGGAGGGACGGGAGTCAGCGCTTGCCGCAATGTCTAAAATATGGTAGATTAAATTGATTCGTAATTAAAGGTTGATATAGTTCTGAGAGCAAAGAAAAATGGTATTAGATCTAATGGAGGGAAGAGAATGGCCGCACTGGACGAAAAGCGTGTTTGGGGCATTCATACGCTGGATGATGCACTATTCCTGACACAAAATGTGATTGCCATAGGCTGGAAAGGATTTGGCGATTGCAACCAGCTGGAACCCACCCGAGAAGCGTATAAAAAGCACTACTTAAAGAGTTATCCCAATGCGAAAAAGGGCTCTGTGGCCACCAGCGCAGGGATGTTATACCGTTTTTGCTGTGAAGTGAAGGTGGGAGACTATGTGGTTTTCCCCTCCAAAATAGACCGTAAGATCAATATTGGCATGGTGGAAAGTGATTTTCTTTATGTGCCGGATGCTGCAGAGTATGTACAGCAGCGCCGGGTGAAGTGGATTAAGCATTTGCCCAGGACCGCTTTTTCCCAGGGGGCACTCTATGAAGTGGGTTCCGCACTGACCTTTTTTTCAATTAAAAATTACGCGGACGAATTTTTAAGCGCATTGGATCAGGGGTTCAAAGGTACCACTGTTTCAGCGGAACCGGATGAAACGGTTGGGGCGACAGCAGAGGACATCATCGAAAATACCAGAGACTTTATCCTCAAAGAATTGAGCATAAGCCTGAAAGGCTATGCTCTGGAGGGATTTGTGGCGGATTTGCTCCATGCAATGGGATATCGCTGCAGTGTCTCTCCCCATGGAGGAGACAGTGGGGTAGATATCACCGCCTACAAGGATGAATTGCCGCCGCGCATTGTGGTTCAGGTCAAAAGCCAGGATGGAGATATTAAAGAATCTACCATCCAGTCCCTGAAAGGCGCTATGCGGGAAGGGGATTATGGACTGTTTGTAACCCTTTCCAACTATACCAGAAATGCGGAGCGGTATTTGGAGAGCACCCCCATCATTCGGGGCATCAATGGTAGCGAATTGGTGGATTTGGTGCTGAAATACTATGATCAGCTCAGCGAAAAATATCGCAAGATGATTCCCTTGAAGATGGTATATATTCCGGTTCCAGAAGAGGAGTAATATGGTGTAGAGCAGCTCGCTTTGCGTGGAATGGAGGAGGAGCATGAACCGTAATTTTAGCTTTTTGGAGCGGGATTTCCCTGTCCTGGCCAACTTTGGTGCTCTGGCGGAGGACTATTGTTACAGCGATGCCAACTCCTGCCTGATGAAGCTGGGGATGATCGGAGAGACGATTGTCAATCTGATGTTCACCTACGACCGTATTCCTCTCCCCATGGACAATACCGCCGTCCGGCGCATTGACACCCTCTACCGGGAGGGGCTGCTGACCCAGGACCTGGTGGATATTCTGCATGCCCTCCGGAAGGTGCGCAACAAGGCGGTCCATGAGAACTATTCCTCCGTCTCCGACGCCAAGGCGCTGTTGCCCATGGCTCACAGTCTCTGTGAATGGTTTATGCAGACCTATGGGGACTGGAGCTATCAGCATCAGGAATTTGTTATGCCCGTCCCTCAGGAGCAGAAGCAGCCCACCGACAAGGCAGCGGAGGAGCAAGTGGAGACCCGCTTGACCCAGGAGGCTGAGGCTAAGGCGGCCCAGGCGGAGACCATCCCCAAGGACAGACGCCGCAGACAGCCAGCCAGCGCCAGCGGCCGGAGGCGGAGACCCGATTCCTCATCGATCAGCAGTTGCGGCAGGTTGGATGGGAAGCAGATACTGAAAATCTGCGTTATTCCAAGGGAACCCGTCCTGCCAAGGGCCGGAATCTGGCCATTGCCGAGTGGCCTACGGACTCCAGCGTGGGCAACCGGGGGCGGGCTGACTATGCCCTGTTCATCGGTCTGAAACTGGTGGGCATCATTGAAGCCAAGGCAGAGCACAAGGATATTCCTTCCGTGATTGATTATCAGGGCAAAGACTATCCCCGGAACATCCGCCAGGAGGACGCCCAATACAGGGTGGGGACCTGGGGCGACTATCAGGTTCCCTTTACCTTTGCAACCAACGGAAGGCCATATCTGGAGCAATATCAGACAAAATCCGGCATCTGGTTTCTGGACCTTCGTCAGCCGTCCAATGTGCCCAAGGCGCTGCGGGGCTGGATGAGCCCGGAAAACTTGCTGGAGCTGTTGGGCCAGGATATTGAAGCGGGGAATCAGGCCTTGGAGCAGATGCCCTTTGATCTGCTGCGGGACAAGGATGGGCTGAACCTCCGGGATTATCAGCTCCGGGCCATTCAGGCGGCGGAACAGGCTGTCCTGGAGGGCAAAACCTCCGCTCTGCTGGCCATGGCCACCGGTACTGGCAAGACTAGGACTGTACTGGGCATGATCTACCGCTTTCTGAAGACCGGCCGTTTTCGTCGGATCCTGTTCCTGGTGGACCGGACTGCCCTGGGAGAGCAGGCTCTGGATGTGTTCAAGGAAGTCAAGCTGGAGGATCTGATGCCCCTGGCGGATATCTACAACATCAAGGGACTGGAGGATAAGGAGATCGATCGGGAAACCCGCCTCCAGGTGGCCACTGTCCAGGGCATGGTCAAACGCATTCTCTACAATGATGGGGATACCATGCCCGCAGTCAACGATTATGACCTGATTATAGTGGATGAGGCACACCGGGGCTACCTGCTGGATCGGGAGATGGGGGACACGGAGCTGCTCTATCGGGATCAGCGGGATTATCAGAGCAAATACCGCAGCGTAATTGAGTATTTTGACGCGGTAAAAATTGCTTTGACTGCCACCCCAGCTCTCCAGACAACCCAGATTTTTGGCCAGCCCGTGTTCAAATATACTTACCGGGAGGCGGTGATTGAGGGCTATCTGGTGGACCATGATGCCCCCCATGACCTGCATACCCGGCTGCGGGATGAGGGCATTCACTATCAGTCTGGTGATACAGTGACCGTCTATGATCCGATTACCGGGGAAATCACCAACAGTGAGCTGCTCAATGATGAGCTGGATTTTGACGTGGAGCAGTTCAACCGGCGGGTCATTACCCGCACCTTTAATGAGACAGTGCTGGCGGAAATCGCCAAAAACATCGATCCGGAGAATCCGGAGGAACAGGGCAAAACCCTGATCTATGCGGTAGATGACCAACATGCGGACATGATTGTGGATATTCTCAAAAATATCTATGCCCAGTACGGCGTGGACAACGACGCCATCATGAAGATCACCGGCAGTGTGGGCGGCGGCAATCCCAAGAAGGTGCAGGAGGCCATCAAGCGCTTTAAAAACGAGAAATATCCCAGCATTGCGGTGACGGTGGATCTGCTGACTACCGGCATTGACGTGCCTGAGATCACCAATCTGGTGTTCCTGCGCCGGGTGAAATCCCGGATCCTGTTTGAACAGATGCTGGGTCGTGCCACCCGGCTGTGCCCCAAAATTCATAAAACCCATTTTGAAATTTATGATCCGGTGGGGGTTTATGAGTCCCTGGAGTCGGTCAACACCATGAAACCGGTGGTGGCCAACCCCTCCGCCACCTTCGGCCAGCTTCTGGAGGGCCTGGAAGCGGTGGAAGAGGACAAGCAGGTGGAATACCAGCTGGACCAGATCATTGCCAAGCTCCAGCGCACCAAGCGGAAGTTGGACGGCAATACCCTGGAGCATTTCGTCAGCATGACCGGCGGCCTGGACCCCACCCAGTTCATTCAACAGCTGGAACAGGAGTCCCCCCAGGAGGCCCGGAACCGCATTTTGGCCCATCGGGATCTCTTCCATCTGCTGGGGGAGGTCCGGGCCAATGGCCGCCGCCCGGTGGTCATCTCCGACGCTCCCGACGAACTCACCAGCCACACCCGGGGCTACGGCAAGGGAAAGCGGCCCGAGGACTATCTGGACGCCTTCGCCGACTATGTAAAGACCCACCTGAATGAGGTGGCGGCCCTGAAGATCGTCTGCACCCGGCCCAAGGAACTGACCCGGGACAGCCTGAAAGACCTGCGGCTGACCCTGGACCGGGAGGGCTTTACCACCCAGCAGCTCAATACCGCCATTTCGGAGCTGACCCAGGAGGAGATGGCCGCAGATATTATCAGCCTGATCCGCCGGTATGCCATTGGTTCCATCCTCGTCAGCCATGAGGCCCGGATCCGCCGGGCGGTGGAACGGCTGAAAAAGGCCCACAAATTCACCGCCATGGAGCTGAAGTGGATTGCTCGGATCGAAAAATATCTGCTGGAGGAGTCGGTTCTGAACATAGGGGTTTTCGACGAGGATTCCCGGTTCAGAAATGAAGGCGGGTTCCGGAAGATTGACCGGATTTTTGAAAATAAGTTAGAAAGCATTGTACTGGAGCTCAATGAGTACCTGTACGATGATGGAGGAAGAAGCGCATGACCACCCAGGAAATTGTATCCAAGCTCTGGAATCTCTGCAATGTGCTGCGGGATGACGGCATCACCTATCACCAGTATGTCACCGAGCTTACTTATATTCTGTTTTTGAAGATGGCCAAGGAGACCGGGGCGGAGAGCCAGATTCCCGAGGCCTACCGCTGGGATAAGCTTACTGCCAAAAATGGCATTGAGCTGAAAAAGTTCTATAAAGACTTGCTTTCCTATCTGGGAGACAACGGCACTGGTCGGGTTCGGGAAATTTACCAGGGTGCCGCTACCAATATTGATGAGCCTAAAAATCTGGAAAAGATTATTACCACCATTGACGGTCTGGACTGGTACTCCGCCCGGGAGGAGGGCCTGGGTAACCTGTATGAAGGCCTGCTGGAGAAGAACGCCAACGAGAAGAAGTCCGGCGCCGGCCAGTATTTCACCCCCCGGGTCCTCATTGACGTGATGACCCGGCTCATGAAGCCCCAGCCCGGCGAGAAATGCAATGATCCGGCCTGCGGCACCTTTGGCTTTATGATTGCCGCCTTTCAGTATGTTAAGGACCACACCGACGATTTATACGACCTGGACGCGGATCTGGCCAAGTTTGAGCGGGAGGAGGCTTTCAGCGGCTGCGAGCTGGTCCACGACACCCACCGGCTGGCCCTGATGAATGCCATGCTTCACGGCATTGACGGCCCCATTCTGCTGGCGGACACCCTGTCCAATCAGGGGAAAGCCCTCCATGACTTTGACCTGGTGCTCACCAATCCTCCCTTTGGCACCAAGAAGGGGGGCGAGCGTGCCACCCGGGATGACTTCACTTTTCCAACCAGCAACAAGCAGCTGAATTTTTTGCAGCACATCTACCGCAGCCTCAAGGCCAATGGCAAGGCCCGGGCGGCTGTGGTGCTGCCGGATAATGTGCTCTTCGCCGACGGCGACGGTGAAAAAATCCGCTGCGACCTGATGGATAAGTGTAATCTCCACACTATTCTGCGGCTGCCCACCGGCATTTTCTACGCTCAGGGTGTCAAAACCAATGTGCTGTTCTTTACCCGGGGCAGCAGTGACAAGGGCAATACCAAGGAAGTCTGGTTCTATGATCTGCGCACCAATATGCCCAGCTTTGGCAAGACCACTCCGCTGAAGGCGGAACATTTCGCGGATTTTGAGAAAGCTTATGAGGCCGAGGATCGCCATGGAGTGGAGGATGAGCGCTGGAGTGTGTTTACCCGGGAGCAAATTGCCGAAAAGGGCAATAGTCTGGATTTGGGCCGTATTCGGGATGACTCGGTGTTGGATTATACGGACTTGCCTGACCCGGCGGAGAGCGCCCAGGAGGCTGCCGCCAATTTGGAGGAGGCTGTGGACCTGCTGATGAGCGTGGTGAAGGAGCTGCGGGCGCTGGAGGTGCAGGACTGATGGCCAGAGGCAAGAAAAAGGAATCCATGACGCCGGAGGAACGCCTGCAGGCGGCGCTGGTGCCCGAGAGTGAGCAGCCGTACAAAGTGCCGGAGAATTGGTGCTGGGTTACTTTGCAGACAATTGATCAGTATCGGTCCTCGAACGTTGATCCATCAAGACAGCCCAATACATACTTTGAGCTTTACAGTGTTCCTAGTAGTGCTACTAATTATCCCGAAATTGTAATGGGTAGTGAGATCGGTTCTACAAAGCAGAGCGTTGAAAAAGGGGATGTTCTGCTATGCAAAATCAATCCTCGCATTAATCGAGTATGGAAGGTATTCCGGCATACTGAAAATACTTTGTTGGCATCTTCAGAATGGATTATTATAAGAAATTCAGAAATGAATTCTGATTTTCTCATGTACTGTTTTCGGGCGCCATACTTTAGAAAGTATATGCTGTCCAATGTCTCTGGCGTGGGTGGATCATTGATGAGAGCACAACCTAAATATGTGAAAACCTATCCTGTTCCAGTTCCACCGTTTGCAGAACAACAGCGCATTGTTGACCGCATTGAGAGCCTATTTGCCAAGTTGGATGAGGCCAAGCAAAAGGCCCAGGAGGCCCTGGACAGCTTTGAAACCCGCAAGGCCGCCATTCTCCATAAAGCCTTCACCGGCGAACTCACTGCCCAGTGGAGAAAAGAACACGGCGTGGGAAAGGAGAGATGGAATTATCGCCTATTTGAGGACTGCATATCAAAAATGCAGAATGGATTGGCAAAGCGTTCTGGTAGTAGCGGGACCTCTTTTGTTGTCCTTAGACTTGCAAATCTCTCGGATAATGGTTTTGTAACAGATGATCTTAGAGAAATCCTTTTAGATGAAAAGGAACAAAAAAATTACAGTTTAAAAGACAAAGATGTTCTTATGATTCGTGTGAATGGTTCGAAAGATAATGTCGGAAAGCAGTTGTTGTTTTATGGCAAGCTGAAATGGGCGTTTTGTGATCATATAATTCGTATAACATACAAAACTAATCTTTCTCCTGAATATATGATCTACTTTTCGAAAACCAATACTTACAGAAGATATATTGAGGATAATATGGTTTCAAGTGCTGGCCAAAATACAATTAGCAGAAAAGGAATGGCTTCGCTACTAATCCCGATTCCTTTAATAGATGAACAAACCGCAATCGTCCACGCCCTTGACGACCTCCTGGCCAAAGAACAGAAGGCCAAAGAGGCGGCCCAAGGGGTGCTGGAGCAGATCGACCTGATCAAAAAAGCCATCCTGGCCCGGGCCTTCCGTGGCCAGCTGGGCACCAACGACCCCAGCGAGGAGAGCGCGGTGGAACTGCTGAAAAATATTATTTAACCGAAAGAAGATGGCAAAATGCGCCGATTTATCTATCTTGACACAGATACTCTTAATTCGTATTTGGCACAAATATTTGATGGAGTGATACAGTCTCAAGAAACAGAAAAAACAGTTGGTAAGAAGAGGGAAAAACAGCATCGCTTCGCAAATAGTCTTGGCGGGCAAATTGCATTCAAACTTTTTGGAAAAGGGGTAGATGCGAGTGCACAAGCTACCTATGAACATTTAAAAACTGTTGCGAATGATGAAATGGTTAGAGATGTGCAAACAAAAATCATGCACGATAATGCATTTAATGAGTTTGCTTCCTACTTAAAAGAAAATAACCTTCTTACCGGAGCAGAAATCGGTAGTTTTATTTCGATTGAAGATGACTTCTATATTTTTGATATTGCATTCTTTCAAAAGTTGTTTGGTGCGGGCGGTTTTGTTTCGGGGCTAAAAGAAATTCAAAAAAATAATGCGCAAAAAGAAGTTGAGAAAAAGGTCCAAGAGTTGCCTCGAGAGCAGCAGCGTAGCAAAAATTTACCGCGTCAAGTTAAAGAAATGGTCGAGGCTGCCACTTCTAAAAACGAAGAAGAATTTAAGGCAGCAGAAAACCTAATTAATATGCTGGCGTCTATCATCCCATATCCCCAAATTCTGTGTATATCGAATTATATTGTTGTACTTAATGAGCAATATTTGAGAGATGATCTATCTACGGCCGCCTTCAAGTATGGAGGAAAAGTAAAGGTCGTCGGCTATATTACAAATAAGGTTACAGAACAAAGTAACACACAGGTTTCGGCCTTTGCAGGCATTGGAAATTCGATTAACGCACTTATGAAAATATTCTTTAAAAATGTGGACGAAATGTATATCGTCCATCCTGTTGCAATTTATTATGACAATTAACTGTCGGTATTACTGGTTTTAACAGAACAAAACGCCCCCGCCTTGTTATTTAAACAACAAGGTGGGGGTGTTTTGTATCCTTTTTAGTTTTAGTTGAAACTATGTCAATCCTCGTCGGAATCGTCCTCAAAGGAATAGGCATTCAGCTCCTCAAAATCCAGAAATTCCGCCAGAGTCATATTGAAGGCCAGGGCAATTTTGTGCAGCGTCTTGACCCGGGGGTTCTTGGTCAGGCCCCGGACAATATTGTCCAGGGTGGACTGCTTCACGTCGCTCATAGTCGCCAGCTTGTTGATGGCCAGTCCCCGTTCCTTGCACAGGGTGCGAATCCGTTTGACATAGAGATCTGAATATTCCATAGCTGTTCCCTCACCATAGCATTACCCACCTGCGGGTTACTATGATGATAGCAACGGGATTTGCTGAGATTACCCGAATACGGGTTGACACACAAAATATCTCTACTCTACAATAGAATTAACCCGTATTTGGGTAATTCTGAGAGGGGGATAGCGATGGCAGCCTGTACATTCTTTGGGCATCGGGAGTGCCCGGACTCGGTGGAGCCCCGGCTGCGGGCCGTGCTGGAAATGCTGATTGTGGAACATGGGGTGGACATGTTCTATGTGGGCCATCAGGGGCAATTTGACGCCCTGGTCCGCCGCACGTTGCGGGTACTGAGCCAAACCTATCCCCGGATTCATTATGCGGTGGTACTGGCCTATTTGCCTGGGCCCGGGGGCGATCCCCAGGACTATGCTGATACATTGTTTCCGGAGGGGATTGAGACAGTGCCCAGGCGCTATGCCATCTCCTGGCGGAACCGTTGGATGTTGCGCCGTGCGGACTATGTGGTGACCTATGTAACCCACAGCTGGGGCGGAGCGGCCCGGTTTGCCGAACTGGCAAAAAAACAGGGCAAGATGGTCTGGAATCTGCTTTCCATGCATCATATTGGTGAAAGCGCTTGTTGTGAAATGCAAGCTCATGACAAAAATGATCTAAAAATAGAATGAAATAAGCAAAGTGACTTTGAAACTCTTTGCTTATTTTTGAGAATTATCAAAATTTATTGGATAATACTTTGCTGAATTGATTGTATTTGACAAAGTTGTTTGATATACTTTACTTAATTCGGGAGGTGAGGTCCGTGTTACAGGAAGAATTGCTGGAATTGGCTGGTTACATTGGTAGGATCAAGGCGGAGACGCAGTCGGTGGAAGTGAAAGCGGCCCATCAGGGATGCCCGCGTCATCTCTACGACACGCTTTCCAGTTTTGCCAACCAGGATGGGGGCGGGACAATCCTGTTCGGTCTGGATGAGCAGCAGGGCTTTGCGCCGGTAGGCGTCTATGATTTGCAGGATCTGCAAAAGCAGGTGACAGAGCAGTGCAATCAGATGGAGCCCAAAGTGCGGGCGGTGTTTACCTTCGGGGAACTGGAGGGCAAGCCCATCTGCTCTGCGGAAATTCCCGGGCTGGACCTGGCTGAACGCCCCTGCTTTTACAGCGGAAAGGGGAAGGCGAAAGGCTCCTACATCCGGGTGGGAGACGCCGACCTGCCCATGACCGACTACGAGCTCTACAGCTTTGAGTCCTTCCGAAAACATCTCCACGACGATGAGCGGACGGTGCCCCGGGCCCAGTTGTCTATGCTGGATCAGGCCAAATTGGAGCGGTATTTGCTTCAGCGGAGGACAGACCGGGCCGGATTCAGCAAGCTGACAGAGGAACAGGCCCTGGAGATGCTGGGCATTACCCGGGACGGGGTCCCGACACTGGCTGCGGTGCTGAATTTCGGGATCTATCCCCAGGGGTACTTCCCCCAACTGGCCATTACAGCCATTGTGGTGCCCGGCACAGAGATCGGGGACCAGGATGCGGACCATGTGCGCTTTGTGAGCAACCGGCGGATTGAGGGGACCTTAATGGACATGCTGGGGGAGGCGTTGACCTTCTGCACCCGAAATATGAAGGTCAGCACGGCCATTGACCCCGACACCGGCGCCCGGACTGACCGGGCGGAATACCCTCTGGAGGCCATTCGTGAGGCGGTGCTGAACGCCCTGATCCACCGGGATTACAGCATTTATACCGAGGGAACCCCCATCCAGATTGACTTTTTCTCCGACCGGCTGGAGATCCACAGCCCGGGCAATCTGTATGGGCGCATGACCCTGGAGCAGCTGGGCCATGCCCGGCCAGATCTGCGCAATCCGGTGCTGGCCACCATGGCGGAGTTTTTGCTGGGCACGGAAAACCGCTATTCCGGCATTCCCACCATGCGCCGGGAAATGGCCGCCGCTGGGTTGCCGGAACCGGTGTTTGAGAACCGGCGCAATGAGTTTGTGGTCACCTTCTACAACCGGCGAGGGCAGGAGGCGCCGGCAGAGGCTGAGCCCAGGACTGGGGAGGCCCCGGTGGAGACTCTGCTGGAGTTCTGTAAAACGCCCCGGAGCCGGAAGGAGATTGCCGCTTTTCTGGGCATCAACACGGTTTACTATGTCATGCAGCACTATGTGCAGCCCCTGTTGCAGGAAGGAAAGCTGAAAATGACCCTGCCGGACAAACCCCGCAGCAGAAATCAGCGGTATTGGACCCCTGCTCAGACGGAAGACACAAACTGAGACAGAAGAAGAACAGGGCCGCCTTCGGGCGGCCCTGTTCTTCTGGGATGGACAAAAATCTTCAAACAAATCTTCAAACAATGGGCCAAATCACCAGGCAGGAGAAGGGATAGAGAGTTTTCAAAGAGGATAAAATAGGAATTTTAAATAACTTTTTAGACAAAATAAAACGTAAAAACACAAGTAAATGCATAAAAACAGGAACAAAATTTGTTTGGTAAGGATGAGGTCGGCAGTTCGAATCTGCCTATCAGCTCCAAAAGGTTCCGAATTCTCAGGAGTTCGGAACCTTTTTCTTGTTTTCTACAAAATACTTTAAAATAATGACACAAAATCAGCAGTGCGCCAGCAAGCAGAAAATCCGAACCGCCTGTCCCTGTGGCCGAGGTCATCGGCCTGTGGAACAGGCGGTTTTTTGATTTGAATGATGGATAGGCCGATTCCCGTCAGGATAAAGGCGGGTCAATTTTAAACCTTCTCTTTCGCCGTATGCGGCCTTTGGGCAGCCGGCTGGACTTCTTGATGAGTCCAGTACAGAGATAACGCCGCTCAAAGGCCAAAACGCTTACTTTCCCCTCACCCCATGGGGGAACCCTCTATCCGGAGAAACCGTGTGCGGGGAATCCCCCACCATTTTCCCGAAATCATATCAGGTATCTTCGCCGCATGCCGCTACCGCAGCCAAAGCCATGTCCTGCCACTCCTTGGCGGACTCCAGGTCGTTGAAGTCCCCCAGATCCCGCAGCTCCACATGGGAGGCGTCCACACCGGCCCCCGGGGCATCGGCCTGCTGGGCCAGAGTGGCGGGATAAATCCCCTCCAGCTGTCCCCGGGCGCTCTCAGCGCGCAGGGCGCACACCTCCAGCAGGGTGTCCACCGCCAGCAGATGGTCCTCGTAGGAGCAGAAGGCGGTGGGGTCGGAGTGCACATAGGGGGCGATCAGCGCCTGGGTTTCCCGGATCACCGTCTCGTACCGGCCGCTCTCAAAATACTCCGTCAGCAGCCGGTCCCAATAGCCGTGATACCGGGTGAAGTAGTCGTTGTTCCGCATCAGATTGTGGTAGAGGGGGCGCTTCAGCATGGTCTCCCCGGCGGCGGGGGTGTTGATGGGCCAGTTGATCAAGACGTTGGGGTCCCGGATGGGATCGGTCATCCCCAGGGCATAGGTGCCGAAGGCCAGATTGTAGTCCCAGGGCAGGATGGAGAGCACCCCGTCCTCCTCGTAGAGGAAGTAGTTGTGGCCGGTGTGGCCCAGGTAGCTGTCCCAGTTCATCACAAAGACCTGTACGGCGAAGTAGCGCAATACTTCGTCCACATCCACCGCCGTCTCCAGGTTTTCTCCGCTGTCCAGCACCCGCAGCGCCTCGATCAGTCTGGCCTGGTCCGCCTCATCTGTGTCAAACTTGGCGTTGCCGAAGATGTTGGGGTAGCTGGCCGGATCGCCGTCCACATACCGCAACGCCACGTCGGCGTTTTCATCCTCCAGGGAGCGGTAGTCGGGTTTGTAGAGCTGCCCGTGACCGGCGCCGAAGTTTCGCCGGGCGAAGGTCTCTTCCGGCTCCTCGATGGCCAGGAACAGCCCCCAGGGCTGGCCGTTCACCGTCACCCACACAAAGCTGCACAGGGGAGTGGGCACCCCCATGAAGGCCATCATGTCGTAGACCAGGAAGGATTTCAGATAGCTGTTGTCCTGAAAGGAGGCGTCCAGGGAGAGTTTGTCCAGGCCGTAGTAGTTCCCGCCGTCCTGATAGTGGTCGAACTCCAGCTTCAGGCTGTAGCGGCTCAGGCCGTACTCCTCGGTCAGCCGCAGCGAGTTGTTGCCCTTGGCCCGCAGCCCCACCTGATAGAACGCCTCACCGTCGATGACGGCGGTGCAGGATATGTATTCCTCTCCGGGGGCGCTGGCCAGGAACCCGGGCCAGTCCTCCACCTGCAGGTCGATGGTGTGGACATAGCCGGTGTCGAAAAGCCGCCGGGCGTACTCCGTCACGGCGGAGGCGGGCCGGATCAGCCCCAGCGCCCCGGCGGCGGCGAACAGCCCGGCCAGCCCCAGGGCCAGCAGCATGGCCAGGGCGCACAGCCGGTCGATGTGCTTGTGCCGGATCATGGCTCAGCCCATATAGTCCCCGTTGTAGGAGACGAGCACCACCTGGCTGATTCCCTCCATGGCCCCCAGTTCGTTCACAAAGCCGGTGTCGGCCTGGCGGAGCCGCACCTCATAGTTGAGCTCGATCTGCCCGGGGCTGACGCTCTTGCTCTTCAGGTTGAGCCTGCGCACCCGGCTTTCCACCAGGGAGCGGACCTGGGCCTCCTCCCGCTCCGAGGCACAGTGTACCACCAGGATGTAGGGGTTTTCCCCGTTCTTCTGCCGGGAGAACACCAGCAGAACACACCCCACGAAAAGGCTGCCCAGCACAGCCAGGGGGATCAGCCCCGCCGCCAGCACGATGCCCACCGCGATGGCCCAGAACAGGAAGGCGATGTCCATGGGCTCCTTAATGGCGGTGCGGAAGCGGACGATGGACAGGGCGCCCACCATGCCCAGGGAGAGCACAATGTTGCTGGTCACCGCCAGGATGAGCAGGGTGGTGATCAGGGCCAGGGCGATCAGGGTGACGCCAAAGCTGGGGGAGTACATCACGCCGCTGTAGCTCTTCTTGTACACCAGGAAGATGAACAGCCCCAGCAGGAAGGCCAGGGCCAGGGCGATGGCCGTGTCCAACAGGGAGACGCTGTCCAGGCGCTCCAGAAAGCTGGATTTGAAAATGTCCTGAAAGGTAGTCGTGTTCGGCATGGTCGGACCGCTCCTTTTTTCTCTGTGTTCTGTGGCCGCGCCCTCAGTCAAAGCGGCGGCACAGGGCGTATTTGGAACAGGCGGCGGCCTGGCGGCCCGGGACCTGGACGGCCAGGCGGACCAGGTCGGGCAGGAAGGCGTCATATTTGACCTCCAGCACCGTGCGCCCCTCCAGGGGCTTGAGGGGGAAGGGGCCGGCGTCCAGGAAGGAAAGCGGGTTCAGATTGCTGCGCACCGCCCGGTCCAGGGTGACGCGCACATTGCCCGGCGGGTAGGAGAAGGCCTCCCGGTCGTAGCACACCACGGTGCGGGGGCGCAGGCCGTTGCCCACCAGCTTGCTGTACAGCTCCGCCAGCAGCGGCTCCCCCCGCTCCAGCAGGAAGCCCCAGTCGCCCTCCAGCAGCCGCTCCGCCTCGCCCCGGGACAGCCGGGCGGTGCGCTTGCCGCACAGGCCGCTGCGCTTGAATTTCTTCTCCAGCTTGAGCCAGGAGGGGGTAGTCCCGTAGTAGCGCAGGCGGAATTTCTCCCGGCGGTCCACCCCGTCCAGCTTCTCCCGCAGGGCGGCGTCATAGGGGGTGTCAAAGTAGAGGCTGGTCACCCGGTAGCTGCCGTCCGCCCCCGCGTGGGCGTCGTGGGGAAACAGGCGGCGCAGCCGTCCGGCGAGCACCAGATCCTCCTGGGGAGAGATCTGGTGCTTCAGCTCGTGGCGCAGCCTGACCGGCTTCGTGACCTCAGTCGTCGCCGTCATCATCATAGTCCGAACCGCCGTCATCATCATAGTCTGAACCGCCGTCGTCCTGCTCGTAGTCGGTGCCGCTGTAGTCGGTGACGCCGTCGTTGTTGGGGCCGTAGTCGGTGTCGTCGTAATTGGTGACGCCGTCGTTGTTGGGGCCGTAGTCCGTGTCGTCGTAGTTGGTGACGCCGTCATTGTTGGGGCCGTAGTCGGTGTCGTCGTAATTGGTGACGCCGTCATTGTTGGGGCCGTAGTCGGTGTCGTCGTAGTTGGTGACGCCGTCGTTGTTGGGGCCATAGTCGGTGTCGTCGTAATTGGTGACGCCGTCGTTGTTGGGGCCGTAGTCGGTGTCGTCGTAGTTGGTGACGCCGTCATTGTTGGGGCCGTAGTCCGTGTCATCGTAGTCGGTCACACCGTAGTCGGTGGCGCCGTCGCTGTCGGGGCCGTAGTCGGTGTCGTCATAGTCCTGGAACTCGGCGTCCATCTCGGAGACCTTGCCGGTCACGGCATTCACCTCGTACTCGTAGGAGATGCCGTCCAGGACGAATTCCACCTCATACTCCCCGTCCCCCAGGTCATACTCCTGCTCCGCGAACTGGATGTCATCCCGGCCCAGCTGGGTGGAGAGGATGTTCTGGGCCGCGGCGGCGTTGATATAGCCCAGGTCGCCGTAGGCCTCATCGTAGTCATCCCTGTCCAGGGCCACGGCCTGGGAGCCGATCTGGCCGGACTCCACCACCAGGCGGACCGCTTCCGCCAGCTCATTGAGGAACTGGTCGCTGGGGTAGGCGGAGCCCCGCTCCAGCTTCAGCACGATGTTCCGCGCCTGGCCGGCGATGGTGGCGTCGAAGTACCCGGCGGCGTTGATCTCATCCACCAGTTCTCCGATCACCTCGGTGCAGGCCCGGCCCTCGTAGCCGGAGTAGGCGGAGAGGACCGCCCGGCCGTCCTCGTTGAGGGCGTTGAGGGCCACCACGTTGCCGGCCTGGTCGTAATTCATCTCGATCTCCGGGTTGACGCTCAGCAGCACGGTGCCGGCCACCGCGCCGGCCGTCTCCTGGACGGCGGATTGGGAGGTGGGCTGGGGGTTGGAGGTGGCGGCGGATTCCGTCGGGGCGGGGGCGCCGCCGCAGGCGGTCAGGGTGGTCAGGGCCAGCGCACCGGTCAGGGCCATGCCCAGCAGCTTGCGAGTCATGTTCTTTTTCATTTGGCTCATCTCCTTAAAATATGAAGTGGTTTTTTGCCTGTCTTTTGTGTTCTGTGGGTAGGATACGGGGCCGGAGCCGGGAAACTGGGGTCGGGATCAAATATTTTTGGATTTTTTCCGGTGCTTTTCTTTTATGTCCTTCCGGCTTCGACTGTCACAGGGAGGATACGGCGGCGGGGCGGAAAAACCGGGGCCGCCGGGAAAATAGTTTCATTTTGCCCCCGACTCAATCGTCGCCGTCCTCTCCCTCGTCATCGTCCTCATCATCGCTGTCATCGTCCCCATCGTCATCGCCGTCCCGATTCCCGTAGTCGGTGGCGCCGTCGGTGTAGGGGCTGCCGCCGTCGTCGCCTCCGGTGGCCGTGTCCCCCGGCTGGGGCTGGCCGCCCCCGGGGGAGCTGCCGGAGCCGGTCCCCTGGCCTGTGCCCTGGGCCGTGCCGCCGCCGTAATCCGATGCGCTGTAATCGCTGGCGCCGCCGTCATCATCGTCATCAGCATCCGGGGCCTCATAGCCGCTGTCGCCGCTGACGGCGCCGCCCTCCGACGAGACGGCCGTCTGGGGCGGGACCTGGATGACCACCTCCCCGGTCTGGGCGGCGTCCTGGGTCTGCTCCTGGGTCTGCTGGGTGGAACTCTGGGCCTGCTGGGCGGAGCCTTCCGTCTGCTGGGCGGCGCTGCCCAGCTGGATCACGATGCGCTCGCCGTAGCGCTCCTCCAGCTGCCGGCGGACCTGCTCCTCCTCCCGGGCCTGCCAGTCGCTGTCGGAGCTGTCCACGGTGATGGAGACGGTGTCGCCGTCGGAGAGATAGCCCATCTCAATGGCCCGCTCCACCAGCTCCTCGGTGGCGGTCTCCCGGTCCTTGCCTTGGTAGGCGTAACCTTCAATCAGGTCCGCGCCGTCCGCGTTGAGTCCCTCCAGATGTTCACCGTGATGTTGGGGTCCACATAGCCGATGACGTCCCAATCCAGATCCAGCACCCGGTCGGTCTGGCTGACGGTCATCTCCAGGTCGGGATTGATCTGAATGCGCAGCGTGCCGTAGGCGGTGAAGTTGGGCCGGTAATAGCCGAAGAAGACCAGGCAGAGGCAGGCGGCCAGGGCGGCCAGGCCGGAGAGGGGCTTCCACACTGCGGCCTTCGCGGGCCGGGAGACCTTCAGCTCCACGATCTCCTCCACCGTCTCCCCAACCTGATAGCGCAGGTTGGTCGCACCAGATGATGGACCGGCGCAGCACCCGGCCGTTTTCGTCCAGCATCACCGCATAGGCCGGATGGGTCTCCATCACGAGGTATTTCATTTCCCGCCGCCTCCTTTCGCCGGGGCGATCTGGCAGAGATGTCCCCGTATGATCTCGTAGCCGTTGGTGAAGGCCAACAGGATGGCCACCAAATATTTTCGGTGCCGTTCCATGGTTTTTTTGTCGGTTCCCGAACCGGCCGCCAGCTCACCCATGGGCAGGCGGCCCGTCTCCACCAGTTTCTCCAGCAGCTCCGGCCTGGAGCGGGCGTAGTCCAGCACCCGGCGGCAGGCGGAAAGTGTCCTCTCCTGCCGGGGACAGTTGTCCGCCACCTCGGAAAAGGAGATGCCAAAACCCGCCAGCTGGTCGCCGAACTCCTGGATCTCCTTCTGGCTGGCTGTGCGCACTTCAAATGCGCCGATTTCGTCCCGGGTGTCCGGCAGAGAGTCCA
>OLVR01001425.1_pt1 | contig 22694 bp, 17 predicted proteins | sample 1673261 | NCBI WGS metagenome assembly OLVR01 (sample SAMEA3178938, study PRJEB25190) | human gut metagenome | biome: human gut; feature: human-associated habitat; material: faeces | place: Austria | collected 2013 | reverse complement strand
TTTTCCGGAATGATGCACGGATATATGGCATTTGACCGGGAGGAAAAGCTGTTAGTGCCGTTTAGGACATGGCGCAACACGATGACGGAGGAAGCGGCTGCTGTGCTGTCGGAATGCTTTGCCTTCAACATTCCGCAGCGGTGGAGCATCGCACATCTGTATCAGGCGATTTTAAAGGGCGAGGAGCATGTGGAAAAAATCGACTATTTAAGCACCCTCGCCGGTTACATCCACTGGAAGCTGACCGGACAGCGCGTTGTCGGAATCGGAGAGGCATCCGGGATGTTCCCCATCGACTCTGCAACCGGCGATTATGATGCAGAAATGATGCAGAAATTTGATGCGCTCGTGGCGGACAAAGGATTTCCCTGGAAGCTGCGGGAAATATTACCGAAGGTGCTGCGTGCCGGAGAAATGGCAGGCACGCTGACGAAAGAGGGCGCAAGGCTTCTGGATCGTTCCGGGTGTCTGCAGCCGGGGGTTCCCTTGTGTCCGCCGGAGGGAGACGCCGGAACCGGAATGACCGCGACAAAGAGCGTGGAAAAGCGCACCGGCAATGTGTCCGCAGGGACGAGCGTGTTTGCGATGATTGTTCTGGAAAAGCCGCTTTCTGCCATGCACCGGGAAATTGATATGGTGACAACGCCTGCGGGTGATCCCGTTGCGATGGTGCATTGTAACAACTGCACGTCAGATCTGAACGCATGGGTCGGGCTGTTTGCGGAGTTTGCAGAATGTTTTGGCATTAAAGCAGATAAAAATAAACTTTTTTCCACACTTTATCAAAAGGCGATGGAGGGCGATAAGGATTGCGGCGGCATGATCGCCTGCAATTATTATTCCGGGGAACCGGTGACCGGTCTGGAAGAGGGCCGTCCGATGTTTTTGCGCAGACCGGACAGTCATTTGGGACTTGCGAATTTTATGCGGTCACATTTATATGCGTCACTGGCGACGTTAAAGATCGGCCTGGACATTTTATTAAAAGAAGAGGACGTGAAAATCGATTCCATCACCGGACACGGCGGACTGTTTAAAACAAAGGGCGTCGGACAGAGTATTCTGGCGGCAGCCATGAACGCGCCGATTTCCGTGATGGAGACGGCGGGAGAGGGCGGCGCCTGGGGCATGGCGCTTCTGGCGGCGTACATGCTTTTCAAAAAAGACGGACAGAGCCTTGGGGACTATCTGGACAGCCGGGTATTTGCTGAGAGAAAGTCAGAGACCATGGAGCCGGATCCGGCGGATGTCGCAGGCTTTGAGACGTATACGAAGCAGTATCAGGCATGCCTTGCAGCGGAAAAAGCTGCGGTACAGGCGTTCTGAAAAGATGCAGGTGCAATGCTGCAAATTGCAGATGCCGCAAAATAGCGGCAGAAAACAGGGAGAAAACGATGCTGGAAGAACTCAAAAAAGCAGTATATGAAGCGAATATGGATTTGCCCCGGTATGGTCTGGTGACCTTTACCTGGGGCAACGTCAGCGGAATCGACAGAGAAAGCGGGCTGTTTGTCATTAAACCAAGCGGTGTGGAGTATGATCAGCTGACACCGGAGGATATGGTTGTGATGGATCTGGACGGCAATAAAATAGAAGGAAGCTACCGCCCGTCCTCGGATACGGCAACGCATCTGGAGCTGTACCGGGCGTTTCCGAAGATCGGCGGAATCGTACATACCCATTCCTCCTATGTCACCAGCTGGGCCCAGGCAGGACGTGGGATTCCATGCTATGGAACGACGCATGCGGATTACATGTATGGGGAAGTTCCGTGCGTGCGCTGTCTGACCCCGGAGGAGATTGCAGAAGCCTATGAGCAGAATACCGGCAGACTGATCGTGGAGGAATTTGTCCGGATGGGAAAAGATCCGATGGCAGTTCCGGCAGTTCTGTGCAAAAACCACGGCCCCTTTACCTGGGGAAAGGATGCCAGAGAAGCGGTACACAATGCGGTCGTGCTGGAAGAGGTTGCAAAAATGGCATACCGGACAGAATCGATCAATCCGCAGGTAAAGCCGGCACCACAGGAGCTTCAGGATAAGCATTATTACAGAAAACATGGCGCAAACGCCTATTATGGTCAGGAGAAACACTAGAACAGGAGGAACAACATGGCAAAGCTGGTTATCAACGAGAACAAAACAGAAGGACACATCAACCCGGAAATTTATGGACATTTTTCCGAACATCTTGGCAGATGTATTTATGAGGGGCTGTATGTAAAGGAGGATTCCGGGATTCCCAATGTCAACGGCATGCGGACGGATGTTGTGGAAGCGCTGAAAGAGATGCAGATTCCGGTGCTGCGCTGGCCGGGCGGGTGCTTTGCGGACGAGTATCACTGGAAAGACGGTATCGGACCGAAAGAAAACCGCAAAAAGATGATCAACACGCACTGGGGCGGCGTTGTCGAGGACAACAGCTTCGGTACGCACGAATTTTTTGAGCTGTGCCGCCAGCTGGGCTGCAAAACCTATGTCAACGGCAACGTCGGAAGCGGAACCGTACAGGAAATGTCCGAATGGGTAGAATATATGACCTTTGAAGGCGTTTCTCCAATGGCAGATCTGCGGAAGAAAAACGGACACGAGAAGGCGTGGAAGGTGGACTATTTTGGCGTCGGCAACGAAAACTGGGGCTGCGGCGGAAACATGACACCGGAATATTATGGAAACCTGTACCGCAGATATCAGACCTATGTGCGCCATTATCAGGACAGCGCCCCGATTCAGAAAATCTGTGGCGGCCCGAACGCAGGGGATGACAACTGGACGAAGAAGGTGTTGGAAACCTGCTTTGCAAGTCCTGCGCCCGAGGATGCTCATGGATTTATGGACGGTCTGTCCATGCATTATTATACGGTTCCCGGGGAAAGCTGGATGAACAAGGGTTTTGCAACGGAGTTTACAACTGACGGCTGGTATCAGGCACTTGGCAAGGCGCTTCACATGGATGATCTGATCAAAAAGCACGGCGCGATTCTGGATCAGTACGATCCGGAGAAAAAAATCGGTCTGATAGTGGACGAATGGGGCAACTGGCACGAAGTAGAGCCGGGAACCAATCCTGGATTTTTGTATCAGCAGAACACGATGCGGGATGCGCTTGTAGCTGCCGTGACGCTCAATATTTTCAACAAGCGTTGTGACCGCGTGAAGATGGCGTGCATTGCGCAGCTTATCAATGTGCTGCAGTCCGTGATTTTGACAGAAGGCGAAAAGATGATTCTGACGCCTACGTATCATATTTTCCATATGTATAAATATCATCAGGATGCAGAGCTTTTGCGCAGCGACTTAACCGGCGTCGACACAATCCAAAACGGCGAATTTTCCATTCCGGCGCTGCAGGAATCCGTATCCGTGCAGAAAGATGGCACGATCACGGTTACGTTGGCGAATCTGTCCGCAGAGCAGAGCTATCCTGTGGAAATCGCGCTGACGGAAAAGAAGAACCGCACTGTTTCTGCAAAGATCCTGACCGGCGCAATGAATGCGCATAACACGTTCGAGGAGCCGGATGCTGTGAAGGAAGAATCCTTTGAGGGTGTGGCGGAAAAGGACGGTACCCTGAGTCTGGAAATTCCTGCGTGCAGCGTCATCTGCCTGCGGATTTCCTGAAAATGGACACACAGAAGAAGCCTTGCTTGAAATGCCTGCTGCGGGAGCTTGACGAAGAAGCTTATATGAAACAGCTGCACCGCTATATCGTACAGCTCGATCCGGAGGTAAAAACGGCGCAGCAGGTGTATGAAAAACGGCTGGAACTATGTAAGGCGTGCGACTATCTGGAAGCCGGTACCTGTCTGGCATGCGGCTGTTATGTGGAGCTGCGGGCTGCGGTGAAAAAGAATCGCTGTCCGTATCGCCACTGGGAAAAGTAGATCCTGCGGATGGCTGACGTTGTGGCAGCATGGATCGACCGTGACAGGAGCGCGGACGGAAGAAGCCGGGTATCGCAGTCAGGAAAAGCAGGACATCGTAGCTGGATAAACCAGGAAAAAGGGGGGAAATTGGATGCTGCATATCAGAAATTTGGAAGAGGGCGTGGAGCTGTTCAAGGTGCTTGGCTCGGATATCCGGGTGAACATCATTTTACTGCTGTTAAAAGAAAAAGAAATGAATATGAATGAGATCGCAGCCAGGCTGCAGATCACTAACGGCGCGCTGACCAGCCATGTCCGAAAGCTGGAGGAGGCCGGGCTGATCCGTGTGACCCAGGACAGCGCCGGACATGGAAACCAGAAGGTGTGCAGCGTTTTGGAAACCCGAATCCTGGTGGAGATCGGGACGCAGGAGGAGACAGGAGAAGGCAGTATTTTCCGGGCAGAAATTCCGGTGGGGCAGTATTCGGACTATCAGGTATTTCCCACCTGCGGCATTTCCACGACGAAAAAGATGATCGGTGAAGTGGACGATCCCCGCTATTTTGCCCATCCGGATCGCGCGGAAGCTGGAATTTTATGGCTTTCGAAAGGCTATGTGGAATATCTGGTCCCGAATATCCTTCCGGCAGGACAAAAGATAGACGAGCTTACGTTTACTATGGAGATTTCCAGTGAGGCACCGGGCTTTAACAACGACTGGCCCTCTGATATTACCTTTTTATTAAATGACACGCCGGTTGGAGTGTGGACATCTCCGGGAGACTTTGGGGACAGGCACGGGCTGTTTACACCCAACTGGTGGTTTTCCGGATGGAATCAGTACGGACTGTTAAAAATGCTTGTTATCGATCAGAACGGGACGTATATTGATGGAATGAAAATTTCAGACGTTTCCACAACTCAGCTGCAGCTCGATTATAAAAGCCAGATCCGGTTAAAATTTGCCGTACAGGAGGATGCTGCCCATGTGGGCGGCATGACGCTCTTTGGCAGCGGCTTTGGCAATTACAGTCAGGGAATCCGTGTGCGGATGCGCTACAGCCCGATGGAAAAAGGGAATGAATGAGATCTTTAGAAGAATAGAGGTGCGGCCTCAGCTGATTTGTTCGCCTTTTTGTCAGCTGAGGCCGTTTCTTTTGTTTGCTACGCCTTTTCTCCCTGCGCTGGTTTTTTCATACAGGCATCTATCGATTTACGCAGAATCTTCGCTTCTCCAAAGCCCAGGCGGAAGGATTTGCCGTCCTGCATCGTTACCTTAAGCATGGAGATGGATCGGATATGCCGCATGTTGAGCACCGTATTACTGGCAAGCAGGATAAAGTTATCATATTTGCTTAAAGTGCCGCAAAACGAAGCAAGGGACATATCGGTTGTGTAGTCTCTGCCGTCGGCAGTGTGAATGCAGACTTGACGGTTGTTTTTCGGCCAAGCGTAGGAAATTTGGTCCTCCGTCAGGTAAATGGTGTCGGTCTGGTTGCGGAATTCGAGTTTTTTTACCTTGCTGTTTTTAATGGACAGCAGATGGTCGATGGTTTCGGTAAGCTCGGAAACGACAATGGGCTTGTCCAGAAAAAGCGCATTATCGGGAAGATTTTTCGATTTGCGGTAGTCTACCTTATCGCAGCAAAAAACGATGGGGACATCTGTGCCATCGGCCCGAAGCATGTGGGAAAGCTCGATCGCATCGCAGCCGTCTTCTGTCATATCCATAAAAATTGCATCATAGATCATAGGCGTTACGAGGATAGATTCCTTACTGCCGAAAGAGTCCACATACAGGACACCGGTTGTATTCATGCGGCGGTCAGATTCCCGTCCGAGAAGGCGTTCCATTTGTTTTCGGTCCGCCATATGGTCATCACAGATTGCCAAGTGCATAATGATACCTCCTGATCTTTTGTAAATAGCATTCAAAGATGCGATTTTGCGAATGGTGCGAGTGAACTGTAAATTTTTTAGCTGCGTTTTACAGGATGCCTGTAAGCGCCGGCCTGTTATAAGAGGGAAATGGAAACAGGACCGAACAGGATGTACAAAACCGCAGCAATCTGTAGGATTAAAATAGCGGGCATTCCCCAGACGAACTGTGGATGCAGTGTCTTGTGATGGAATGTATACATCCCGGCGATGCTTCCGATGCTGCCGCCGATGATGGCGAGCAGAAACAGCGTCGATTCCGGAATGCGCCATGCCTTGCGGCGTGCGCGGTTTTTATCAATTCCCATTGCAGCAAATCCTGCAAGATTTACAATCAGCAGATAAATTGCCAAAATCAGTAAAACATCCATTCAAAAACTCCCTGTATTTTTAAACCTCAAATCATTTCGTATTTATTATAGGAGATTGAAAAAAAGATTGCAAGAAGCCGAGGGCAAAAAAAGGACTTCCATGCCAAAAGCACGGAAGCCCTTTTTATGTAAATAGAAAGTTCACGGAGCGTGCATCTATTAGTTGTTGTTCTTTTCTACTTCCTGCATCTTCATTGCACGAACCTTGCTGGAAAGTCCGAACAGGTTGATGAAGCCTTCTGCATCGTGGTGGTCATACAGATCGCCGGTTGTGAAGGAAGCAAGGCTTTCATTGTAGAGAGAGTAAGGAGAAGTTGTGCCGGCTTTGATGATATTGCCCTTGTAGAGCTTGAATTTTACTTCGCCGGTTACATATTCCTGAGTCTTTTCTACGAATGCCTGAACTGCCTCGCGCAGAGGAGTGAACCATTTGCCTTCGTATACAATCTGAGCCATCTTGTTGCCCATATCGATCTTTTCTGCATAGGTATCGCGGTCGAGGATCAGCTCTTCCAGCTGCTGATGTGCCTCCATCAGGATTGTTCCGCCGGGAGTCTCATAAACGCCGCGGGATTTCATGCCAACAACACGGTTCTCTACGATATCGACGATGCCGATGCCGTGCTTTGCGCCCAGCTTGTTCAGAGTGCGGATGATGTCGGAAACCTTCATCTCTACACCGTTTACGCTCTTCGGAACGCCTTTTTCAAAGGTCATGGTAACATATTCTGCCTCGTCGGGAGCTTCCTCGGGAGTGCAGCCTAAAACAAGCAGATGTCCGTAGTTGGGCTCGTTTGCGGGATCCTCCAGCTCCAGACCTTCATGGCTGATGTGCCAGATGTTACGGTCGCGGCTGTAGCTGGAATCTGCAGAGAAAGGAAGGTGAATGCCGTGAGCCTGGCAGTATTCGATTTCGGATTCCCGGGAATCCATGGTCCACTTATCGTTTCTCCATGCAGCAATGATCTTTAAATCAGGAGCCAGGGCTTTGATGCCGAGCTCGAAACGGATCTGGTCGTTGCCCTTGCCGGTAGCGCCGTGGCAGATTGCGGTAGCACCCTCTTTGCGGGCAACCTCAACCAGCTTCTTTGCGATCAGCGGACGCGCCATAGAGGTGCCCAGCAGGTATTTGTTTTCGTAAACAGCATGTGCCTGTACGCAGGGAACGATGTATTCGTCGCACAGTTCGTCATTTACATCGAGGATATATAATTTGGAAGCACCGCAGGAGATTGCTCTTTCTTCCAGACCGTCCAGCTCTTCTTCCTGTCCGCAGTCGATGCAGACGCAGATAACTTCGTAGTCGAAATTTTCTTTCAGCCACGGAATGATGGCTGTGGTATCCAGACCGCCGGAATACGCTAAAATAACTTTTTCTTTCATGATAATTACTCCTCCATATGCTGTGTTTGATTTTTCTTTCAAGCTGTGTCAAGATAAGGATGGAAGCATCCGTTCCCGACTGACTGAAATTACTATACACCCGGATGCGAAGGAATGCAAGTGTAAATTTATGCAAATTACAAATATTTTATTCAGAAAAAATGGAATATATTCCAAAAATACTTGAATATTATACATGAATGCAGTATGATTATGCAATGTTAAGGAGGAAAAGAAAATGATTCAGGTTGGAATTATCGGAGCGACCGGCTATGCCGGCGGGGAGCTGGTCCGTCTTTTATACGGGCATAAAGAGGCAGAAATCAAATGGTACGGATCCAGAAGCTATGTGGATCAGAAATATGCGTCTGTTTATCAGAATATGTTTCAGATTGTAGAGGATGTTTGTAAGGATGATAATTTAAAGCAGCTGGCAAAAGAGGTCGATGTGATCTTTACCGCGACGCCCCAGGGCTTCCTGGCAGGAGTTCTGGATGAGGAAATCCTTTCCAATACAAAGGTGATCGATCTGAGTGCGGATTTTCGGATCAAGGACGTTGCTACTTATGAAAAGTGGTATGGAATCGAACATAAATCTCCGCAGTTTATTCCGGAAGCGGTTTACGGTCTGTGTGAAAGAAACCGTGAGGCGATCAAACAGGCTCGTCTGGTAGCAAATCCGGGCTGTTATCCCACCTGCTCCATTACTTCGATCTTTCCGCTGGCAGCAGAGGGACTGATCGATATGGATACGCTGATTATTGATGCAAAGAGCGGTACCTCCGGGGCAGGGCGCAGTGCAAAGGTTGCAAACCTGTACTGTGAGGTGAATGAAAATATCAAGGCATACGGTGTTGCGAGCCATCGCCATACGCCGGAGATCGAGGAGCAGCTGTCCTATGCGGCAGGCTGTCCGGTTGTGCTGAACTTTACACCGCATCTGGTTCCGATGAACCGTGGAATTCTGGTGACGGCTTATGCTTCCTTAAAAGAAGTGAAAAAGCCGGACGGAAGCCTTGGACTGCCGGATGCTGCAATGATTCGGGCAGCCTATGACAAATATTATCAGGATGAGAAGTTTGTGCGCGTGCTGCCGGAGGGTGTGTGCCCGGAAACGAAGTGGGTAGAGGGCAGCAATTTTGTAGATGTGAACGTTAAGGTCGATCCGCGGACGAAGCGTGTGATTATGATGGGTGCCATGGATAATCTGGTGAAGGGCGCGGCAGGACAGGCAGTGCAGAATATGAATCTGATGTTTGGACTGGAGGAGTCCGAGGGCCTGGATCTTGTGCCGATGTTCCCGTAAGGGACGGTGGATTCCCGGCAGACTTTGACCGCCCCGGCAGCCGACTGCATTGCGTCCCCGGGATTTGCGCGCTGAAACTTTTATGCAAAAGCGCGTCGGCTTCCTAAGGACGCACCTCACGTCCGAAACTTGCAGGCATGGTGGTAGGTTTTTGGCTGCTTTGGCGGTTGTGCATGCCTGCTTCGGACAGTCGGACGTTCGGTGCCGGAAGCCTGTGCGTTTTTGCAAAAGTTTCGCTTGCAAATCAAGGGGACGCAATTGCAGTCGGCAGCCGGGGCTGGCAATCAGTCTGCGCGGTGAGGCCTGGTTGCCTGCGGCAACAGCGGCCTGTGAGGTAGGGCTGAGTTTGTTGGGGGCTGGTCGGCTGCGCCGACTGCGCCTACTTCGGCGGTGAGGCCTGGTTGCCTGCGGCAACAGCGGCCCGGGAGGTAGGGCTGAGTTTGTGTGGGCTGATCGCCGTAGGCGACTTTGCCCTGTTGGGGTAAAAAGGTCTTGATTTTCCGTGGAGTTGTTTGTAAAATCTAGGGTTAGAGAATTTTTGTGCTTTGAAATGGCTTTGAAGGATTGAGGTGTTTTGGATGGCTGTCGGGCAGGAGTTGGTGGTGCATCCTTTTTCGCCGGTTGTGGACGGGCATTCCAGGGTGTTGATTTTAGGGAGTCTGCCGTCGGTGAAGTCGAGGGAGAATCATTTTTATTACGGGCATCCGCAGAACCGGTTTTGGAAGGTTTTAGCGGGGGTGTGTCAGGCGGAGGTTCCGGTGTCGGTGGAGGAGAAAAAGGCTTTTTTGCTGGCAAATGGGATCGCTGTGTGGGATGTGATCGCTTCCTGTCGGATTGTAGGGTCTTCGGACAGCTCCATCCGGGATGTGGCAGCAAACGATGTGGCCGGGCTTTTGCAGAATTCCAGGATTGAGGCGGTGTTTTGCAACGGCGCAAAGTCATGGGAGTTATATCACAGATATTGTGAGAAGGCATGTCAGCGGGAAGCGGGGAAGCTTCCCTCCACGTCGCCGGCGAATGCGGCATGGTCGCCTGAACGGCTGATAAAAAGCTGGGGCGAGGCGCTTTTGCCTTATGTTGGCCCTGGCAGGAAAGGATAAATAACAATGGTTACAGTGCGCAGCATGCAAATAGAGGATTATGATCAGGTATATGCCCTTTGGATGACGATTCACGGGTTTTCGATCCGGACGATCGACGATTCCAGAGAAGGGGTGGAGCGGTTTTTGAAGCGAAATCCCGGAATCAGCGTAGTCGCTGAGATGGACGGCAGAGTGGTCGGCGCGATTTTGTGCGGGCATGACGGGCGCAGGGGCTGTCTGTATCACGTCTGTGTGCATGAGGATTACCGGATGCATGGGATCGGCAGGGCGATGGTGGTGCACTGTATGAATGCGCTGCAGCAGGAGGGCATCAATAAGGTGTCCCTGATCGCGTTTACGAAAAATGATATCGGCAACGCCTTCTGGAAGCAGATCGGCTGGACGAAGCGCGAAGATTTAAACTATTACGATTTTGTTTTAAATCAGAAAAATATCGAAAATTTCAACGCTTGAGCGGGCAAAAGATACTGCTCAATCTGACATAAAAAGAAAGGCAGGAGGAACATATGGAGATCATTACAGGCGGCGTAACCGCAGCAAAGGGATTTTTGGCAGCCGGCGTAGAGGCCGGGATCAAGTATCAGAACAGAAAAGATATGGCAATGGTATACAGTAAGGTGCCTTGCAAGGCAGCAGGTACGAATGTAGTAAAAGCGGCGCCTGTTTTATGGGATAAGGAAGTCGTAGAGAGCGAGTGGGAAGCTCAGGCGATTGTTGTAAACTCCGGCATCGCAAATGCATGTACCGGAAAGCTCGGCTATGAATATTGCAGGGAGACGGCAGGAGCGGCAGCAGATGCGCTGGAGATTTCTCCTCAGAGCGTCCTGATTTGTTCGACCGGCGTCATCGGTATGCAGCTTCCGATGGAAAAAATGACCGAAGGTGTGCGTATGCTGGCAAAGGCGATCAAGCCCGGAGAAGAAGCAGGAACCGATGCGGCAAAGGCGATTATGACAACGGATACCCGCAACAAGCAGGTTGCAGTAAAGGTGACGATTGGTGGAAAAGAAGTAACCATCGGCGGCATGTGCAAAGGCTCCGGCATGATTCATCCGAATATGTGCACAATGCTCGCATTTGTGACAACGGATGTGAATATCTCCAAAAAGCTTCTGCAGGAAGCACTGAGCGCTGACGTGCAGGATACCTTCAACATGGTTTCCGTAGACGGCGATACCTCGACGAACGATACGCTGCTTGTGCTGGCAAACGGTCAGGCGGAAAACCCTGAAATCACGGAAAAGGGCGCGGACTACGATACGTTTGTGGAAGCGCTTCATTATGTCAATGAGACGCTGGCGAAGAAGATCGCAGGCGACGGCGAGGGCGCAACCGCACTGTTCGAGGTAAAGGTCATTCATGCGGATAATAAGGAAGATGCAAAGACCCTGGCAAAATCGGTCATCACCTCCAGCCTGACAAAGGCAGCCTTGTTCGGACACGATGCGAACTGGGGACGGATTCTGTGTGCGCTGGGCTATTCCGGGGCAAAATTCGATCCCGAGGCGATAGAACTGTATCTGGAAAGCAGCGCCGGAAAGATCCTGATCTTCAAGGATGGTATGGCGGCAGATTACAGCGAGGAAGAAGCGACCCGGATCCTGTCTTGCTCCGAGGTGACTGCGCTTGTGGATATGAAGATGGGCGAGGCGGAAGCGACAGCCTGGGGCTGTGACTTAACCTACGATTATGTCAAGATTAACGCGGACTACCGCAGCTGACGCGAACCGGTGTTAGAACGATAAAACAGTCTCGCAGCGCCGCAAAAGGAAGCGTGCGCAGAAATGGGAGGAAAAAGTGGAAAAACCGGAAATGGAACAGATCATGAAAAAAGCGGAGGTGCTGATTGAAGCACTCCCCTATATCCAGAAATTCAACCGGAAAATTATCGTGGTAAAATACGGCGGCAGCGCCATGAGCAATGAAGAGCTGCAGAAAAACGTCATCAAGGACGTGACGCTGTTAAAGCTGGTAGGTTTTAAGCCGATCATCGTACACGGCGGCGGCAAGGCCATCAGCAAATGGGTGGCAAAAGCCGGCAAGGAGCCTGTTTTTGTCAACGGATTGCGCGTGACGGACGCTGAAACGATGGAAATCGCGGAAATGGTGCTGGGGCGCGTCAACAAAAATCTGGTTGCCATGGTACAGGAGCTTGGCGTACCCGCAGCTGGCATCAGCGGCAAGGACGGCGGTCTTCTGCAGGTGGAAAAGAAATATTCCGATGGGAAGGATATCGGCTTTGTCGGCGATGTGACCAAAGTAAATCCCAAGATTTTATATGATCTGATCGACCGCGATTACCTTCCGATCGTAGCTCCGGTGGGCATGGATGAAAATTGCGAGACCTATAATATCAATGCAGACGACGCAGCGTGCGCGATCGCAAGGGCGGTCGGCGCGGACAAGCTCGTGTTCCTGACGGATGTAGAAGGTCTGTACAAAGACTTTTCTGATAAATCCTCTTTCATCTCCCGCATTACAGCAAGCGACGCGGAAGCGCTTGTCAGCAGCGGCGAGATCGGCGGCGGCATGCTGCCGAAGTTAAACAACTGTACGGCGGCGGTTAAAGGCGGCGTCAACCGGGTACATATCCTGGACGGCAGAATCCCCCACTGTCTGCTTTTGGAAATTTTTACAGATCATGGGATCGGAACGGCGATTGTCGGAGACGATGAGTAGGTTTAAAGCAGTGCAAAGCACCTTCGGTACAAAGTGCCTGCGGAATGGAGGAAACATGGGTGAATTGATGCAGCAGTATATCGACGAAGCCGAGCAGGATCTTCTGCATACCTATAATCGGTATCAGGTCGTTCTGGATCGCGGCGACGGCGTATCTTTATATGATATAGAAGGAAAACGGTATCTGGATTTTGTGGCTGGTATTGCGGTGTTTGCCCTCGGCTATCATAATGCCGAGTACAATGATGCGCTGAAGGCGCAGATCGACAAGGTCATCCACACCTCGAATTATTATTACAATGTTCCTGCGGTGGAAGCGGCAAGACATCTGAAAAAGGTTTCCCGGATGGACCGCGTGTTCTTCACCAACAGCGGTGCGGAGGCAATTGAGGGCGCGATCAAGGCGGCGCGGAAATATGCTTATTTAAAAGACGGTACGACAGATCATGAGATCATTGCCATGAACCATTCGTTCCACGGTCGGACGATGGGAGCACTGTCGGTAACCGGCAATCCGCATTATAGAGAGGCATTTGAGCCCGGAATCGGCAATATCCGGTTTGCCGATCTCAACGATTTTGACAGCGTGCTGGCATGTGTAAATGACAAGACGTGTGCAATTTTGCTGGAAACCGTGCAGGGTGAAGGCGGAATTTATCCGGTACAGGAGGACTTTCTGAAAAAGGTGCGCGCGCTGTGCGATGAAAAGGATATCCTGCTGATTCTGGATGAAATCCAGTGCGGCATGGGACGAACCGGCTATTGGTATGCGTGGCAGAAATATGGCATAAAGCCGGATATCATGACGACGGCAAAAGCCCTTGGCTGCGGTGTTCCGGTGGGTGCATTTTTAATGACGGAAAAGGTCGGACAGCATTCGCTTACGGCAGGCGACCACGGCACGACCTATGGCGGCAATCCGCTGGCATGTGCAGCTGTGGCAAAGGTGCTGGAGCTGTTTGAAGAAAACAATATTCTGGAGCATGTGCGGGAGGTGTCGGCTTATCTGGAAGAAAAGCTGGACAGCCTGGCAGCAAAATATGATTTTATCACGGACAGAAGAGGCATGGGACTGATGCAGGGACTTGTCTTTGATCGTCCGGTTGCGCCTGTGATCAACGCAGCGCTGGAAAACGGTCTGATTCTGATCAATGCGGGAACCAATATTATCCGCTTCGTTCCGCCTCTTGTCATCACCGACGCAGATGTGGATGAAATGATCGAAATTCTGGATTCATGCCTGAAAACGTTTCAGGAGCAAAACGCGTAGCTGCCGGGAAACGGCAGCGCGGCAAAAAAGAAAGAAATGGAGAGGAACATGTCTTTTTACCCAAAACTGATCGGGGCGGTCTGCGGTGTCTGTGCTGCGGGGGCTTTGATTTATGCGGGCGTCTCTGCCCTGGATAAGGCAGGCGTTTCTACGGACGGTATTTTGTCGTCCAAACCGACGCTGACGGTATGGTATACCGAGGAAAAACTGGAGGATTATCTTTCCGCGATGGCGCTTGAATATCAGGATGCGACCGGCGTGCGTGTTGTTCCGGTTTTGAAAAGCGGTCTGGAATATCTCGAGGCAGTAAACGACGCTTCCATCGCAGAGGAATCGATGCCGGATGTTTACCTGATCAGCAATGACGGACTGGAAAAAGCGTACCTTGCCGGGCTGGCGGTAAATGTGAAGGATCAGAATGCTGTCCTGAATACCGAAAATTTCCCGCAGACTGCACTGGACGCTGTGACCTATCAGGGACATGCGGTTGCTTATCCGCTGTATTTTGAAACCAGCGCGCTTGTATACAACCAGACGTATCTGGAGCAGGCGGCGGCAGAGCTGGAAACGGACGAGATGTCCCTGATTCCGAAAACGATTGATGATATCCGGAATTTTGCGGATGAGTACAATGCGCCGGAAACGGTAGAATCGGTTTTTCGATGGGATGTATCTGATTTTTTCTATAATTATTTCTTTGCAGGAAATTATATCACCGTTGGCGGAAGCTGCGGGGATGATTCGTCCCGGATCAACATCTATAATCAGGATGCGGTTTACGGGCTTGCGGCGTACCAGAAGCTGAGTCAGTTTTTCTCGATCGATGCGGAGACTTCGAGCTACGACCAGGTTGTGCAGGATTTTTTGGATGGAAAGCTGGTTTATACGATCGCGACCACCGATATTCTGGATCGGGTTGTGCAGGCGAAGGCAGACGGAAGCTTTGCGTGGGAATACGGCGTAGCGTCCCTGCCGGATATCAGTGAAACGGTTTGCTCCCGCGGTATTTCCGTGACCGGAAGCATTGTTGTAAACGGCTACGGCAAGCATCAGGACGAGGCGGATAATTTCGCAGCATGGCTTTGCACGGACAGCGCGGATAAGCTGTTTGACCGCAGTACCCTTGTGCCTGCCAAAAAGAGCGCAGCGCAGCAGACGGAGGAGATGGCAGCGTTCTGGCAGGAATACAGCCAGACGGTTCCGGTGCCGAAGCTGATGGCGACTGCGAACTTCTGGGTACAGATGGAGATCGCGGAGACGAAAATCTGGGAGGGAGAAAACGTTTCGGACGTTTTAAAAGACCTTTCGGAAAAAATCATGACACAGGTAACCGGCACGCAGTACGTGGAAGAAGAATATATCGAAGTGCCTACGGAGACTCAAATCGATTACGCCGAGAGCGAAGAAGAATAAGAACGTGTATAAAAATCCAACCATAACGCATACTGTATTTCATACCGGACGCTGTCAGGGCGGACGGAAGAAGGAGGCTTGCAGGATGGTTGGATTTTTGATTGCAGTTTTATCCGGGGTTCTGATGAGCGTGCAGGGCATTTTCAATACACAGGTCACAAAAGCGTCGAGCATCTGGTCTGCGAATGTATTTGTGCAGGCGACGGCGCTGCTGTCGTGCCTGGCAGTTTGGCTTGCAGCGGACCGGTCGAATCTGTTTGCCGTGTTTAGGAGCGAGCCGAAGTATCTGCTGCTTGGCGGCGTACTCGGCGCCGGGATTACCTGGACAGTGATTAGGGCGATGGCGATGCTTGGACCTGCAAGGGCGGTTCTGTTTATCGTGGTGGCGCAGATCGCGGCGGCGTACCTTGTGGAGCTGTTTGGGCTGTTCGGCGTTGAAAAAGCAGCGTGGGAGTGGAGAAAGGCGATCGGACTTGCTGTAGCGGCTGTCGGAATTGCCGTTTTTCAGTGGAAATAGCGCCCGGAATATGCTATCCTACCAGTAGTGAGAGGTCTGCAGAAGGAGCTGGATTTTGGTATCTGCAGCCATGAAATACAAGAGAGGATGTGTATTTGATTGTCTTATCAGACGTTATTTTTACAGCAGTCTTATCGGGACTGTACGAAACAGTATGAGGAAATTCTGCACAACCCGAACCTGCCGTTGTGGGATTATGTGGTGCTGACGGCTTCGAACGAGGCTCAGGCTCAGGCATATCGTGCGCAGATTTCCTACCGCTTAAAGCATCAGATGCTCCCGGAAAAGACACACTATGCGGTGCTGCCTGATCCGGACGGCAAGCGCGTCGGAAGCGGCGGCGCGACTTTAAATGTGCTGCGCTATATCCGGGAGCATGCGGCGGGTAAGCAGAGTCCGGCTGCCGTGCCGCATAGCGCAGTGCAGGGTGACGGCGCAGCAGAGAGTAGGCAGTTTGTGTCTGCGCAGCCCGGCGAAGCAGCTTGCCACGCCTTTGACGGAAAACGTATTCTGGTCATCCATTCCGGCGGGGACAGTAAGCGCGTGCCCCAGTATTCCGCCTGCGGCAAGCTCTTTTCCCCCGTGCCGCGGATTCTTCCAAACGGCCGCAGATCGACGCTGTTCGACGAATTTATGATTGCCATGTGCGGTGTTGCGGCGCGGATGAACGCCGGAATGCTTGTCTGCTCCGGGGATGTGCTGCTGCTGTTTAACCCGCTGCAGATCGATTTTTACGGAAAAGGCGCTGCGGCGCTGTCGATCAAGGAGCCTGCAGAAATCGGCAAAAACCACGGTGTATACAGACGGGACAGGGAAGGAAATGTCGGCGGATTTTTACATAAAAAGACCGTAGAGCAGCTGCACGAAATGGGTGCGATGGACGAGCACGGGCATGTGGATATCGACACCGGCGCGGTTATGATGAGCGTAGACCTGCTCAATGCCCTTTACAGTCTGATCGACACAGAGGAAAAGTTTGCCGCCTGTGTCAACGAACAGGCGCGGCTTTCGTTTTATGCGGACTTTCTGTATCCACTGGCGTCGGATTCCACCCTGGAGCAGTATTATCAGGAGACGCCCGAGGGTGAGTTTACACCGGAGCTGAGAGCCTGCCGGGAAAAAATCTGGGCGGCGCTGCATCCCTATCAGATGAAGCTGATCCGGATGTCACCGGCGGCATTTATCCATTTTGGGACGACCCGGGAGCTGCTGCATCTGATGACGGAGGGGATGGAGCAATTTACGCATCTGGGCTGGCAGGCGAGGATCAACACCAACAGTCAGGAAAAAAGCTATGGGGCTGGAAACAGCTATATCAGTCTGCGTGCAGATGTTGGCGCGGGAAGCTATATCGAGGACAGCTATTTGCATCATGGTACGGTTGTCGGGGAGCGCTGCGTGATCTCCGGCGTGACGCTGGATGGACAGAGCGTTCCGGCGGATACGGTACTGCATGGGCTAAAGCTGCAGGACGGCAGGTTTGTTGTCCGGATGTACGGTGTATGCGACAATCCGAAGGAAGCGGCATTATTTGGAAAAAAGATCGGCGAACCGTTGTGGACGGCGGCAGTTTATCCGATTCGAAATACGATTCAGGAAGCAGTATCTGCGACACTGCGTGCATATGAAGACGGTTTTCCAACACTGAAAGACGGGATTTCTTTAAAGGACAGCTTCAACCAGGCGGATGTGACGGCGATTCTGCCCTGGCAGGATAAGCTGGAGGATAAGGTAAAAATCGAATCCCTGCTGGAGGCCATCGACAAAAAGGATAATATCCATGAGGCGGTGAAGGTGTTCAACGGGGAGATCAATGCGCGTGTAATCCGGCAGCTTTGCGGTCTGGCGGAAAAGCTGGACGAACAGGAGCTGTTTGAATTTTCCCGGAAAATCCGGATTTATTATGCGCTATCCTGTCTGACGAAGCAGGATAAGTATCTTGACCTGTGCCTGGATACGATCCGAAACGCGATTCTTGTCGGGGCGGTGGCAGGGCTTTCCTACGATCCGACGGCAAAAATGGAGCAGGAGGAAGTGGTGGTACGCCTGCCCGTGCGCGTCAACTGGGGCGGCGGCTGGAGCGATACGCCTCCATATTGCATGGAGCACGGCGGAACGGTGCTGAATGCGGCGGTGAAGCTGGACGGACAAAATCCTGTCGAGGCAGTTGTGAAAAAGATTCCGGGCAATCAGATCGTGCTGGCCAGCGCGGACAGCGGTGCAGAGCAGGCATTTTCTGAAATCAGTCAGCTGCAGGATTCCAGCAATCCTTACGATCCCTTTGCCCTGCATAAGGCGGCGCTGATCGCCTGCGGCATCATTCCGTACCGGGAGCAGATTTCTGTCGAAGAGGTGACGAAAAATCTCGGCAGCGGGCTCTATTTGTCCACCCAGGTGATTCATATCCCGAGAGGCAGCGGCCTCGGTACGTCCTCGATTCTTGCGGGCGCATGTGTCAAGGCGATTTACCGGATGCTCGGAAAGGAGCTGTCCCAGGAGGAGCTGTACAACCGGGTCCTGTGCATGGAGCAGATTATGTCCACGGGCGGCGGCTGGCAGGACCAGGTGGGCGGGCTTGCGCCTGGAATCAAAATGGTGACCAGCGATGCAGCGATTGTACAGGAAATCGGCTGCAGTCCATGCAGCATCAGCACAGAGACGCTGCAGGAGTTAAACGAGCGATTCTGCCTGATTTATTCCGGACAGCGCAGGCTTGCAAGAAACCTGCTGCGCGATATTGTAAGCCGCTATGTGAGCGGGAACCCGGATACGGTGGAGGTGCTTTATGAGATCCAGCGGATAGCGGTTTTGATGCGCTTTGAGCTGGAAAAGGGAAATGTAGACGGCTTTGCACAGCTCCTGAACCAGCACTGGGAGCTTTCCAGACGGCTGGATGGCGGCTGTACCAATACCTGTATTGATATGATCTTTAGTTCCGTGGAGGATCTGATCGACGGAAAGATGATCTGCGGCGCAGGCGGCGGAGGCTTTTTACAGGTTATCCTGAAAAAAGGCGTGACTGCGGAACAGGTGCAGAAGCGTCTGAGAGAGGTATTCCAGGACAGCGGCGTGGAGGTATGGCGCTGCAGCCTGGTGTGATGACAGCGCGTGCGGCGAAAATACGGCGTGGCAGGCGCGCTGCTGCAGAATAAGTTTAAGGGGATATTCGATATGTTGAAGGGAATTTCACCACTGATTTCACCGGAGCTGTTAAAGGTTCTTGATGAAATGGGACACGGAGACGAGATCGTGCTGGCGGATGCGAACTTTCCGTCCAGCAGCATCGGACAACGGGTGATCCGTGCGGATGGAATCGGTACGGCAGAGCTTTTGGCGGCGATTTTACCGTTGTTTCCGCTGGATCAGTACGATCCCGAGCATTTCGTCCTGATGGAGGTCGTGCCGGGAGATACGGTTGTACCGGTGATCTGGGAGGCTTATAAGGCTCTCCTGAACTATTATGAGCCGGACACAGAGGTGCATAAGATCGAGCGATTTGCCTATTACGAGCGCGCCAAAAAGGCGTACTGCGTGGTGGCGACCGGGGAAAAAGCCCAGTATGCCAATATCATTTTGAAAAAGGGTGTTGTGAAGTAGGGGCTGGAAAAAGGTTGGCGGGGCAGGCAGATACATAAGAAAAAGATAAAAAACAAATATAATATTTTTATAAAGACGATAAAATCTGTACATTATTACGATTTGCCTATATTAGAAAGGAGGAAGGTGAATGAGGCGAAAACATTATTTTGTATGGATGCTCACAGTAGCGCTTACGGCTGCTTCGGTTATGCCGATGACGGTGTATGCACAGCCTGCTTTTGCAAGTGGCGGCGAAGTGAAGGTCGTAGAGGGAGATGTTGGAGGAGCTGAGCAAACGAAATGACCTGACGGTTGTTGTGCGTTTTCGGTATCTTGGAAAGCGTTGGAGAGTAGTAGTTCCGGCTGGCTATGCGGTGCAGACGCTGCTGAATCAGGAAGGATACAGTGGATTTTTATACCTGAGCGCAGTTTTCGGTGCAGTGCCGGAAGAAGCATAATAGATGGAAAAGTCGCCCAGGGCGGAAGCTGCCACCGTCCTGCGGCGGTTTGTGGAGATCGTCATCGATCCGCAGACCGCAAAGGGATGGCACAGAAGAACAGCGGAAAATAGAGATAAGTAAAAAAGAGCTCCTGTTGGAACCATGCCAGGAAAGCAAGTGTGGTTTCCAACAGGAGCTTTTTTATTCAATACAATAGAATGCTCGCAGAGCGTGCATTCTATTGTATTTGGTATGCGCTGTAAGCGCGTCAGTTTGCATTTCCATCATCGACAGGGACATTGTCGGCTGCGCTGCCGTCGGAAGACGGTGCAGCTGCGGCAGACTGTGTCTGGACAGAGGTTTGTGCGGCATTTAACTGATTGATCTGTGCGTTGAGGCTGTCGATGCGGCTCTGTGCCTCGTCAACAGCGCTCTGTGCAGCCGCTTTTGCATTGTCATCGGCAGCCGCTGCAAGCGCTTGATCTGCAATCGCCTTATCCTCTACTGCGGTCTGGAGCTGCTGCTGCAGGCTTACGAGCAGAGCTTCGTACTGTGCAGAGTTGCTGCGCAGCTGAAGCTCGAGCCGTTCCTGCTCGATGATCTGATCTGCACCGGGGGTTGTCATGAAGACGGAGCTGTGCTCGCAGACCCTCTGGGAATCCTCGGAGGTCACCTGACCGGTCAGGATACGTTCGTTTTCCGGAAGCATTTCCAGAGTACCCTCCGTTGCAAAGGGGCAGGCATCTGCTGCGGGAAGACCGCTGTAGGCGCAGACACTACCCTGATAGTGTACGTCACAGGTTTCGGTCGGAACCGTATCTGCAGCAAAATATTCTGTCTTTAAGGTTTCACCGCAGAGTGCGGTCGGCAGCTTACCAGACTGCGCGCAGACAGTCTGAGCGACGATATCGGCAGGTTGGGAGAAGGATTTGTTTTCCAGACCTTCATGCACCTGACTCATGACTGCTTTCCAGAGCTTCTTTGCAAGGCTTCGTTCCTCGCCCTTGCGCAGCTTTGTGTTGTTGTCATAACCTGTCCAGGTCGTACAGGTGTAGTACGGTGTGTAGCCGGAGAACCAGATATCGTTATAATCGGACGTCGTACCGGTTTTACCGGCGATGGACATACCGCCGAAGTTGACAGCAGTACCGGTGCCGGAGGTGACAACATCCTGCATTGCGCTCGTTAAGAGGAATGCGGTGGAGGGCTTGATGACCTGCGTACCCTCGGTGCTGGTGTTATCCAAAATAACGTTGCCGTCGTGATCTTTTACAATCGTATACAGCTTGGGTCTGATATACTGCCCGCCGTTTGCGATGGTGGCATAAGAGGCGTTTAATTCGATGTTTTTTACACCGTATGTGATACCGCCAAGGGCGAGGGCCTGCTGGACGTCGGAGAAAATCTTGCCGTTTTTCTCTACGCCGTCTACCAGCGTGGTAAAGCCGAATTTCTGTAAATATTCATAGCCCAGACGGGGAGTGATCTGCGTCAGGACCTTTACCGTAACGATATTTAAGGAGTCCCGGATACCATCCCGCAGGGAACAGATGCCGCGGTAGCCGCTGGAATACCAGTTGGATACCGGTCTGCCATTGTCATAGTTGAAGGGACCGTCGACCTCGACATCCGCGAGGGTCATACCGGCGCTGTCCAGCGCGGGCGCATAGGTGGAGACGATCTTAAAGGTGGAACCCGGCTGACGGACCGCATCGGTGGAGCGGTTCAGGGTCAGGTTTCCTTCCTTGGTGCCGCGGCCGCCGATCATGGCAACGACATAGCCCGTGGACTGATCCTCAATCGTTAAGGAAATCTGGGGCTGGGGCGACAGGGTGATGGATTCGCCGATAATTTCCGCACTGTCGGGAATCGTAGCAGCCTTATAAGCCTCGATCGCTTCATTCGCCTCTTCCTGAGAGCTGTACAGGAGGTTGAAGTTTTTGTCGCCGTTTTCCTGATAATAGGATTTGTACTTTTCCGAGCTGATGTTGACGATGCCGCCTTCCTCCTCAGAATCAGGATCGCGGTAGGTCAGCTGGTAGCTTAGCAGCCAGCGCGTGCCGTCCGGATAGAGGGATTCGTCAGAAGCAACGGAGTCACAGATCGCCTGAATATCGGGATCCATGGCGGAGAAAATGCTCAGACCGCCGGAATAAACCATGACGTAAGCCTGGGTTTCGGTATAGCCGGCTGCGATCAGGTCTTCGGTTACGGCTTCTTTGACTGCATCCGCATAGTAAGAGTCTACGGAAGAATCTCCGCCGACTTCGAGGTTGGCGGTCTGGATTCTGCGGTATAAGCTGTCAGTATCCGATTCCGCCTCATCGTACTGCGCCTGTGTGATATAGCCCTGCTCAAGCATGTTGGTCAGCACCTTTTCACGGCGATCCTGGTTTTTGTCAGGATGGGTCAGCGGATTATACTTGGACGGGTTCTGGGTGATTCCGGCGATGGTCGCGCATTCGGAAAGGCTTAACTCCCAGACGTTTTTATTGAAATAACGTTTGGAGGCAGCCTGTACGCCCAGCGTGTTCTGGCCCAGGTTGATCGTGTTCATGTATTGTTCCAGGATCTTGGATTTGTCGTTGGTATCTTTTTCCAGCTGAATCGCAAGATACTGCTCCTGGACTTTTCGCTTGATTCGTTCGCCCAGCGTCTTTTCCTGAGTCCAGGTCGTCAGGACGGTATTTTTGATCAGCTGCTGGGTGATGGTGCTCCCATATATGCATTCTCGCCTGCATCATTGGCAATCAGAATGTATTCCAACTGCTGGTCATCATAGATCTTAAAGAACTGACACCCCTGTATCTCCTGGCTGTCTGCCGGAGAC
>OLVR01001403.1_pt1 | contig 22962 bp, 17 predicted proteins | sample 1673261 | NCBI WGS metagenome assembly OLVR01 (sample SAMEA3178938, study PRJEB25190) | human gut metagenome | biome: human gut; feature: human-associated habitat; material: faeces | place: Austria | collected 2013 | reverse complement strand
CAGCCTGCCCCTGCTGGTCTCGTTCATGCCCATGCTGATGGATACCGCCGGCAACTGCGGCAACCAGATCAGCACCCTGATGGTGCGCGGCCTGGCTCTGGGCGAGGTGGAGCCCAGCGACTTTTTGCAGGTGCTGGGCAAGGAGCTGCGGGTGTCTGCCATCGTGGGCGCGGTGCTGGGCATCGTGAACGGCCTGCGCATCTACCTGATGTACACCTTCCTGTTCCCCGGCCAGTACGCCAACGTGATGGGCTATGCCATCGTGGTCAGCGTTTCGCTGTTCTTCAGCGTCATTCTGGCAAAGCTGGTGGGCGGTATGCTGCCGCTGGCAGCCAAGAAGCTGGGTGCCGACCCGGCCATCATGGCTACCCCCTTCATCACCACCATCGTGGATGCCTGCAGCCTGATCCTGTATTTCCAGATCGCACAGCTGGTGTTCCACAATATGATGTAAATAATAAAGCAATGCCGGACGGTCTTGAAGTGACTGCCCGGCATTGCTTTTTCCGGTGTGGAAAACTGCAGGTTTCCCCGCCTTTTCCACACGGAAAAACGGCAGCGGCCCGGTGTTGAAAACTTGTGACCGGTTCATTCCAGATTGGAGAAAAATAAATCACCGCCCGAAAACGGTTTGTAGAATACAAAGAAAATCCTTCGACTTTCTTTTTTATAAAAGGCAGAATGCCCGCATTTTTGCCCAAAACTTACCAGAAAGCTGCGGCCTGAATTACGGTGTGTATAGGGCTGATGCCCTTTTGTTGTGGAAAACCCGGTGGAAAAAGTGGAAAACCTCATGGAAAACTCGCCCTTTTCTTCACAAAAACGGTGGAAAACCCGGTGGAAAAAGTGAAAAGTTCATTCCAGACAGGAAACTCCATACACTTTCCGGTTGTGCTTTTGTGCCGTAAGATCCGCTTGACAGCTGTATTTTTGGGCGGAAGATGCGGCAGTTTTCCACACTGTGGCATTGCCTTGAATGCCCCGGCCAATCATGGTACAATAACAGCAGAAAAATGCGGCAAAACTCACCGATATCGGAATACAATGCGTTGGAGGCACCCTATATGAACAATTGGCTCAACCAGCTGGAGCGCAAATACGGCCGCTTCGGCATCCCGAATCTGACCAACATTCTGGTGGGCGGGCAGATCCTTGTGCTGGCCATCGAGCTGTTTGTCAACCAGACCGTCAGTGTCTGGCTGGCACTCAGCCGCTATTTTCTGCTGCGCGGCCAGATCTGGCGCATCATCACCTTTGCGTTCATCCCCTCTTACGGCGGCAGCATCCTCAGCGCGGTGCTGGGCATCTATTTCACATGGTTCATCGGCACAGCGCTGGAACAGGAGTGGGACGATTTCCGCTATACGGTGTATCTGCTCTCCGGGATGCTGGGCACTGTGCTGGCCTGCCTGCTCACCGGCGTGACCGGCAGCACCTACTGCCTGTCCCTTTCGCTGCTGCTGGCCTTTGCCATGCTGTACCCGGAGGTACAGGTGCTGCTGTTCTTTGTCATCCCTGTCCGGGTGAAATACTTTGGCTTTTTTGCGGCAGCACTGTGGGTGCTCAGCTTTCTGGGCGCGCCGCTGCCGCAAAAGCTGAGCCTGCTGCTCAGCATGGCGAACGTCTGGCTGTTCTTTGGCCCGATGGCTTATCGTTCCGTCCGCGCATGGGTACGCCGTGAGCAGTGGAAGCGGAGAAACAGAAGGTAAGGAGAAATACCATGATGCTGGACCGCATGGAGGGCAATGCAGAACTGAAAAGCAGCGTGCAGCTGATGCTGGCAGCCCGCCGCCTGACCCACAGCGTGCTGCTGGTGGGAGAAGAGGGCCTTGGAGCCGGTTTTGCGGCCCGCTGCATTGCGGCAGATTATCTTTACCCTGCAGGCGGAGCGCCCGCTGAGGCCCTTCTGCGGGGCGAATGCTGCCGTGCTGTGGGTAAGCCTGGCGACCGCGACAGCGGCCATGTGGAGACCGGCATCGTGCGTGAAGCGATCAGCGTTGCCGGTATGGGCGCAGGCGGAAAATATCTGGTCAGTCAGGTCAAGGCTATGCGCAGCGAGATCTTCAACACCAGCCTTTCGGCCGAGGGCCGTGCCGTGCTGCTCTACCACGTGGAAAAGATGAACGAGGAATCCGCCAATGCCCTGCTGAAGGTGATGGAAGAGCCGCCGGAGGGGGTGCTGTTCCTGCTTACGGCGGATTCGCTGGCAGGCGTGCTGCCCACCATCCGCAGCCGCTGCGTCAGCTTTGCAGTAGCTCCTGTCTCGCCGGAGCAGTGCGCCCGCTACTGCGCCGCACAGGGGGTGGACAAAAAGACGGCCGCGCTGTACAGCGAACTGTTCGATGGGCACATTGGCACGGTGCTTGCCGCCGCACAGGACGAAGCCCGCACCGCACAGGTGGAAAAGGCCCTGCAGCTGGCAAAGGCCGCTGCTGACCGTGATAGCTATGCCGCAGCCTGCCTGCTGGCCGCCTACGAAAAGGACAAGGCCGGTGCCGCTGCCCTGCTGACGGACTTCCGTGCGGTGGCAGCAGCGGGCCTGCGGCAAAGCCCCCACGCCCCGGTGCAGGGCGATGCCGCCCGGCGTGCCCTGCGGCTGGCAGATGCCGCCATCCAGCGTCTGGGCGCACAGGTGAACCCCAAGATCGTGCTCAGTGTGTTTGCGGCAAAGTTCAGAGCGTTGTAAACAAAAACTCCCCTGAAAGGCTTTTTAAGGCATTTCAGGGGAGTTTTGCAATTCAAAAATCAGGTAACATTGGGGTCACCGGACAAATTGTGGCTGTAGTCAAAGGTCTTGGTGGTGCTTCCATATCTGACTGTAATGGTAAATCTGCCCGTGTAAAACTGATTGAATGAAGCAGTGTTTACCGGGCCAAGGTCGATGTAGAGGGGGACGGTGTTGCTTTGACCCGCAGGAACCGTCACACTCGTGATAAATTTGAAGCCTGTTTTGGCGTCATTCAAACCAAAATTGCCCAGACTGCACACGGTAAGCTTTTCATTATTGTGCATGCAGGTGAAATTGCCGGTGGAAAGGTTGACAGCACTGGTGAGTGCGCTGATCTTAAGACCGGTGTAAAGATAATTGTGCCGCCAGCCGTCCGACTGGTAAGTGGTGCGGGATGTCCACTGGCCGCTCAGAGGGCCAAGGTCTAGCATAAAGGAACCAAAGTCGGCATAAGTGCTGCTGTCAATGGCGGGAAGGGCCGGACTGCCGGGTGTGGCACCGTACTCTCCGTTCCCGCAGCCTGCCAGCATGCCGCCTGCGGCAGCCGCCGCCATGGCAGTACCGGCGGCCTTTAAAAAGGTGCGGCGGGTGATGAGCTCAGACATAACGAAACCTCTCCTTTTCACGCAGGAAATCATAAAAAACAAAAGCGGATAAAAACAAAGACTCCCCCCAGCGCTTGCGGTACACCGGAGGGAATCTCTGTTTGGGGTATTGCTTTGGTGTGAGGAGGAATCATGTGTAGAGACGCGGTTGCGGCCCCGCGTGCTCTACAATTGATAGTATACCCCATTTTCCTCAAAAAGTCATTACATTTCTGTGAAAAATCATCCCGTAATAAACTTTTCTTTAAAAACTCATCCGGCTTTGAAAAACGACCAAACAGCGCACAATGCGCAAAGGCTCCGGTAGTTCCAGAATGTGGCAGACTGTCACTTTCACTATAGTAGACAAGGTGCAAAGTGTCAATCTGAATCGCAGTTTTTCCCTTATGCCTTTTCTACTTCGCCCACCACCAGCTCACCGGTCTCGGAGGAGTAGCTGCCGGTCACCTTCTGGTGGCCGCTCTTAAAGGTCAGCTCCACGGTGTGCACCAGCTGGAACCAGCTCTTATAAGCGGTGTCGCTGATGCGGTAGACCAGCACAAAGGTCTTTTCTTCGTTCGGCTGCAATTCGTAGTCCTTCTGGGTCCACCAGCTGTCGCCGCTGGCGTTGTCCGCAAAGCCAAAGTAGATGGGCGATGCAGCAGACTGGTCGATCTCAGCCGGGAAGTTGTCGGCGGTCAGGGTGACGGCACGGCTGCTGACGTTTTTCAGGGTGACAACCACCTTGACCACATGGATGATGCCATATTCATCGGTGCCAATGATCTCACGGCCCGCCTTGCCGCTCACATAGCCAATGCCATTCACGGTGCCGGGAATTTCAACATCTTTGCCGCCGCCGCAGGCGGTCAGGGTGCCGGTGAGCCCTGCCGCAAGCAGTGCTGCGCCGGAAAGTTTAAGGAATGCGCGTCTTGAAAGATTTTTCATGTTTTCTACCTCCTGCCCCAAAACAAGGGCTTTTTGTACAGTATACCATGGCTAAAAACGGGTGTCAATCCATTTTGCACTGTGCTGCGTGCACTCTGCCGTGCTCCACGTAGTGGGCGGCGTTGTGCAGGTTGGCCTCGACCTGTGCGGGGCTCACCTTCTTGATGACCCTTGCGGGCACGCCAACGACCACCGAGCCGTCCGGGATGACCATGCCCTCCGGCACCAGAGCCCCCGCGCCGATGATGCAGTTTTTGCCCACGACACAGTGGTTGAGCAGGGTGGCGTGCATTCCGATCAGGCTGCCATCCCCTACCGTGCACCCGTGCACCAGCGCGCTGTGGCCCACGGTGACGTTTCTGCCCAGCGTCACGGCCCCGCCCACATCGCAGTGCAGCACGGCGTTGTCCTGCACGTTGGAGTTCTCGCCGATGATAAGCTGGCCGTCGTCGCCGCGCAGCACGGCACCGTACCACACCGTGGAACCGGCTTTGAGGATCACATCGCCCTGCACGGTGGCGTTGGGCGCAACGAACGCAGCCCCCTCGTTGCGGGGAACTTTTCCACAAAATGACAGAAACATTGTTAAAAACCGCCTTTCTCTCTTTCTCTTTTGGCTGGTTTATGGTATTCTTTAAAGTAGTATAGCAAGCCAGAGCCTTTCCGGCAAGTAGGAGCTGTTTCAAAACAAAAATTTTTGCCGTGCGTCGGCAAGCAGATACAAGGGGGCACGCTCATGTTCAAAAACACCATCTTCCGCCGCATGACGGCGCTGGTGCTCACGCTGGCACTGGCCGCTGCTGCTGCACTGCCGGGCCTTGCGGTATATCCCATGCCCATCCAGACCGCCAGCGAGACCGAGGCGGTGTACCTGTTCAACGCCGACACCGGCAAGACCATCCTGAACCAGAATGCTGACCAGCAGCAGTATGTTGCCAGCCTGACCAAGCTCATGACGGCCCTGCTGCTGCTGGAAAGCGGCAAGGATCTGAACGGTGAAGTGACCGTGCCCACCGCGCTGACCCAGGAGTTCCGGGATATCCAGAACGCCAACGGCACCACTATGGGCCTGCGCATCGGCGAGACGGTGCGCCGCATCGACCTGCTGAACGCCATGCTCATCGTCAGCGCCAACGACGCCGCCAGCGTCATTGCCTACGATGTGGGCGGCAGCGTGCTGGATTTCGTCAAGCAGATGAACGCTCGTGCCCAGGAGCTGGGCTGCACCGGCACGAACTTTACCTGTGCCCACGGCCTGTTTGACTACGGCAACGTGTCCACCGCGCAGGATCTGGCAAAGATCGCCGCCGCCTGTGCGGCAAACCAGACCTTTGCACAGGTGGCGGGCACCGCCAGCTATGTCCTGCCGGCCACGAACCTCCGCAAGGCTGAGCACACCATCAGCAGCTCCAACAGCCTGATGAACAGCGAGAGCGCCAACTACCGGGAGTATGTCCGGTGGGTCAAGGGCGGCTTTACCACGCTGGCAGGCCGCTGCATCGTGGCCTTTGCGGAAAAGGACGGCCACACCTACGGGCTGGTGATCCTTGGCTGCGATACGCCGGACCACCTCTTTGCCGAGTGCGATGATCTGTTCGACTGGGCCTTTGCCAGCTTTGCGGACCGTCCGCTGGTGGACACCCAGACCGAGATCACCACCGTGGCGCTGACCAAGTGCCGCACCGAACCGATGGTGGCGCTGTATGCCGCTGCGCCGGTCAGCGGCTACGGCCACGCGGATGATATCGTTACCTACTCCTTCGACCTGCCGGAGAGCATTGCGGCCACCGTCAAGAGCGGCAGTGTGGTGGGTACAGCCACCGTGTATCTGGACGGCGATGAAGTGGGCACGGTAGACCTTGTGACCCACAAGGAGTATGTCTCCGATTTCCGCACCGACACCAAAGCCACAGCGCTTCTGCTGTGTGCACTGCTGTTCATCCTCGCTGCATTAACAGCGGTCACTCTTGCCGCGGGCGGTGGCTCGCTGAACCTTAAAAGGAGAAAGCACCGCAGATAAAGTGCATGGGCTTGACAATTTTGGAAAATAAGCTATACTGAAAATACAAAGGCGCTGGCCCACAAACGGCTAGTTCCTTACCATACTAGTCAAAAAGAAAAATGACCGGTCGTGTTGGGGAACAAGAGGCGGTCATTTTTTCTTTTTATCATCACTGTGAGAAACAGTCCATGTAATTTCAAACGTAACGTAGATCGCTCCGCCAAGAAGCGTGAGCAGAAGCACGACCTGTTCAAACGTCATGGTGCATCCCCCCTTTCTGCCCTTGGGCAAAACCGGGGATGCGAAAGCTCCAAAGAAAAAATCGCCTTGCCCGGCGCGCCTAGGTGCCGGTAAGGAACAGCCGCCTGCGTTTTGGGACACAGCGCCTTCGTACCGCAGATGCGGCAATTACAGAATACCACAGCAAACTGCAAAAAACAATAAAGAACAGCGAAAAAGCGGCGCTCAGTGCCTTGCAACAGGCTCTGAGCGCCGCTTCTTTTGCGCTTATTGGTTGAGGAACTTGATAAAGTGGTAAGATTCCACGATCTGGAAATACTTGATGATGCGCGGGTACAGGGGTTCGGCCTTTTCGCCGAACTGCTGCTTCATGCAGTCAGCAAGCTGTGCAACGGTCTTCTGGCCGTCAATCAGCGGCCAGAGATAGCTGCCGGTCTCGTCCAGATGCACCTGTGTGGTGCGCGGTTTATGGAACACTTTTTGCGCGATCGTATTGAACACACCGGTGTTCTCCACCTCAAGGGTGATAAGGCCGGTGGCTTCGTCTGTGTGCCAGCGCAGGGTTTCCGCCCGCTGCGGAATGAGGTCCAGATAGTTGATGGACTGCTTTTTCTTACTCATCAGTTCTTCTTTTTCTTCATGGAGAAGGCCAGCAGGCATGCGATCATCACGATCATCAGGACCACGCCGCCAATGTTGCCCAGATCAATGCTCAGTGCAGTGCTGATGCCGAACACGGCAAACACAGCCAGCAGGATGCCCACAAGGCCCTCGCCTGCGATCATACCGGCACAGAACAGGGTGCCGCGGGTGGTCTGCTCTTCCTTGAGCTTCGCGTCAACATTCTTGCGGCTGTCCATGAACCAGCGCACAACACCGCCGATCATGATGGAGGTGTTCAGGTAGATGGGCAGATACAGGCCGATGGCGAACGGCATCACGGGGATGCGCAGGACCTCCAGAGCAATGGCAAGGAACACACCGGTGAACACCAGGTTCCAGGGCAGGTTGCCGCCCATGATGCCCTCGACGATCATCTTCATCAGGGTAGCCTGCGGTGCGGGGACCTCGGCACCGCCGTAGCCCCATGCGCTGTCCAGCAGGTACAGCACACCACCGATGGCCAGACCGGCGGCAATCACGCCGATCAGCTCACCGATCTGCTGCTTGACCGGGGTCGCACCCAGCAGGTAGCCGGTCTTCAGGTCCTGAGAGGTATCCGCAGCAATGGCAGCGCAGATGCAGATGACAGAGGCGATGGCCATGGAGCCGATCATGCCCTCGATGCCAACGTTGCCGGTGGCCTTCAGGATCATGGTAGCGATCAGCAGGGTGGCAATGGTCATGCCGGAGACCGGGTTGTTGGAACTGCCGATCATGCCGACCATACGTGCAGAGACGGTGGAGAAGAAGAAGCCGAAGATGACGATCAGCAGAGCACCCAGCGGGCTGACGGGGATGGCCGGAGCCAGCCAGATGATGAGGATGATGAGCAGGATGCCGCCCAGAATAAAGGGCATGGGCAGGTCCTTCTCGGTACGGGAGGTGCCGGAAGCACTGCCGCCCTTCATGCTCTTCATGGCATCACGGAAGGTGGATGCGATCAGAGGCAGGCTCTTGATCAGCGAGATGATACCGCCGGTAGCAATGGCACCTGCGCCGATATACTTGACGTAGTTGGACCAGATGGCGTCTGCACCGCCTGCTGCATACAGATCAGCAATGGTGGTGCCGGCTGCTGCCGGGTACAGGGAGATGTTTGCGCCGAACAGGCAGATCAGCGGGATAATGACCATCCAGCCCACCAGAGAACCGGTGAACATGTAGGAAGCGGTCTTGGGGCCGACGATGTAGCCCACGCCCAGCAGAGCGGGGTACACTTCCATGCCCAGAGCACCCTTGAAGGAGCTGAAGGCCACGGCAATGTCGGCGGGGATCATCTTCAGGCCATCGACGATGAACTTGAAGATGGCTGCCAGACCCATGCCGGAGAACACGGTGGAGGCGTTTGCACCGCCCTCTTCACCGGCCAGCAGAACGTCTGCACAGGCGGTGCCTTCCGGGTACAGCAGGGTGGCGTGTTCCTTGACGATCAGGGCGTTGCGCAGGGGCACCATGAACAGAACGCCCAGAATGCCGCCGCACAGGGCGATCAGGGTGATCTCCAGGATGCTGGGCTTGTCGCACAGACCCTCTTTTGCCCACAGGAACAGTGCGGGCATGGTGAAGATGGCACCGGCGGCCAGGCTCTCGCCTGCGGAACCGATGGTCTGCACCATGTTGCTCTCCAGAATGGAGTTCTTCTTGAGCAGGACGCGGATCACGCCCATAGAAATGACTGCTGCCGGGATGGAGGCAGAAACAGTCATGCCGACGCGCAGGCCCAGATAGGCATTTGCAGCGCCGAAGACCACGGACAGGATGATGCCCATGATCACAGAGGTCGCCGTCATTTCTGCGGTGATCTTTTCCGCAGGAATATACGGCTTGAAGGATTCTTGATCTTTCATGCTTGCACTCCTTGCGACAGCACAAGCGCCTTGCTTTTGGGGGCAGGGCGCTTGTGCTGTCCGTTTTCCGATTTCCTAAACACGCGCATCCCATCCAAAAGGACGCGCTGGCACATACTCTATTATACTAAAGTATGACTGAATTGGCAACTGGAAATGTACACAAGAAATTTACAAAAAATTCGTTTATTCAAGCATTTTGCGGGAAATTTGGGCAAAAGCGTGCGAAAAAATTCCATATGATCCAAAAACTGTACGCATATGGAGAACAGCTTTGCGGAAAAGAATGCCTTTTAACAGCGTGCGCGCCTGTCCAGAGGAAGGATGGAAAAGCTTTCCTTTTCCCTGCTTTCGGCGGGCCTTGGACAAAGCTGAAAAAAGCCCCGGGTCTTTCCTCGACTGAACCAGCCGAGGAAAATTCCCGGGACGCTCATATATTATAAAGAGTGCTTTTACACGGCCCCATAGATGCCGTGCACCGATACTTCGCCGGTAAAAACGTGCACTTCGCCGCTGTCGGTGCGCACCACCAGACGGCCCTCTTCGTCCACATCGACGGCTTCGCCTGCACCCTGCCCGCCGTCCGGCAGGTCGAAGGTGACCCGGCGGCCCAGATTGACGCAGGCGGCTTTGTATTCCTCCCGGAAGGGGGCAAAGCCATCGCGGGCAAACACATACATGTTGCGGTCAAAGCCAAAGTCGGTCAGGCCCTCGGCCAGCCATGCGGGGTCGGTGGAAAGATCCACCTTTGCGCCCTGCAGCGCCAGCGAGGTGCCGTTGGGCAGACCGGCGGCATCAAAGTAGCTCTGCGGCTGGGCCAGATTGATGCCGATGCCGCACAAAATGCCCCGGCCCTGCTGCTGGTAGCCGTAGCTCACGCCCTCGCACAGGATGCCCACGATCTTTTTGCCGTTGAGCAAAAGGTCGTTGGGCCACTTGATCTGGCAGTCCACGCCGTAGCGCAGCTTGAGCTGGGTGCGCACGGCAAGGCTTGCCAGCAGCGGCAGGGTGGCAGGCTGGGCCAGCGGTTCCCGGATGGCTACTGTATAATACAGGGCCTTGCCCTCGGCGTTCACCCAGCTGCGGCCCAGACGGCCCCGGCCTGCGGTCTGGTTCTCGGTATACACCGCACCCACCGGGCCGAACTCTTCAAAATGTTCCTTCACGTAAGCGTTGGTGCTGCCGCATTCCGGCAGATAGCGCACCTCATTGATGCTCATTGTTTGGGTACCTCTTTATGTTCATAGGCGGTCACTTTGCCTTCGTCCAGCGTCAGGATGCCGTAGGTGTCCGGCCCGGTGTAACACCGGCCGCAGGAGCCGGGGTTGAACAAAAACACCTTGCTGCGGGTCTCTGCATGGGGGATGTGGGTGTGACCGAACAGCGCCACCTCGGCACCCCGGGCAGATGCGGCATCTGCCAGCGTATCCAGATCGTATTTCACACCGTACATATGACCGTGAGTGTAAAAGATCACCACGCCGTCAAAGGCGGCAAGGCCGTCGGTGGGTTCCAGTGCACCGTAATCGCAGTTGCCCGCCACCGAGTAGGCCCGCAGCTTGGGGCACAGCGTCAGAGCCAGTTCCAGATCCCGCAGGCCGTCGCCCAGAAAGATCAGGGCATCGATGCTTTTGCTCTCTTTCATCAGCACGCGCTCAATGGCGGCACGTCCGCCGTGGCTGTCGCTCAAAACCAGAAGCTTTGTCACAAAAGGGGTCCTCCTCTATTACCATTTACCTGAGATGCTGTCATTCACCAGCCTGCTGGCCCTGTTGCAATACCAGCAGCTGCTTGTACACTTCGCTTTTAGAATAAGGTGTGCCCTGTGCCGCCGCCTTGGCTGCGGCGGTGGGGCCAAAGCCCTGCCCGATCAGCTCCAGCGCCCGCTGCGCTGCCTGCTCCAGCGTCAGCTCCTGCTCCGGGTCGGCGGTCTCCGGCGCACCGGCCATCACCAGCACATACTCGCCGCGCGGCTCGTTGGTCTTGTAGTGCTCCACCGCCTCGCCGAGGGTAGTCTTCCAGATATCCTCGTGCAGCTTTGTCAGCTCCCGGCACAGGGTGATGCTGCGGTCTGAGCCAAAGGCATTGGCCAGATCGTCCAGCGTGGTGCGCAGCTTGTGGGGTGCTTCGTAAAAGATGGTGGTGCGCTTTTCCTGCAAAAGCTCAGCCAGCCGCTCTTTTTTCTGCTTGCGGTTCACGGGCAGAAAGCCCTCGAACACCCAGCGGGAGGTGTCCTGCCCGGACACGGCCAGCGCTGTGACGCAGGCGGAAGCCGCCGGTACTGGCACTACCTTGATGCCCCGGGCCAGTGCGTCCCGCACGATCACCTCGCCCGGGTCGGAAACGCAGGGCATGCCCGCATCACTGCACAGGGCACAGCTCTCGCCTGCTTCAATGCGGCGCAGGATGCCCTCACCCTTCTGCAGGGCGTGCTCATAGTAGCTGACCATGGGCTTTTTCAGGCCCAGAAAGTTCAGCAGCTTCATGGTCACACGGGTGTCCTCGGCGGCAATAAAGTCTGCCGCGCCAAAGGTGGCCGCTACGCGCGGCGGCATATCGTCCAGATTGCCGATGGGCGTTGCCACGATATAAAGAGTTCCTGCCATAGTTTACCTCCCATATAACGCCGCACCGGCGCTGATCAACACATCCGGCTCCACCCGCAGGCCGGTCTTGCGGTTCTTCTGCGCTTCCACAAGGAAGAGCCATGGCGCGCCGTCCGCCTTGTTCTTTACAAAGGCCAGCCGCTTCGGCTCCAGCCGGTTGGCCCGCAGCACCGCCAGCACCTCCGCCAGCCGTTCCGGCCGGTGGCACAGCGCAAAGCGCCCGCCGTCCTTCAAAAGGCGGAACGCACACTGGCACACATCGTCCAGTGTGCAGGTGTTCTCGTGCCGGGCAAGGGCGTGGGCTGCGTTTTGGCTTTGGGGCCCATCCGTGAAATAGGGCGGATTGCACGCACACACGTCAAAACTGCCCTCGCCCTGCCGGAAAGCGCGCAGGTCGGCACAGACAGGCTCAATGTGCCCGATGTCCTGCTCCTGCACCGCAGCGGAAAGCAGAGCGCTGCCCTCGGGCTGCAGCTCCAGCCCCATGCAGGGGCCGCGGTGGCCGCGGTCGTGCCATTCCAGCGCCACGATGCCGCAGCCGGAGCACAGGTCTGCGGCCTTCTGGGCGCGCTTTGGCTCACAGAAACGGGCCAGCAGCAGCGCGTCGGAGCCAAAACGATGCTCCGGCGAGCAATAAACCATAGTTCTATTATACAAGACTTCGGTAGAATGTTCCATAGATAAGTGTGCCGTACCCTCTCAAAAAAATGCGTGGAATTGCTCGGGGAATTTGTGCGAATTACTGCAAAACAAAAAAGCAGCAGACCTGCTTTGGACAGGCCTGCTGCTTTTGATGCGTTTTTTGTGCAGCTGCTAAAATTATTCAGCAGTGATAGCACCGGTGGGGCAAGCACCCTCGCAAGCGCCGCAGTCGATGCAAGCGTCTGCGTTCACAGAAGCAACACCATCAACGGTGATAGCGCCAACCGGGCAAGCGCCCTCGCAAGCGCCGCAGCCAACACATGCGTCAGAAACCTTGTGTGCCATAATAAACTCTCCTTTTTATCTCCGTGCCCGAAGTATTGTATGAAGAGTCATGTATGGCACGGCTGTGCATGTCTCTCCGGAAATCATATCCTTGCCTGCATTTTAACAAAGCAGGTGAGAAAAGGCAAGACTAACCGTGACCCGAAAAACACAAAAGTCTGTTTTTTGTTGGGTTGCACAAAAGCACAGGCTAACTTATGGCCAAATTTGCAGGAGTTTTTTGGCAAAAATCACGAAGAGCAGTTAGTTTTAGCAGACTAACTCCTCAGAACCTCCGGCGCGTCCCTCACTCCTTTTCGGCAGCGCGCTTCCGGGCGCAGCCGCCGCCCGCGCAGCGCTTTTCGCCATCGTCGGAGGAAGCCACCACCGGGGCCGGGTTGCGCACGCCGGAGTAATCGTCGTCCGGGTCCGGGCGGCGGGGTGCACGCTTGCCGCCGCTGATATATTCGCACACGCCCACCTTATAGTAACGGGGCGAAAGGCTTTCGGTGCCGCAGCGCACCCGCAGGTAGCCGGAAACCGGGTTCACCTCCAGCACGGTGCCAAGACCGTCCGGCGTGCGCACGGTGCTGCCCACCATGGGCATGATGCTGTTCAGGTACTCGTAGGCGCTTTCCTCGTAGGCAAGGCAGCACATCAGCCGGCCGCAGGCACCGCTGATCTTGGTGGGGTTCAGCGAAAGGCCCTGCTCTTTTGCCATCTTGATGGAGACGGGCTGGAAGTCCTTTAAAAAGCGGCTGCAGCAGAAGGGCTGGCCGCAGATGCCAAGGCCGCCGATCATCTTGCTCTCGTCCCGCACGCCGATCTGGCGCAGCTCGATGCGGGTGTGGAAGATACCGGCCAGATCCTTGACCAGCTCGCGGAAGTCCACGCGGCCATCGGCGGTAAAGTAGAACATGATCTTGGAGCGGTCTAGGGTATACTCGGCCTCCACAAGCTTCATTTCCAGGCCATGGCGGGAAATGCACTCCTGACAGGTGCGGTAGGCGCGCTTTTCGTCCTCACGGTTCTGGCGCATCCGGCGGATATCCACGCTGTCGGCCATGCGGGTAATGGGCTTGAGGGCCTTGGGCACTGCCGCATCGGCGATCTCCCTCACGCCCTGCACCACCTCGCCGCACTCAACGCCGCGGGCGGTCTCCACGATCACATATTCGCCGGTTTTGATGTCGGCCCCGGCGGGATCAAAATAATAGCTTTTGCCGTTCTCTTTGAAACGGACGGAGATGACTTTTTTCATAGTGTTCCTCGTTTTTATTGGTCGAATCTATAGGATAAGGCCCGAAAAAGAGCCTGCTGATCCATTCTGTACTCTAGTATAACATATTCAAATGCACATTTCCACGCAAAAAACAAAAAGCGGCTCTGGCGCTTCAGCAGAAAAATTTTAAAAAGGTGCAACAATCTGCCCTGCTGCCGCGTATCCATAAAGGAAGACTGACCGAATTTGGTCGCACCCGCAGCCGGAAAATGGAAAAACGGAACGGCAAATGTTAAAATCTTGCGAAAGTATCCAAAGAATCGCAAAAGAATCCCACCCCGCTCTTGCAAGGCGGGGGCTTGCGTGTATAATAAAAATGTTGAAGTGTAGCCTTTCCCGCAGGGAAAGCAGCTGTCCTGCTTTGCGGCAAGGCAGAGAAACGGTAGGAGAAAATGGAAAAATTCAGTGTCAAAAAGCCGTTTACGGTGCTGGTTGCAGTGGTCATGATCCTGATCCTGGGCTTTGTGGCGGTCACAAAGATGGATACGAACCTGCTGCCCAACGTGAACACACCGTATCTGATGGTGGTCACCGTGTATCCTGGTGCAAGCCCGGAGCGCGTGGAGAGCGAGGTCTCGGATGTGCTGCAGAACTCGCTCACAGTGCCGGGCGTGTCCAAGATCACCGCAACATCGGCAGAAAACTACAGCCTGCTGCTGATGGAGTTTACCGAGGATACGGATATGAACAGCGCACTGGTCAAGGTGTCCAACAAGCTGGATCAGGCCAAAAGCGACCTGCCCAGCACCTGCCTGACCCCCTCCATCATTGAGTACAGCCTGAACATGAACGCTTTCATGACGGTGGCTGTCAGCCGCGAAGGTGCCGACCAGTACGAGCTTTCTGAGTTTATCCAGAACACCCTTGTGCCGGAAGTGCAGCGCAAGGGCGGTGTGTCCAGCGTTTCGTCCAGCGGTCTGGTGGAAAAGCTGGTGCAGGTGCAGCTCAATCAGGATAAGATCGACGAGATCAACGCAAAGCTGCTGGAACTGATCGATACCCAGCTGGCTGCAGCCCGCTCCCAGCTGGAAAGCGCCGAGGCACAGATCACCGCCGGACGCAGGGAATACGAAAAGCAGCTGAAAAACTTTGGCAATACGGTGTCCAACTCGGTCATGAGCCAGATGAGCACCGAGGTGGGCGCCGCAGTGGAAACGGTGCGTGCGCAGGCGCAGGCTCTTCTGGAAAGTGTGAACAGCCTGATCGCTGTGGTCAAGGAGCCTGAGATCCAGCAGGCCCTGATCGAGGTGCGCAACGGTCTGCAGAAGGTCATGGACAAGTTCAACGAGACCGGTATGCGGGATATCGACTCTCTGATCGATATTGTGGCTGAGCTGCGCACCATTACCGATAAGCTCACTACCGCCCTGCAGAAACTGCAGGAGCGCGTGAACACCGAGACCGGCTCCGAAGGCAGCACCGCAGAGGATCTTGCCAATGAGATGCAGCTGCAGGAAAGCCTGAATGTGGTCTATAACACGCTGGAAAGCACCATCAAGGCCATGGACAATGTGCCCCAGCTGATGACCGAGTTCTCCGGCGCACTGGGCAGCTTCTCCCAGCAGCAGCTCAACGCCTATATGCAGTTCACCGAAGCGCGTGAAATGCTGAACGAGTACGAAAAGCAGCTGGAGGCTGCCAAGGCAGAGTACGAGACGGCCAAGACCAACGCTCTGGCACAGGCCGATGTGACAAAGCAGCTGGACATTGAAACGCTGGCGCAGCTCATCTATGCCCAGAACTTCTCCATGCCGGCCGGTTACGTGCAGGATCAGGACGGCGAGTCCTGGCTGCTGAAAGTCGGCGAAGAGTACAACAGTGTGAAGGATATCAGCGGTGCCCTGCTGCTGCATGTGGAGGGCTACGGCGACGTGCGCCTTTCTGATGTGGCGGATGTGGAGGTCATTGATAACTCCGCCGACAGCTACACCCGCCTGAACGGCGAAAAGGCATCCATCCTCAAAATCTATAAGAATGCGACTTCCAGTGCAGGCGAGGTCTCCGACAACTGCCTGACCGCATTTAAAGAGCTGGAAAAACAATACGACGGCCTGCACATGGTGGTGCTGTCCAATCAGGGCAACTACATCACCATCGTCATCAACAGCATCCTCACCAGCATGGTGGTGGGCGCTGCACTGGCCATCATCGTGCTGGCCATCTTCCTGAAGGATATCAAGCCCACCCTCGTGGTCGGCATCAGCATCCCGCTGTCCGTTCTGTTCGCGGTGGTGCTCATGTACTTTACCGGGCTGGACCTGAACGTGATGACCCTGGCCGGCCTTTCCCTCGGCATTGGTATGCTGGTGGATAACTCGGTGGTCGTCATTGAGAACGTCTACCGTCTGCGCAGCCGCGGCGTGCCTGCGGCCCGCGCTGCCGTGCAGGGCACAAAACAGGTGGGCATGTCGGTGGTGGCCTCCACCCTTACCTCGGTGTGCGTGTTCCTGCCGGTGGTGTTCTCGGCCAGCATTGTGCGCAGCCTGATGATGCCCATGTCCCTGTGCATCGGTTACTGCCTGATGGCCTCCCTCATCGTGGCGCTCACGGTGGTCCCGGCGGCGTCCTCTACTGTGCTGAAAAAAGCTGAACCCAAGCGCCTTGCCTGGTTTGAAAAGGTGCAGGAAAAGTATGCCCATAGTCTGAAATGGTGCCTGCAGCACCGTGCCCTGCCCCTGATCGCGGCGGTGGTGCTGCTGGTGTTCAGCGGCTGGCAGGTGCTGAACATGGGCGTGGAGCTGCTGCCCAGCATCACCAGCAACGAGGCGCAGATCACCCTGTCCACCGCCGACGGCCTGACCAAGGAGGAATCCTATGCCATTGCGGGTCAGGTGGCAGAGGCGGCCCTGAATGTAGAAAACGTGGAAGAGGTGGGCATCACCACCGACACCAGCATGGCCGGTCTGGATATCAGCCAGCTGGGCCTGCCCACCGCCATTACCGATATCCTGAACTCCGCCAATGCCTACGGCAGATACAAGATCAATGTTATGATGAGCAAGAGCCTTTCCTCCCGTGAGGTGGAAAAGACCCGGCAGGCCATGGAGGATGCAGTGTCCCAGATCGAGAATTGCACCGCTGAGGTCAAGCTGTACGGCATGACCGATGATCTGACCAGCCAGCTGGCCACCGGCCTGTCGGTCAAGGTCTACGGCAAGGATCCGGAAACGCTGACCACCGTTTCCGAGAAGGTAATGGAGATCGTCAACGATACCGAGGGCTTTGCCAATGCGGACAACGGCCTTGGCAGCGGCGATGCCACCATCATCCTGAAGGTGGACCGCGACAAGGTGCGCGCCTACGGACTGACCGTTGCGCAGGTGTACCAGCAGATCGCGGCAAAGCTCACCACCACCGCCACGGCCCAGACCCCCGTCACGGTGAACGGCACCACCATGGATGTCCAGATCACGGACAATCTGGACCCTGTCACCAAGGAAAACATGATGGAGCTTACCTTTGAGACCACCGAAATGTCGGCAGACGGCACAGTGACCAATGGTACCTGCACCCTGAACGATATCGCCAGCTGGACCACCGGCACCGCACCGGATGCCATTACCAGCGAGAACCAGACCGAGTTTGTCACTGTGACGGCAGATACGCTGAAGGGCTACAACACCATGGTGCAGTCCCGCGTGCTGCAGAAGAAGCTGGATGAGTACGCAGCCAGCGGTGAGATGCCGGAGGGCTGCAGCACCACGCTGGGCGGCGAGACCGAGGGCACCGACTACATGGTGAACGAAATGGTGCAGTGGATGGCTCTGGCCCTGCCCTTTGTATATCTGGTCATGGTGGCACAGTTCCAGAGCCTGCTGTCCCCCTTCATCGTGCTGTTCACGGTGCCGCTGGCCTTTACCGGCGGCCTGCTGGGTCTGCTGGTCACCGGCCAGCAGCTCACCATGATCTCCCTGATGGGCTTCATCGTGCTGATGGGCACTGTTGTCAACAACGGCATCGTGTTCGTGGACTATGCAAACCAGCTGCGCATTGGCGGCATGGAGCGCCGCGCTGCGCTGGTGGCTACCGGCAAGACCCGTATGCGCCCCATCCTCATGACCACCCTGACCACCGTGCTGGCCATGCTGCAGCTGGTGTTCAGCGGCGATATGGCAAGCCAGCTGATGAGCGGCATGGCCATCGTCATCATCTGCGGCCTGAGCTACGCTACCCTGATGACCCTGTATATCGTTCCGGTGCTGTACGATATCCTGTTCAAGAAGCCGCCGCTCAACGTGGATGTTGGCAGTGACGATGATCTGGACGACATTCCGGACGATGCAGCCGAGTTCATTGCGGCGCAGAAGTCTGCGGGCACGGCACAGCCGGAAGCCTGACGACAGCATGACGATTTAGAATGCGCGCCGCTTTGCTTTGCGTATCATCAGCGGAAGAATTATTTATAATAGAGCAATGCCGGGCGGTCTGCGGACCGCCCGGCATTGCGTTTTCACGGGAAAGGTCGTAACGGGAAGCGGCATCTGCTGCTGTCGGCGTACCGCCGTCGCGCAGCGACTCAAAATCGGCGCAACACAAAAAATCCTCTAGCGGAGCGACTTGGATTTTTTGTATGGAGCCTTTCTGCTTTGGGGTTACTAGGGGCGAGCAGCCCCTAGTTCGTGCCTCCCGCGCCTCGAAAGTAGCGGGTGCTTTTCTGGTTCTCTTTTGGCACGCAAAAGAGAACGTACCCGGCGGTAATGCTTTTTACAAAAGGCATGAAACTCAATCCACGCGAAAACGCTCTGCGCGGGAAGCTCCTCTTTCCGGTTACATGCCCCGCCAACTGAATAATTTCAACAAAAAATAGCTGGAAAATTGGATGCAAATTCTAAAATCCGTTCCCCACAAAGATATAAAACTGTGATATAATCATAAATAAGATAGAATACAGTGGAAGTCTGCCTGACTGTATGTCCGAGTAAAATCTGAGGAGGCGAATGCCCAATGGCACAGATCCGCTCCAAGCCCTTCGGTGTGACCAAACAGGGCGCAAATGTTACAGAGTACATCCTTTCCAACCCCGGCGGCCTGACGGTGAGCGTTCTGGACTACGGATGCATCATTAAAAACATCATCGTTCCGGCCAAGAACGGCCCGGTGGATGTCGTGCTGGGCCACGACACCATGGCAGATTATGAGGATGACTTCACGTCCTCCGGCAGCACCTGCTGCGGCGCGTTCGTGGGCCGCTATGCAAACCGCATCGAGAATGCCACCTTCAGCGTGGGCGGCAAGACCTACCAGCTGGAAGCCAACAATGGCCCCAACCATCTGCACGGCTGCTTTTCGCGCAAGCTGTACCGGGTGAAGGCCTTTGGCGACACCCTGCTGATGGAGGCCGAGAGCCCGGACGGCGAGGACGGCTTCCCCGGCAACCTGAAGCTGGCGGTGCGCTATACCCTCACCGAGGACAATACCTTCCGCATGGATTACCGCGTCTCTTCGGATGCGGATACCATCGTGAACCTCACGAACCACAGCTACTTCAACCTGAACGGTGAGGGCGATATTCTGGGCCAGAAGCTGCGCATCTATGCCTCTAACTATCTGGAAGGCAACAATCAGACCTGCCCCACCGGTGCCATTCTGCCGGTGGCAAACACCCCCATGGATTTTACCGAGGGAAAGCTCATTGGCCGGGATATCGACACCGGCTTTGCCCAGACCACCATGGTGGGCGGTGGCTACGACCACTGCTTTGTGATCGACCGCGCCCGCGGCTCCAGCCAGAGCATCTGCGCATGGGTCACCAGTGAAAAGACCGGCATCAGCATGAAGCTGTACACCACCCAGCCGGGCATCCAGTTGTACACCGGAAACTTTTTGCAGGACTGCCCCACCCCCGGCAAGGGCGGCGTGCCCATGCAGAAGTACGGCGGCTTTGCGCTGGAGACCCAGCACTACCCCTGCAGCCCTTCCCACCCGGAGTTCCCCACCACGGTGTTGCGGGCAGGCAAGGTGTTCCGCGCCACCACCACCCTGCGCTTTTTCACCGGCAAGCAGTGCGGAAAATTGTAAAAAATGATGCACCACACAAAAACGTCTGCTCCGGCAGACGTTTTTTGCGTGGCAGGAGGAGAACTCCCCCAGTCGCCTACGGCGACAACCCTCTCAGTCTGCTCCCGATGGTCGCAGCCAGCTCCCCCGAAGGGGGCGCTTTTTGGAATCTTCCGGTCAGCGCGAATAAAGCTCCCCCTGAGAGGAAAGACTTCCCCCGGCCGGGGGAAGTCTTTCCTCAAAGTGGGAGCCTTTGGCAGTCCACGCAAAGTTCCCGGTTTTGCCAAGGGCTCTCCCTTTGGGAGAGCTGGCGCGTCAGCGCCTGAGAGGGCGAGGATGCTGACACGCCATTTCTATGTTTTGCACAAACCGTGCCTTTTATCCATGACAAAATGCCAAAAAACGTTTTTAAATCAAAACCTCGAAAACAAAGATGCAACAAAAATTCATCTAAATAGAAGACGCATCCCTTGATTCTGAGCCATAAAAGCGGTATTCTTTAGGCAAGGCCGGGGAATGCCGGCATCAACTGTAATGTAAATGAGTGAGAGAGGTACTAGGCTATGGCAATTTTGGTTTCCGGCGGCGCCGGTTATATCGGCAGCCACACCTGCATCGAACTGTTGAACGCTGGCTACGACGTTGTTGTGGCAGATAACTATTACAATGCATCTCCGGTGGTGCTGGACCGCATCAAGCAGATCACCGGCAAGGACTTCCGCTTTTACAAGGCAGATATGACCAAGCACGAGGATGTGGAGCACATCTTCTCTGAGTGCCCGGACATTACTGCTGTGATCCAGTTTGCAGCCTACAAGGCCGTGGGCGAGAGTGTTTCCAAGCCCATTGAATACTATTACAACAACCTCAACTGCACGCTGGTCATTCTGGACGTGATGCGCCATCACAACTGCCACAACTTCGTGTTCAGCTCTTCCGCAACCGTCTATGGCGACCCCGCCAGCGTGCCCATCACCGAGGACTTCCCCACCGGTGCCACCACCAACCCCTACGGCACGACCAAGGTGTTCACCGAGCGCATCCTGCAGGATGTGTGCAAGGCAGACCCCAGCCTGAACGTGGCCCTGCTGCGCTACTTCAACCCCATTGGTGCGCACAAGTCCGGCCTCATCGGCGAGGACCCCAACGGCATCCCCAATAACCTCATGCCCTACATCGCCAAAGTGGCCGTGGGCAAGCTGGAAAAGGTGCATGTCTTTGGCAACGACTATCCCACCCCGGACGGCACCGGCGTGCGCGACTACATCCACGTGGTGGATCTGGCCCGCGGCCATGTGTGCGCCATCAAGAAGCTGGAAACGAACTGCGGCCTGTTCATCTGCAATCTGGGCACTGGCAAGGGCTACAGCGTGCTGGATGTGATCCACGCATTCTCCAAGGCCTGCGGTAAGGAGATCCCCTATGTGATCGACCCGCGCCGCCCCGGCGACATTGCCGAGTGCTATGCAGACCCCACCAAGGCAAAGAACGAGCTTGGCTGGGTGGCGGAATACGGCATTGAGGAAATGTGTGCCGACAGCTGGAACTGGCAGAAGAACAATCCCGATGGCTACCACACTGTGAAGTAACGTATCAAAACGGAGCACCGCATCTTCCCGCCTGAGAGGATGCGGTGCTTTTTTGTGTGCAAACTCCCTCCGTCAAAACCTGACGGTTTTGCCAGATTCCCCTTTTTGTCATCTGCGGTGACATCTGTTCCTCTCTTTGTCACCTGCGGTGACATTTCTCCCCGGCGCGGGGAAAATCTGTCCCGGCCGGGGGAAGTCGTCCTCGGAGAGAGAGCCTCTGGCGTGCCTGCAAGCTTTGCGTTTTAGCTGCAAACTTTCCCGCTATGCCAAAGGCCCCATCCCAGAGGGGGCTGTCTGCGCAGCAGACTGGGGGAGTTAAACCTTCACCATTTTATCTATTGACAACCGCGCAAAGTTAGCCTATATTACTATTGTTAACACAAACTAACACACTTTGACAGTGGATAAAATGAGAAGGTCGATCTTATGACATTAAAAGAATTGCAGATCGGAAAAAGCGCTGTTGTGGATACCGTCGGCGGCAGCGGCGCACTGCGCCAGCATTTTCTGGATATGGGCCTGATCCCGGGGGTGGAGGTCACGCTGGTCAAGCTGGCACCCATGGGCGACCCCATGGAGCTGCGCATCCATGGCTATGAGCTGACCCTCCGGCTGGACGATGCCGCGCAGATCGGCATCACCCCCACCGAAAAGGCCCCGGCAATGTCGGCGGCTCCGGCAGATGATAAAATGGTGGATCACCCCGGCCTTGGCGAGGGCGGCAAATACCACATCAAAAAGGGGGAGAATCCCCTGCCCGAGGGCAAGACCCTCACCTTTGCGCTGGCGGGCAACCAGAACTGCGGTAAGACCACCCTGTTCAACCAGCTCACCGGTTCCAACCAGCATGTGGGCAATTTCCCGGGCGTGACGGTGGACCGCAAGAGCGGTGCCATCAAGGGCCACCCGGAGACCGAGGTCACCGACCTGCCGGGCATCTACTCCATGTCCCCCTATTCCAGCGAGGAGATCGTCACCCGCCAATTCATCATCGGCGAAAAGCCCACCGGCATCATCAACATCGTGGATGCTACCAACATCGAGCGCAACCTCTACCTGACCATGCAGCTCATGGAGCTGGACACCCCCATGGTGCTGGCGCTGAACATGATGGACGAGGTGCGCGGCAACGGCGGCACGGTGCGCATCAACAAGATGGAGGCCATGCTGGGCATTCCGGTCGTTCCCATTTCCGCCGCCAAGAATGAGGGCGTGGATGAGCTGGTAGACCATGCCCTTCATGTGGCAAAGTATCAGGAGCGGCCCGGCCGCATGGATTTCTGCAGTGAGGACGACCACGGCGGCGCGGTGCACCGCTGCATCCACGGCATCATCCATCTGATCGAGGACCACGCCAGGGCGGCGGGCATTCCGGTGCGGTTTGCCGCCACCAAGCTGGTGGAGGGCGACCAGCGCATTGAGGAAGCCCTGAAGCTGGATCAGAACGAAAAAGAGATGATCGAACATATCATCGTGCAGATGGAGCAGGAGCGCGGGCTGGACCGCGCCG
>OLVR01001399.1_pt1 | contig 23059 bp, 25 predicted proteins | sample 1673261 | NCBI WGS metagenome assembly OLVR01 (sample SAMEA3178938, study PRJEB25190) | human gut metagenome | biome: human gut; feature: human-associated habitat; material: faeces | place: Austria | collected 2013 | reverse complement strand
TAACAGCCAGTAGGGAACACTGACTACAATACATATCGCCAAGAAACAGACAGTACTATTTTCTAATGTAGCTAATTATTAAAACGGTGTGCAGCTATTGCTGTGTTCCCCGCACTATTCCATAACTATTTATTAACCGCGCTTTCTATGGGAATGAGGAAGCACAAACTATATTAAAACAATGAAAACTTTAAGATTAATCGGAATGGCAGTAATTGCCGTAATTATGAGTGTTAACTTTGCAGCTTGTAGCGATGATGACGATGATACGATAGATACAAGTTCTTTAGAGGGAACTTGGGGACTTGTACGTAGTGCAGGTTGGGAACTTTGCAGTGAAGAAACAGAAAAAGACACTTGGGACTATACTAATGACCCATACAATCCCGATTATGATAGTGAAAAAATCGTTATCAAAAAACTTTCAGATAACACTTATTCAATAACTTCATATTATTATTCAGGTTCAGATTGGCAAATGGACGGTAGTCAAACAGGTACTTTAGACGGAAAGACAATTGTATTAAAAGACCATGACGGTTGGTTTGAGTATGCAAATCCTGTAATAGAAACACTGACAACGGATAAATTAGTTCTCCGTATAAAGTATGATAATGTACAGACTGACCCCGATTATGACCCTGAACATCGTCATAGTGGAGATTTTACAGAGACATACACAAAAATAAAATAAAAAGTGACATACGGTACAAATTATATATTATCTACCATAACATTATATTTTTATGAAAGTACTGAAATTTTTGGGCATAGCCATTATGGCTACAATTATAAATATTAGTTTTATGGCTTGCAATGATGATGACGAAGATAAAGGCAGTTCTAATCCCATTGTAGGAACGTGGCAAGAAGATGAAGATAATGGTAACTACTTTGTTTGGAAGTTCAATGCTGACGGGACTGGAATAGAACAAGAGTATTATAACGGACAACTTGAAGAACCAGCTACATTTACATACACCTATGATACAAAGACAACCGTCTTAACTATTACTTACAAAGAAGAAGGAGACTTAATAGCAGAAGATATTGATACCTATTATGTTACAATCAATGGTAACACAATGAAAGTTAGAGAGTTTTGGGACGGTGGAGAGGATGAAACACCTGATATTTATACAAAGAAATAGTTGTGTTCATCAATGATTAAAGACAGCATTTGAAGTAATTCATTTGCTGTCTTTTTTAAATGTTACAGCTAAATCATTGTGATTTAAAAGGGAATAATTATCTTTGTATTAAACATATTAAGCATGGATAGTAAAGTTACCTATTGGATTGAAATGTCAGATTATGACTTGGAAACAGCAGATGCGATGTTGCTTACAGGTCGTTATCTCTATGTGGGTTTCATGTGTCACCAAACGATAGAGAAAATACTCAAGGCATATTGGACTAACTGTTTGACAGAAGTACCTTTAAAGATACATTCACTATCCAGATTAGCAGAGAAAACAGAATTAGATAAAGAGCTATCAGAAGAACAGTTGGATTTCATTGATAAACTTGAGCCTCTCAACATTGAAGCCCGTTATCCCTCTTATAAAGAAAGATTGATGAAAAGTCTGACTAAAGAATATTGCACAGGACTTTTAAGTCAAACTAAAGAATTACAGTCATGGATAAAGAACAAGCTATAGCCCTCGCCAAACGATATAAAGAAATGGTAGCAGAGAAATTACCATTAAAGGCTCTCTACCTCTATGGCTCGTATAGTAAGGGGAATTACAGAGAGGATAGCGATATAGACATTGCCGTAGTAGTAGAGAGTTTGAACGACAATTATTTTGAAGACACCCCTCTATTATGGAAACTTAGACGTAAGATAAGTAACCTTATAGAACCCGTCTTGCTTATAGAGGATATGAACAATCCTCTTTACTGCGACATTGCAAGAACGGGTATTCTTATCTAAATAAATGATACAAAATAAGAGAAGCAGTATTTAAAACAGATTATTAACATATTTATTAATCAATTCTTGGTATCATCCTAAAGTTAAACCAAAAGTTAAACCGCAGAAACTCTAAAAAGAATCAGTAAGAAAGATAACTATTGTAAAAGGAAGTAGCTCAGTTGGTTGCTGACGAAAGCGCAGCTTTTGGCAGCCGCAGAAGAGCATTAGCCTTCCAAGCTGAGGGTCGCGGGTTTGAGCCCCGTCTTCCGCTCTTCTGAAAATCAGATAGTTATCGCAAGATTTCTATCTGATTTTTGTTTTTAGGCACTTCCGATTTGGCTATGGTTTAAAATTTTATTCATCCAGCTTCAATAATACCCGGCAGCATTATCTCTTGAAATTAAGAAAATATCTATCTTTGCCGCAAATTTAGCTGCAAACTACAATGAATGTGAACATTCCTTCCCGACAAAACATTTTCCGCGAAATGCGGGATTATCTAATGATTGCTTTAGGCATGGTTATGTACGGTATAGGGTGGACAGTTTTCCTGCTTCCCAACGACATTACCACAGGTGGAGTACCGGGTATTGCCTCACTGGTATATTTCGCAACGGGATTACCGGTACAATATGTTTATTTCGGTATTAATTTTATATTGCTACTGCTCGCTATCCGCATTTTAGGATGGAAATTCAGCATTAAGACAATCTTTGCCGTCTTTACCTTGACCTCCTTTCTGTCCATCATTCAACAACTGACAGCCAATGTCCAACTGCTGCACGACCAGCCTTTCATGGCATGTGTCATCGGCGCATCTTTTTGCGGAGGCGGTATCGGCATCGCTTTCTCTTCCAATGGAAGTACGGGCGGAACAGATATTATCGCCGCTATCATCAATAAATATAGAGACATCACATTGGGGCGGGTAATGCTGATTTGCGATCTCATCATTATCTCCTCCAGCTATTTTGTACTGAAAGACTGGGAGAAAGTAGTATACGGCTACGTCACCCTGTACATTTGCAGTTTCGTATTGGATCAGGTAGTGAACAGCGCACGCCAGTCCGTACAGTTCTTCATCATCAGCGAAAAGTATGAAGAGATAGCCAAACATATCAATGTATATCCCCACCGGGGCGCCACAGTTATCAACGCTTCCGGATTCTACACCGGCAAGGAAATCAAAATGCTGTTTGTCCTTGCCAAGAAACGCGAGTCGACCATCATCTTCCGGTTGATAAAAGACATAGACCCGAATGCTTTTGTATCACAGAGTCAAGTGATCGGAGTATATGGAGAAGGATTTGACAAGATAAAAGTGAAATAAGACACCAGTCGGCAAGCGCTTATTCAGCAAGAACGAATTTTCCTTCTTTCCAAACATAACTTACAGGGCGGCGGAGAAACGGTTTTAGTTTTTCTGCCGCTTCTTTTTCCATATAGTCAGGAGTAGTGAAAGTAAAGGTCAGTGTGGCATCCTTACTCGAAAGATCGGCTTTCATCAAAAGCATATCAGCCTGAAGGCGGGCATCTTGATACCGATATACATCTGCCGTATCAGAAGCGGGTGCAATGAAGTTGTCCATATCGGGCACTGATGGCAGATAAGATGTAGATGGCAATTCTTTCCAGTCGGTAGTATAGAAATTAATATGACTGTCACAAACAGGGGCGCACACAGTGGAGACAGTACAGATGAGCCGAGTGCTATCATTCACTGCCAGAAGTTTCATTTGCCAGGAACTCCGGGGTGTTACCTGCACACAAATATAGTCGGAAGTAAGCTCCGTCATTTCCGATTTGCCGCCAAAGCGATTCGTGACTTCCGCTTTCATCTTACTCTCCAGAAAGTCGATGAAGTCTGCACGATTCACCGCTGTAAGCAGCGGACTCAAAGAGTCGGGCATATTAGTAAAACAAGTCTTTGCCAGTTGCGCTGACAAGGAACCGACTCCCATACATACTACAAACAAAAAAACTACCAACTTCTTCACCATGTCATTTCACTATTTTGCCAATATAAATTCCTTATTTCCTGATACACGCTTTACAAACAAGAGCACAACTCACGCAAAAAATACGCATCCACATCATCAAAACCATTCAAACTTTCGCAGTCCACATCCAGCACACCCCATACTTCCCCACCTGTCCGAAGAAGCGGAACCACAATCTCCGAACGCGACAAAGAGCTACACGCAATATGCCCCGGAAAAGCATCCACATCCGGCACAACCAATGTTTCAGCTCTTTCCCATGCTTTTCCGCATACGCCCCGTCCTTTCTTTATCCGCGTACAAGCCACCGGACCTTGAAAAGGAGCAAGTACCAACTCCTCACCTTTTACCAGATAAAATCCTACCCAGAAGAAACCGAAAGTCTCCTTCAGCGCTGCTGCAACGTTGGCAAGATTGGCAATAAGGTCATTCTCATCTGCAATCAAACACTTAATTTGCGGAAGCAACGTACGATACTTTTCTTCCTTGCTGCCATTACTGATACACAGGTCTTCTGCCATAGTTCATCTGATAAAGTCTTATTTGCTCCCCAAATATAGGAAGAACATTCCAATCAACACCAAAATAAGATCCACCGCCTTGCTTTTTAAATTCTTTTCACGGAAGAACAGAGCCCCAAACAAGAACGAGACAACCACACTACCGCGCCGCACCATAGAGACGATAGATATCATGGAATCCTCATAACTCAAAGCGTAGAAGTACACAAAGTCTGCCGCACAAAGAAAGACTGATATACCGATGATAGTCCAGTCCCAACGGAACGGAGTGCTCTCTTTTCTCTTGGGATACCACAGCAACAGGATAATGGGGCACATAATAAATACCTGATATATGTTGTACCACGACTGCACCACCATAGGCGGCAATTGCTTCATCAGATACTTATCGTACAGCCCACTGACAGCACCTGTCACAGCCGCCAGCACAATAAAAAGAATCCATTTATTATGTTTAAAGTCGATGCCTTCTTTCTTACCGGAACGGCTCAACATAAAAAAGGACAGCACCGCCAGCATCACACCTATCCATTGGTAAAGATTCAGCCGCTCACCAAATACGAGCATGGCTCCCACAAGCACCATTACCGGACGCGTCGCATTGATCGGCCCCACAATGGTAAGCGGCAGATGCTTCATCCCGAAATATCCGAATATCCACGAGGACAGCACAATGAAAGACTTGATGATAACAAACTTATGCACATCCCACCCCACAACAGGAACATCGAACATCGTACCGCTTAATACCGCAGGAGTAAAAGCCGATATGAGAATAAACGGAAGGAATATCAAACTGGAGAACACCGTATTCAGAAACAAGACCGGAAGTACGGCATTATCTTTAAGTGCCTGTTTCTTGAAGGCATCATAAAATCCCAGCAATGCTGCCGAGAGAAAGGCTAATAATAACCACATTGATTTTAATTATGAGTTATGAATTATGAATTGGTTACACTACAAGAAGAGGAAGAGGAAAAGTAATCACTTATCACTAACCGCTAATGAAAGCTTCTTCGGGATAGGTAACATCAACCAAGAACAACGCATTACCGGGCACAGAAGTTCCAGCCCGGCACCGGTCTTTCTGCTCAATGATACGGCGGAAACCTTCGACAGTGAGTTTACCCCGGCCTACCTCAAGCAACGTACCTACCACCGCACGCACCATATTCCGCAGGAAACGGTCTGCCTGAATGGTAAACACCCAAGTCACTTCATCCACCTGTGTCCAAGCTGCATGCATTATTTTACAATTGTTAGTCTTGACATCAGTATGCAGCTTACTGAAACTGGTGAAGTCCGTATATTCAAACAAAGTCTGTGCAGCCTCATTCATCCGTTCAAAATCGGGAGTTTGAAACAGGCGGCAACGATACTGACGATCGAAAGGCATCTTAGCGGTAGTGACATAATATTTATACATGCGTGCCGTAGCATCAAAACGCGCATGAGCATCGGGACGCACAGCCCGCAGACGGTAAACGGAAATGTCCGGCGGAAGCAAGCGATTCAGCTTGTCCGCCATGAAATCCACATCCAGCGGAGCATCACTATCAAAATGAGCCACCATTAAGGAAGCATGCACTCCGGCATCGGTGCGTCCTGCACCCACAACTTCCACTTCACGCCGCAACAAGGTGGAGAGCGCCTTCATTAAACATTCCTGCACACTCGCGCCGTTAGGCTGGATTTGCCAGCCATGATAGGCTGTACCGTCGTAAGCTAAATAAATAAAATATCGTTGCACGTTTCTTTTTACTACCTGAATTTGCCTGCAAAGGTACAAAAAGAGAGGAAAAAAGCAGCAAACTCTTCCGATAGTTCTGGCAGATTGCACTATCTTTGCAGAGGTTATCACCACAAATCACGCAGATACACACAGATTCAGAATTAATTATGTATAGAAAAAGCCGTTTTATCTCTCTGTTTTTAGTAGCAAGTATAGCAATAACCTGCTGTCTGGCAGGATGTAAAAAGAAAGACATGTCCCTCAAGCTGAACGAACCCCGCAACATACGGGGTGTCATCAGTTATAAACGTTCTTTCGGCGATTTGAATGAAAAGCACCTGAAAGTTGCGCAGGCCATTGGCATCCGTCCGTTAGCATCACGCGAAGAGGCGGAAAAACTGAAAGAGAAATTACAACATATCGCAACGAACGACTTATATGCGGTCGATTCATTGACGCACTCCATTCCATACCTTATTCCGGGAGCAGCTGCCTTGCTTGACACAATAGGGTACAACTTCCTTGACTCACTGACCGCCAAAGGCCTGAACCCGAACAAGATTACAGTTACCTCCGTACTTCGCACCAAAGACGACGTGAAACGCCTGCGCCGCCGCAACGGCAATGCATCCGAAAACTCCGCACACTTCTACGGCACCACATTCGATGTCAGCTGGAAACGCTTCCAAAAGGTAGAGGATGAAGACGGACGCCCGTTACAGGATGTGAGTTCGGACACACTGAAACTGGTGTTGTCCGAAGTGTTACGCGATTTGAAGAAGGCAGACAAATGCTATATCAAGTATGAACTGAAGCAGGGCTGCTTTCACATCACTACAAGGATGTGACTTTCACCGCAGAGGAACACAGAGCCATCATTCTTCTTCCAACATACGCCATGCCAACGGCAAGCAGTCGACGATGTCCCCCGCCGTCATCCCCATTGCTCCATGTTTCTTGCGGGCAATATCTCCTGCCAAGCCATGCACATAAGCCGCCAGACGTGCGGCTGTTTCCGTAGCATACCCCTGTGCCAGCAGAGCCAGAACAACACCTGTAAGCACATCACCGCTACCACCCGTTGCCATGCCCGGATTTCCGGTGGAGTTGAACCAGCACTTGCCCTCCGGCGTGATGACAGCGGAATAAGCACCTTTCAGTATAATATGCACACCTGTACTTTGAGCCAGTTCACAAGCTTTCGTCAGACGTTCGTATGAGTTTTGGCATTTCCCTACCAACCGTTCCAATTCTTTGGGATGCGGAGTAAGAATACTCCCTTTGGGAAGCCTGCCGATGTAACTGCGATGTTCTCCCAGCAGGTTCAGCGCGTCGGCATCCACCACCATCGGCGTCTGGCAAGATTCGATTTGTTCCAATAAAGCAGCCTCGGTATCTCCCGCCTTACCCAATCCGGGACCGATGCCTACCGCCTGATAATCATCCGTATCGGTGGCGCAGGAAAAACGCACGTCGTTTATGTCAATCTCCGTCATGGCTTCCGGTACGGAAGTCTGCACTATAAAATTATTGCAGAAAGGAATATGGACAGTCAGCAACCCTATGCCGGAACGCAGACAGGCGCGTGCCGCAAGCACCGAGGCTCCCGCCATTCCTTGCGAACCGGCTATCAGCAAGGCCCGGCCGAAGTTTCCCTTGTGCGCAAACTTGCTGCGTACTTTCAGCATCGGAGGCATATCCCCATGTTCCGCCAATACAAAATCTGTCTCTTTCTCATTGATAGCCTCCTCGCTCAAGCCGATATCCAGCAGTTGCCATTCACCCACGAACTGTTCGTTCTCGGCAAAAAGGAAAGCCAACTTAGGCAGTTGCAAGCTTAACGTCAAGTCGGCACGAATGATATTGGCCTGAATGTTATAGGTATTATCCTCTCCCATCAGTCCGGAAGGAACATCGAGGGCAACCACCGTCGCCGGAGATGAATTGATATACTTCACTACCGCAGCAAAGCCACCGCTCAAAGGCTTGTTCAATCCGCTGCCAAACAATCCGTCAAGCACGACATGCCTTGCCGTCAGCTCCGGTGGAACGAACTGTGTGGTTATCTCATGAAAGTCTATTCCGGAAAGTTCCGTCAGGCGCTTCTTATTTGTTTCGCAATCCGGAGACAAACTTCCTTTCGTATTAAAAAGATATACTTCGACACGATACCCCTGCTGCGCCAGCAGACGCGAAACGGCAAGGGCATCTCCGCCATTGTTTCCGGGTCCGGCAAATACTGTGAAAGGAGTTTCCGTATTCCAACGTTCGGATATTGTTTTCGCCAATGCCTGCGAGGCGCGTTCCATCAGGTCTATGGAAGTAACAGGCTCGTTCTCTATCGTATAGGCATCCAGTTCTTTTATTTGAATGGTAGGAAATATTTTTATCATCGCAGCTTATTCATTTAAGTTACGAGCAAAGGTACAAAAAATAATGATTAGTAAGGAAGAAATCATATCCGGCGAATAATCACTATCTGTTAAAATTAGGTTCTCTTTCAAAGAATAACTACTTTTGCAGCCAAAACAGCTATAAAGACAAAGACTATAAACACATAATCAATGAGTACATCCAAACATCCCAAGGGGCTTTATCTGATCTTCGCCACCAGCACCGCCGAACGTTTCAGCTATTATGGCATGCGCGCCATTTTCATCCTATTCCTAACGCAGGCATTGCTGTTCGACAAGGAACACGCCGCCTCCATTTACGGCAGTTACACCGGCCTGGTCTACCTCACCCCGCTTATCGGCGGATACATTGCCGACAAATATTGGGGCATCCGCCGTTCTGTGTTTTGGGGAGCCATAATGATGGCGGTGGGACAGTTTCTGATGTTCTTCAGCGCATCCATGTTGGATGCCGTCCAACTGTCGCACTGGCTGATGTATAGCGGCCTTACCTTTCTTATATTAGGGAACGGATGTTTCAAGCCGACAGTGTCCTCCCTCGTGGGGCAACTGTATGAATCGGGAGACAGACGGCTGGACTCGGCTTACACCATATTCTATATGGGCGTCAATGTAGGCTCTTTCCTCGCCCCGCTGGTTTGCGGCTACTTTGGCGAGACCGGCAACCCGAACGATTTCAAATGGGGATTCCTTATCGCCGCAATCGTCACCGTTTTTACGGTCATACTCTTTGAAACACAGAAGAACAAATACCTCATCGGCCCCGACGGCAAGCAACTCGGCATCATCCCCGACGCAAAGAAGGAACAGCCCCGGTCCGCCTCAAACACCGGACATCCGGTGGTGGACAGCAGCAAGAAAAGGCGTAATTATCTTCTATTAGGAGCGTTGACGATAGCGCTTGCCATCTTCTTCCATCAATGTTTCGGCAATGACTGGATCAGCATCGGCATCTTCACCGCTTGCATCGTCTTTCCCGTCAGCATCCTGCTCGAAGGCTCACTCACGAAGATTGAGCGCGACCGCATCTTCGTCATCTATATCATTGCCTTTTTCGTCATCTTCTTTTGGGCAGCCTACGAACAGGCAGGTGCCTCACTGACGCTTTTCGCTTCCGAACAAACCGACCGCGTCATCCTCGGTTGGGAAATGCCCGCTTCCTGGATACAATCATTCAATCCTTTCTTCGTAGTGATACTGGCAGCTATCATGCCGGGAGTATGGGGATTCCTCAACAAACGGGGTATGGAGCCTGCCTCTCCCACCAAACAGGCTGTCGGACTGTTGCTGCTGTCTTTAGGCTATCTCGTCATCTGCTTCGGAGTGAAAGATGCGCAACCCGGCGTTAAAGTAAGCCTCATCTGGCTGACAGGACTTTACTTCATCCATACAATGGGTGAGATAGCACTTTCCCCCATCGGATTGTCCATGGTGAACAAGCTCACTCCTATCCGCTTTGCCTCACTAATGATGGGTATATGGTATCTTTCCACCGCCACAGCCAATAAGTTTGCAGGCACATTGAGCGGCCTTTATCCCGAAGCCGGAAAGGTGAAAACACTGCTTGGCTACCGCATAGAAACAATGTACGACTTCTTCATGGTATTTGTCGTAATGTCTGCCACCGCATCACTTATCCTCTTCCTGCTCTCAAAGAAATTGCAGAAGATGATGCATGGAGTGGAATAAATTCACTATATTTTATTCGCATACTGAATATCAATTATTTAAGAGCTAAAGTTCTCTTTTTTCGTACTTATATGCTTTAAGTAGAACACCACAAAGATATGAATTCTTTTTCATCCAAAGACATTTTACCCTGCCATTAAATTGGCAGGGTATTATTTTTTCTCCTCTCCAAAGCCTTCAAACTCTTATATATGAGAAAAAAGCTTGGAGCATAATACAGCACCATTAAGATAAGGTGCGTACGGCTTCAAGCATTAATGATAAAAACAATTACCGGGTCACGCTTATTTTCAGACGATGGATAAGATGGCGATTCGATGATGCGTAGCAATTCCAGTATGTGGACAAGACATAAAGTTCCCCACGAAAGAATGTATGCCGCATGATAGGCCAAGTAAATGCGAGGAGCTGTTTACAACGGTTCAACTATCACAACCAGTCGAAAGACCGGTTTATTTTTTTCTTCTCCCCTTTTCTTGATCGCCCCTCAAAGCCTTATATATGAGAAAAGTATATAAGAGAAACAGAGAATAGAAATAATAACTAACAATTTAAAACAATTAAGAGACATGGGAAATTTAATTAAAGGATTGAAGGTCGCAGCTTATGTGGCCGAGATTATCGTGGCAGGTTCAGTAGTAATAGAGCTTGCAGAAAAGTATAGTGGCAAATTCGGAAAAAAGAAGATTGCCACGGGTGAAGTCAAGGCCGTTGATGCTGCGACTGAAAACTGATAGTACGTCTGTGAATGGATTATGATAAAACACAAGACGTAATAATAACCGTATTGGAGGTAGCAACTTCAATACTCAAAGGGATAAAAAAGCTAAGAGGTATATTCATAAAAGCAAAGAAATGACACCTCTTGGCTTTTTGTTTCACCGCATTTTATTAACCGACTAAAAAATAACAAGAGTATGGAAACAATGACTAATGAACTTACTGTCATTCCAGGAACAATCGGAATGATGGGCGGAATGGGTATGCTTAAACCTGAATTTATCGAAGACGCAGTAATCGTATCGGAAGAACAGGAGGAGCATCCAAATTTTATTGAAAGTAACACTTCGGGTATTACGCTTGAAGAACTTGAAAGGAACTGTATCGTACCCAGCTTCAGTGACAACCAGCTAACCATCAGCCACCAGACATTCATACACCGGATCGAGGATGCTGCAAGGAGCTATTTTACAGGTGAGAACATTGGAAACACAGAGATCAGAGTGTCCCACAAAATCCTGGGCAGAGTGCCAAGTGCATTGACCAAAAGGAAAGAGGAGCTTAAACCTGAGGACGAGACCATCTATTATCAGAGAATGGCTTTCTGTTTTCATATCAGAACAATGAGCAGAATGATGAACGGCGAGGAAGTACATCTATGTATCGGCGGTGTAAGAAGCCTGAACGAGGAGAATCTATACAACCGAAAATCACCTGAGAAATTCAAGATATTCATAGGTTGGCGTGTGCGTGTATGCTCAAATCTAATGCTGACCAATGACGGACTGACCGGACGACTGGAAGTTATGAGTGATACTGATATTTACAATTCAGCACTCAGATTGTTTCAGGACTTCAACCCGGAACACAATTTGAGACTACTTGAGAACTTAGGAAGAACGAAGATTTCACAAGAACAGTTCTGTCAGATTATAGGAAGATTGAGATTGTACCAAGTCTTGCTTGCATCACAACTTAGAGAACTGCCGAAGGTGATTTTAGGTGACTCAAATATCAATGCGGCAACCAAAAACTACGTGGATAATCCTAATTTCGGATTACGTGGCAGAGAAAACATATCTTGCTGGGATTTGATGCAGCTCCTTAATGATGCGGCCAAACAATCCTATATTGATAAATTCTTGGAGAGGAATCAGAACTGCACTGATTTTGCTGTGGGTATCCAGAAAGCCTTGAACGGTGAGGATACGGAGAATTATGGGTGGTTTTTGAGTTAGACCGGAAAATAAATTAACTCACAAGGGAGAAAGATCTGAAATAACAAACATGGTCTTTCTCCCTTTTTTTGTTGAACCCTTTTAAAAATAAATAACATGAGCAGATTGGATATACTTAAAGCCTCCCTGGAAAAGAAGCAGGCTAAATTTAATAGAAAACTGAATGAGTACTTTTCCGATGTGAAGAGTGCCAACGGACAACCTCTTAACGACAAGAGAAACGGATATTCAACGATGAAGCGTTGGGACAGGCAAAATGACACCCTTTCCAAAATACAGAAAGAGATTGAAAAGACTCAGACAGCGATTGAACGGGAAGAAAGCAGAATAAGATGTATTGACCGCAACAGAAGTTCAATGCCCGAAGAAATTCAAAAGCTTATCAATGACGGCACTTTAAAACAATGGGGCAGATATCCCCATATCATGTTTGTGGAAGGTGTGGATAAAGCACGTATCATATGGGATGACAGGAAGAAAGTGGTGATGCACAAGTTTGTAAGCTCCATTGCCGATACAGAGCAGAGAAAGAAGTTTGCCCGGGTGTATAACTCACTCAATGCGTCAATAAATGAAGAGACAGGAAAACAAGGAAAAAAATAGCAGAAAGACATTATGGAAAGACAAGAATTGGAAAACAGCAGGGAGTTCAAGGCTGCAAAAGAACTTGAACATGCCCTGAACGATTATGGGTGGAATGAAAAGAGGTTCGCTTCGGTGGTTACCACATTCCACAGGACCCTACAACAGACTTTATTCAGAAGTATGGTTGAAGTGATTAAGATTATGGGAAGCGAGGAATATGGATATGACCTGAGGAACAAGGCTTCGCATGAAATATGTAAGAAGATAGTGGAATCCGGAGTCTTGGAGGACAAAAGGATACCATTTATCTGAAACGGTTGAGACATACCGAAATTAATATTCCGGGGAGGGGTATTTCCGATTAAAAGGAAGTATCCCTCCTTTTTTATTTACCGACAATTTAAAAATCAAACGACTATGTTATACTATAATTTTTATAGTTATGAAGAATTCAAGGCCCGTTTCGGCCTTGAAAAAAGAGAGAATGGTACAGTGATAAGGAAAAACAGGATATTGCTGGCCCACCTGAAAAATCCAGTACTACTAAAGTATTGCAAGGAACATAACGACTATACACTGCTGCATGTATATAATATGGCAGACCTACAGAAGAAAACGGTTGAAGCCATTTTGAGTTCGGGAAAGAATGATGAAAAGCTGTCCCATAAAGTGGAGCTGATAGGTGAAACATACTATTCCTCCAAATATGAGACCGATGAATTCAGAGGCCTGTGTGAGGACCTTGACAAACATTCAATCCGTTATATCAACGTTGAACGTAACCGGGTTTTCAAGATGAGGGCCGGAAAGTTCATGAGGGAGCTTATCCTTGAGACAGAGATAGGGAAACTGCTTTCACCCTGTGTCGTGAACTGGATTGCAGGGGATGTATTTGTCCAAAGGTGGTGTACTTATACCTATGGATATACTCCCGATATGGAACTTCATGTCAACGACGAGTTCTGGAGAATCTATGACAGCAGCTATTGCAGGGGGAACTTCGGTTCATGTATGACGGATGAGGACCGTACTTCATTCTATTATTCTTCAGTGAAGGCCAAGGCGGCCTATATAACGGATAAGACAGGGCTGATTGTGGCAAGGGCAATCCTTTTTACCGATGTTACGGATCAGGACGGTAAGAAATGGAGGCTGCTCGAAAGGCAATATTCCTCAGAGAGCGATGACGTGTTGAAACGCCTGCTTGTGGATAAACTTATTCAGGAAGGTTATATTGACGGCTATAAGGTGATTGGCGCTTCCTGTCATGATGCAAATTCCTTTGTGGAGATTGACGGCAACTCATTATCCGACAGGAAGTTTGAGATAGAGTGCAATCTGGAAGAGACGGATACGCTTTCCTACCAGGACTCCTTCAAATGGTACAGTTACAGCCGCAGCAAAGCCTATAACTACGAGAACCCCGACTCCTCATACAACCTTGACACCACAGACCTGAACCTTTATGGCGATACCGATGAGGATGGAAGTCCATGGGACGAATATCACCAATACGACTGTGATGAGACCACACTCTGCTACCTGCATGGAAATGCGATAAATGTAGACTCCGAAAACCTGGATGACTTCCTGTGGATAAGTTCCACAGGGGAATACCACCATAAGGATGACTGTGTATGCTGTGACAATTGTGGAGAGAACCTGCTGGAAGGTGATGCGGAATACTCCGAGGTGACAGAAGAGCATTATTGCTGTAAGGAGTGTATGGAGAAGGCCGAGGATACATTCAAGCAGAAGAACTGGTACTATTCCGAATATGATGATGAATGGTATGAAAGCCTTGATGATATAACCCGGATCAATATCTGGAATGAATCGGAAAGTATCTATGAAGAGAAATCAATCCATGTAGATACCTTGAATCGTCTGATTGGGAATGAGGACGCATGGGAGTTTGGTGAGGATGTATTTGATGAAGTGAATCCAAGCACCAATCTCCCGTATGGTTACAAACTTAAAAAAGAAATGAATCATGAATACGCAACTGTTGAAGAGGCTGTATAGTATTTACAGCCCCAGTGGAAAGGAGCAGAAGATGATGACGTTTCTATGCTCCTATATAAAACAGCTCCCCGGAAACATATCCGTATCAAAGGATAAATTCGGGAACCTGTATGTGATAAAGGGAGAAGCTGAGACCTATCCCTGTCTGGTGAGCCATATCGACCAGGTATCACACTGCAACCATTCAAAGGATTTCAAGGCGGTAGAGACAAGGGAAGTCATATTCGGTTATTCACCCAAACATAAAAGGTTTGAGAATTTGGGAGCCGATGACAAGAACGGAGTGTTCATCTGCCTTGAATGCCTGAAAAGGTATGATCCTATGAAAGTAGTCTTTTTTAGGGAAGAGGAAACGGGATGCAGGGGAAGTTCTGAAGCGGTGATGTCTTTCTTTGATGATGTGAGGTTTGTTATCCAGCCTGACAGAAAGGGGAATTCGGATTTGATTACAAACATAGGATATTCTGACCTGTGTTCCGAAGGGTTCATGGAAGCGATAGAACCTGAGAAATGGGGTTACATGGAGGAGAACGGCTTGATGACCGATATTCTGACCTTGAAAGAAAAAGGATTGGAAGTTTCCTGTCTCAACGTCTCATGTGGCTATTACAATGCCCATACCGATGAGGAGATAACGGTAAAGAAAGACCTGATGAAAAGCCTGCTGTTTGTAGAGCATATCATAGAAGACTGTACCAACACCTATCCCCATACGCAAAGTGACCCATATTTCAGCCCCTATGAGTTCGAGGATGAGATTTATGATATACTGAACAATGATCCGACTTTAACTCCCGAAGACCTTTATGAAATGTATTCCACAGATTTTCCACACTTGAGACCGGATGATTACGAGAGGATATGCAGGGATTACCGGATGCTTTGGAAGGAATATGAAGAATACAAACTGATAAACGGCAGCGGATATGAAAACGAGAAGATTCTGTCCTGAATGCGGACGTATGCTTTTAAAATCAAGGATTAAAGGCTATGTATTCCAGTGTATGAACTGTGACGAGGATTTCTACAGGTTTGAAGTCCTTACGAGAAAACAAAAAAGAATGATGGATTTAAAAACAAAGAGTGATGGAAAGAGATAAGAATTACGATTTGGAACTGGCTAAGTATATCTGGTCAATTCTGAAATACAATCCCCCTGTCCTTATGTCTTGGGGAGTGGATCTTGATACGATAAAAGTGATAGACAGGGGCTTGCAGTTCCATGTGCAGGGTTTTCTTCTGACCGGAAATGTAGTGATAGTCTATAATGAAGGGACGGATTATTTCGACGTAACTTTCCACAGGGATGGTTCTCCTGAGGAAGTCCGGGTTTATAATAATGTCGCCCTTGACGGACTTGTGGATCTGATAGACTCGAAAGTGGAGAAAACCGATGAGTATGAGAAGAGAGTTTCTGATACATATGATACATAAGATATCGGCGGTTCTCTGAGAAATCGGAATATGTGATAATAGGCTTTCTGTGAGGGAGTAGGTTTTATAAGAACTCGAAATCTCATGGAAAACCTTTTTTATAAATCAGCTTAAAGGTTATTGAACGGACGTTTAGTAACCGGGAAGAGCGTTAAATAAGTGTTAATTATGAAACAGAAAAATTATGTAGCCTACCTACGACAGTCCACGATGAAACAGGAAATCTCAGGACTTGGCGTGGAGGCACAAAGAGAAATAATGCGGAATTACCTGAAGGATAAAAAAACGATTGCTGAATATATTGAAACGGAAAGCGGGAGAAAATCCAACAGACCTAAACTTGCTGAAGCTTTGGAGTTATGCAGAAAAACGAATTCTATCCTGATTGTAGCAAAATTGGATAGATTAAGTCGGAATGTGGCTTTCACCAGTAAATTGTTGGAGAGTGATGTCGAGATCGTATTTTGTGATTTTCCTGAGGCCAATAAACTTGTGCTACATATCATCAGCAGTATAGCAGAGTATGAGGCGGGATTGATCAGCCAAAGAACGAAACAATCCCTGAAAGCCAAGAAATCAAGAGGATATAAGCTTGGTAAATCCGAGAACTTATTAAACAGACTGCATCAAGCGGTAGAAAATAGCAATAAGACCAATCACCGGAAAGCTCTTGACAATCCTAACAACAAGAGGGCGATGGCATTGTTGAAAAATCTGGTGAAAGAAGACAGGAGCTTATCTGAAATGGCGAGAATCCTGAACAGTGAAGGATTTGTAACTTCCAAGGGATGTCAATTCAGAGCATCACAGGTAAGTATATTATTGAAAAGGTATAACTTAAAAGAAGATTGAGATTATGGAACCTAAGTATGTATTGATTTTGGATTTTTGTGTCGGCTGTCTGAATATCATAAAGCTGACAGATGAAGAACTGAGAGAATCGGAGAATTACGAGGACTTTGAATCTTTCCTTTCAACCATCGAGGGAAAATACGGATTCAAACTTAATAACTGCCAGTGGATGGTTACAGAAAATCTGGACATCTATTGCTATCGGAATGGAGAAGAGACAGAGCTCAATCTATTATAGTCAAATCAAGAAGAGAAACTGAGGTAATACTTGGTTTCTTTTTTTTCTTTCTTCAGGTTGGTCGGAGACAAGGGTATGAAACGTAAGTGGAATGCAATACATAACTGGAAGACAAAGTGATGAAAAAAGTCTGCAAATCAGGTACAAATGGGCACTATAAAATATTTTGTGTAAATGCGAAATACGGGATTCCCAAAAGAGTTCCGTATTTTTTATTTATAACTTTGTAAAATGCCAAAGAAAATGACTGTAAAGAATCAAGCAGTGCCCGATGAAGTTTTGAGCAAGGAATTTCAGAGCCAATTTAAAACGGAAGCCGATGTGATCCGGTTCCTGAAGCAGTTGCATGCGTAGGTATTGGAAAAGATGCTTGAAGGTGAGTTGGATGCCCATCTGGGCTATGAGAAAAACTCCATAAGTGGAAACAACAGTGGGAATTCTCGTAACGGCAAGTACCCTAAGAAAATCCAGACCGAGCATAGTGAATCCGTCATCTCCGTCCCCCCGTAACCGTAACGGAGAGTTTGAACCGATAGTTGTTCCCAAACACGAGAGCCTCGGTTTGTCTATTGAGAAGCTCGTCATCTCTCTATATGCCAAAGGCATAAGTGTCTCTGATATCGAAGAAGAGATGGGGGAAATCTATGAAATAGAACTCTCTACTTCTGCCATATCCATTATAACCAACAAGGTAAGCCAGGCGGCATTGGAGTGGCAGAACCGTCCTCTTGATCCCGTATATCTGATTGTATGGATGGACGGTATCGTCTTCAAGATACGCAATAACGGCAAGATTATCAACAAGACGGTGTACCTGTGTGTCGGGCTCAAACAAAACGGATTGAAAGAAGTCTTGAGTATGTGGGGCGGCAAGACTGATAGCTCCGCTTTCCGGATGGGTGTCCTGACCGACCTGAAAGTGCGTGGCGTACAAGATATCCTCATCACCTGTACGGATAACCTGAATGGGTTTACCGATACCATACGAAGTGTATTCTCTCAATCCTCCACACAAATATGCGTGGTACATCAAATCAGAAACTCTTGTAAATATGTTGTTTATAAGGATAAGAAAGAGTTTACAGCCGATATGAAGAATATCTATAATGCTCACAACAAGGAGGCTGCCGTCGTGGAACTTGATAATTTGGAAAGGAAATGGGGAGGAAAATACCCGTATGCCATACTTTCATGGAGGAAGAATTGGGACGACCTGACCGTATTCTTCCAGTTCCCTCTGGAAATCAGGAGTATAATCTATACAACCAATCTTATTGAAAATCTGAACGGAAAAATCAGGAAGTACACTAAGTCCAAACTATCATTTCCCTCGGATGATGCCGCAAAAAAGACGGTTTACCTCTCGTTGATGGAGATTGAGAAGAAATGGACGCAACCAATTCATAACTGGGGATTGATTATGAACCAATTTATACTTATATTTGAAAACAGAATACAGATATAGGAAGATATACCTGAATCCTGTTTTCTCATTTACACAATATTATGGACACTGCCATAGTAAAACCTAAACGAGGTTCGATTTCTGATATTTTTTGTATATTTACCATGTGTTTTTTATTTAGATTACTCCCATTTTGACCGTCAAACCGTTTTTTGGGGGAATACTTAAAGATCCAAAAAGGCAACTAACTCGCAATGAATTAGTTACCTTTAGCTTTCTTATTTTAGGGATATCTCTCCAATAAGCACAAAATAGTACAATTAAATCTTTGCTCCCTCTATTTGATGTGTTATTTTTTCAAAGGAGTGATAAAGATAGTCCGCTCATACTTAGTGACAGGAGTTTTGTATGAGCGAAATATTGAACGAGCAGTACATCCCACACCTGAGGTGCAATAGTCGATATTCAAGGTATTCCCTTTACTTTCTTCAAGTTGATATGTGTATACTGCTTTTGTGAGATTGTCTGTTGTAAACGGATAAATATTAAAATTAAATAAATAATCAGATTTAATCCGCAAACCATCACCATCCTTATCGCTAACCTCTAACCATCTATTGTCTGTACGCAAACCGTAATCTTGCGGAATTAGATAAGGCTCATACATATCTTGTACAGTTGTAGTATATATTCCTATGGGATACCCACTTTTACGGTCGGGATAGTTTTCTTCAGGTCCCCTTCCGTACCATTTCACTTTTTGCAAAGCTTTTGATAAACTCATTGTCAACCCCATGCGCATTAGCCACTGAGGTAGTACACCATTAGGTTGCACTATGTGCTTTAGACGTATGCTACCATCGGCCCGGATAGAAAATTGGAAGAAATTTTCAAAACCATTGGTTTGAATGCCAGAAATATACTTGTCTCTCTGTTTTACAGCATTATCACTGGTGAGCATGTACGAATAAATATTTACATTTACCTGATATTCAGAAATTTGAGTATCGTAATTAGCCACAATATTTACCAAATTATCCATACCGGTAGAGTACTGCTCAGTCACCGTACGCATACCATACTCCTTTTTCCATCCATTTCTGTTCTCCGACCATACAGTCCAATCATCGAGTTCGTTGGCTAAAGGTGCTCGCCAAACATTCATTAGTGGTGCTTCTATTAGCATCTCCTTTCCATTTACAACCATAGATATCAATTTACCTTCCTTGCGTGAGAAAGTGTAACTGAAGTTATTACCACTCACTACAGTAATAGAGTCGGTATTATCAACAATTAACTTGCCCTTACATGGTTCTGCTACTAACATCTCTATCTTATGCCAAGACAACTCTAATTGTTCCCAAGCTACTAAATGACCTTTCTTAGCCCAAAGTTCGTTGCCCTTAATGCAAGCGGTGAGTTCAATTCTATATTCAGCACCTGCCTTTATGGTAGGCATAACAATGGGTAACTTGACTTGCTTTTTCTGCAACGGTTCTATCGGGCAATCGATAATGCCTGATTGAATAACAGTATCATCCTCTTTCAAACTCCAAGTAATGTCATAATATTGAGAAGGTGTGAAACTTAGGTGATTCCATATTTGAATGATGTAATTAGTCTCATCAACCATTGAGAAGTCAAAAGGTTGGCATGTTTTTTTCATCTGCCACATTTCTGGTTGTGGAGTTCTATCCGGCCATACACTACCATAGGTTCTAGCCCCGATACCATAGCTGAAAAAGTTACCTTCTTTGAACTCTTCCTCAAAGTTTAACCAAAGCAAAGCCTTATCACTTTGCATCTTATCAAGAGAAAGAGCACTATTAAAGATACCGACATTGTCAATAATAGCATCACATATAGCCACATTTGTTTCACAATTATGTATTTCGGCATTACGCCCTACATTGATGGGATATGGCAGATTTCTTATTTTTCCACTTGCTTTACCTATTGCCTTTTCTACACCGTCAATATACAACTTCATCTCGTTGCCATTATATACGGCGGCAATGTTATGCCAACTGTACTCCCAATCATGAGGTAAAGTTGCAACAACTTCATGTAACTTATCAGTAAATATATAGAAGCGGAGTTCTGACTTGCCTTTTTGTTGAAGTCCAAACTGACGACTTCCTTTTGTAATAAAGGAACCACAATCACTGATAAGTCTACGTGGAAAAACATCGCAAGTCAGTGATAGTTGATTGCCGCTAATTTCAACATCATTCTTGCGATATATTTCCACCCATTCATCATGTCCGCTAAGATCAATCGCTTTGCCCGTTTTGCCCTTCACAAGTTTAGCATTGCCCATGATGTGGGCAGGAATGTTATGTGGAGAAGAATCGGACAAACGACGTATCGTCTCGGTGAGTCCGGGACTGATAAAATCCCATATCGCTCCACCGATGATACGTGGATGAGTATAGATAACTCTCCAATATTCATCAAGACTACCACAAGCATTACCAGCTACAGATAGGTATTCGTCCATAAACGAAGGACGATTGTCGTGATCAAATCCTAATCCTTCTTGTATTTCTAATTCATCTGGACGAGGATAACGAGGCCCGATAATATCTTCGGCCGGATGAGAGAATGCATTTCCGCCATACATCCAGCTTCGGGTATCATCATACTTCTTTCCTTCTTGCACTACTTCACTGATATTGAATCCCTCGCCCGATTCATTGCCGGCACTCCAAAATAGGATACAAGGATAGTTACGGTCACGTAACACCATTTTGCGTACACGTTCACGATACATATCTGTAAATTCGGGCTTTTTAGACACCCATTCGGTGGCATGCGCCTCTACACCTGCTTCATCAATAACATATAATCCATACTCATTGGCTAATTCAAGATATTTGTTTACCGGAGGATAATGTGAAATTCTTACAGCATTGAAATTGAATTGTTTAAGGATCTCAAGATCTTGGCGTATTACATTCTCTTTCATCATATGTCCCCATTCGGGATGTTGCATATGAGAGTTTTGAGCATTAATTTTTACCGGAACACCATTCAAATAGAATATCCCATTTTCAATCTTTGTTTGTTTAAATCCTATTTTTGTTTCGCTTTTGTCTATCAGTTGCCCGTCTTCTCCATACAGAGAAAGACGTAATGTATAAAGGTTAGGAGTTTCGGCTGTCCATTTAAGAGGTTGTTTTACCTTTGTTCTTAACATCACTGTCTCATCGCCTACTGATTGTAAATTGATTTTTATGGAAGGTAAGGATTGGATGTACTTGCCTACTTTGTCACACAATTCCCCTTTTAACGTAAGATGACTGATATTATCGGCTTCATATTTTTTTACGTTAACTTCCACATCAAGATTGGCATCGATATAATGCTTGTCAAAAGTAGTTCTGACATACCAATCAAATAAACGAATCGGTGGAGTGGCATAGATAGACACATCATCAAAGATACCGGACAATCGCCAATAGTCTTGCCCTTCAAGAAAGAACCCATCGGAATACTTCAAAACCAATACAGCAATAGTATTTTTGCCTGGTTTCAAAAAACGTGTGATGTTGTATTCTGCAGGTTCTTGAGCACCTTCATTATACCCCACTTCGTGCCCATTAATCCATACAAACGAAGCAGAAGCAACCTTTTCGAATCGTAGAAACACCTGATGACCATTCCAATTATTTGGTAGTTGAAACTCTCTGCGATAAGCTCCGGTAGGATTATAATCACTTGGTACAAAAGGTACATTTACATGGAAAGGTGCACTTACATTACGAAACATTTTATCACCATATCCCAACATTTCCCAATTCGAAGGCACTTCAATATTATCCCAAGAACGATCGTTAAATTTTGATTTAAAGAATTCGGTGGGAATATTTTGTGGCACATCGCTCCACATAAATTTCCATATACCATTTAATGAAATATACTTTGAAGGCATATAATAGCATCTGCCAGGCTCTTGATTTTGCTCAAAAATCGAAAGATTTTCAATATAATCAGACAAATGCTCCATGTAGGGGCTGCCTTGTGACTTCAGTATTATTCCATATAATAATGCCCCAATAAAAATAGATAATCTTTTTTTCATTTGTAGATATTCAATTTCGAGACTGCAATAAATCAACCTCTTTGTTTATAATGCGTTTAATAGTTATACATTTGTTTTCTGTTATTACATAATGGACTAAATATGTTTAAATTCGGAAACTAAATACTTTCTTCCGTCTCATAGTCTTATTATGGCAATTGGATTTTCATCCTTTTACCTTGATATACGACTGTTTTTTCCGCA